>Ga0209780_1003427_pt1 | contig 11819 bp, 3 predicted proteins | sample WorMetexBAHAMAS2_FD_187384 | JGI IMG/M metagenome (GOLD analysis project Ga0209780, IMG submission 187384) | Marine gutless worms symbiont microbial communities from Max Planck institute for Marine Microbiology, Germany - Inanidrilus exumae... | ecosystem: Host-associated > Annelida > Digestive... | reverse complement strand
ATAAGTGCCAGTCCGGGCTTAGCCAGACAGTAGGCCACGCCTAGAGGGGGCGCACTTAGAAATACCTGACAAGCTGCTCACGCCTACTTAACCCTTCCTCCACCCTACACAACTCGCACATAAACCGCACACACCTACCAATTCCCCTCCTCTCCCTGGGCTGGCGCATTGGACCGACATAAAGGTCTCAGCGCTGGAGTCCAGAGTAGGCTGGACCCCTGCCCGCAATAACGAACGAACGACCCTGACCATGCTGTCGTTTTTTAGCTAATGTAATTATTCTTCTGTCTCGTTGCGGTTTGTCAGCCTGCATTAAAGTCTTGATTGATTTATTCATTCCGTTTACAAAATTGAAGGGTTTAGCTTCACCAAGTCTGAAGATAGGATGTGGGCCCCAAAATGCCACGTAACGCTGACTATTCCCTTTGAGAAAGTGACTGATTTGTCATCTAATGTTGTCATAATATCCGAAATTGAACTTGAACCATGCAATTCAATATAAACTGACTGAAGTGTACTGACTGAATTGATGTTACCCACTCATTGATAATTTTGATCTATGTGTAGTTAATGTTTTATAACATGTTTGTTATTGAAAGCGAAAATGGTGATTTAGTTTTACATCTGAAAGATGGATTGAAAGCTATATTGCTGTAACGGAGGCGAATGTGGCTTTTTTGCCGTGAGTAGACTATAAATCTTCAATTTTTTGCCGCAAAAATATACAGCTCTACCCATAATTCCCTGCAGCACATGAGTCCAGCATGTATGCTCTCTGTGGTCCTGCCTTTTACTTGAACTTAGGCACGTCTTTGCTGGACCCATGTTAACACAAGGAGTTAAGGTAACCTGCCATTTCTGATTGACACTTGTATGTAGGCCCATCCAATCCAGTGGCAACTAACGTATCTAAAATCTGCAGGATACCGTCGGAATAACTGAATGCTTTGGTGTGCAGAGATCCTTAGACTGTTTGATGTAATCACAATGCACACCACAACAGATGGCAGCCTATGGCAACATTGTGCCATATGACACACTGGAAAATGCTGTCAGCTGCATTTGAAATCTACAGTTCTGAAGTCTGAAGATTTTACTAAGTCACAGTGGGTAACATCAAGAGCATGATGATGGTTATAGTTGTCATACCATTGCTAGTACCTGATGATCTTACTAAATCATTAACCATAAAGTCAATTATTCAGAAAGCCATATTCAGATAAGCTCTGTGTGTATGTGGCAGATATGAATATTTATGTTTTTGGTATATGTACTGCTTTGCTGTAGCCCACATGCAGGAGTCAAGTCTTGGAAGAACAGCATTTCTTGGTAGAAGTGGTGACACAGGCCTTGAAGCGGAGTGCTATACATCTGTATTCCGTAATACTGTCAGAGGCAAGTAACAACAGATTTAATACTTACTACTGATATATTGTTACATATGGGATGGGCCAAAAAGTAAACCCTTATTAATTTCTTAATAAATCGCATTAATATGTGTGCCAACAAAGCTTGTTTTTGTCAGATATGAGTGTATCTACTGCACATAGTGCAATGCACACGAAATATTACATTCCCTAAATGTTCTTGTGTACGACGACGTGGTACTTAACGTCAAGCTGAGAAACTGGTAAAGATGGTAAAAGTCAAGTGAAAACTTCAGAAAAGAAACATCATTTGGTGCAGAGAAAATGTTGAAAGAATTTCCTGCTAAATAGTTCTATAGAAGTGGACTAGAACACGTTTTCAAACAAGGCAATCGTAGAAATCAGACTTCACCCCCAGTGTGCAATCCCACCCTTCACGGCTGATAATAGACTCGTCCAACGCTTGCAGTCAAGCGTCTGCCCCTGTCATGTGCACGCTGCTGCATGAACCAGCCAATTCGCAATTCATTGGGGTGTTAGGCTTGTCTGGCACTTTTCCACCAAAAAATTGTACATTCTGCTTTGGAGATCGTCACCCCTACATAACACACTGTTCCTCAGGGTTCGCACAGACCATGGAAAGTCCTGGAATTTTATTGTTCAGAATTCCAGGCCCTGGAAAGTCCCGGAAAAAGGCATACGGTAGGTCCTGGATAGTCCTGGAATTATAAACCAGCGTTTCTGGAATTTTTAGTTCTGGTTTGAGTAGTCGCTAAGACTGTGTATTGAACATAAAAACGACAGCCTCAGATATTGCATTTCCACTTCTTTACTGTAATGCAGATACACTGATAACTGATTTTGTATATGCACTTTTTTGACCTCATGCAACCCATGTTTGTGAATGGAGTGTGTCCTAGAAAGTCATACAAAAAGGATTTTTGAGTCCTGGAAAACCCAGGAATTGGTCTTTGCAAGTCCTGGAAAGTCTGTAAAAAAAGCTTATTAATATCTGTACGAACCCAGAAGCCCATTCATAAAACGGTTTATCGGTTCAGCCATTTTTGTTGTTCCCAAATGCTATACTGTACAATGCATTGTCAGTGGGGAAGAAAACCCCCAAAATTACCCCATTCCCCTTGCAATTTTGTCACTCTGCCAGAGGAGGACTGAGCCACGGCCATAGGCGTTCGTTCTTTGCGGCCAGGAGTCCAGCCTACTCTGGACCCCAGTGCTGAGACCTTTATACACCTGCTGCCTATGATATATAACAATTGTTTTACTCAGTTTTATTCGCTATTTTATACACCTGGTACTTATATTTTAGTGTGCAGTGCTGACCACGGTTTAGTGTAAGTGCTTTTGTATTGATTGATTGATATCGGTCCAGTGTGCCAGCCCAGGGAGAGGGGAATTGTTAGGTGGGTGCGGTGTATGTGCACATTGTGTATGGTGGAGGAAGGAACAGTATGCATGAGCAGCTTGTCAGGTATTTCTAAGCGTGCCCCCTCTAGGCGTGGCCTACTGTCTGGCTAGGCCCGGACTGGCACTTATTTGGTGCCAGCCCTGACCGGCACTTCTTCAGCGCCTGGCCAGGGGATTAGCCACATCTGTCTGCTTTGGCTCTCACATCAGAGCGGCTGACACATTGACGCTGCTAAAAAGGCACCAGCAACGGTCACAGGTTATGAAGGACACCGTCGAACCCTCTTCTGCATGTTCATCATTAGAGATGCACTGATAATCGGCCGATAATCTGTATCGGCGGATTATCGGCCGATTTGCCGTTAATCGGCATAGGCCGATTAGTATGTTTGTATCGGCCGATTGTCATTTACGCAATTGGTAGGGATGTTAAATGAAGTACGAATATTAGAAGATTCGGTTTTGAGCTCCGAACTCGACTCGAATTTCACCAACTCGAAACTCGATTCACGTAACTTGAGCCAGGGCAGCCTGTCGGCGATATCGTTTCATCTTTACTCAGCTGCAGATATGTCGATTGCGCCGCTGATTACTCAGTAGGTGTAGCTTCACGATGCTGCCACGCTGTTTCTCACATCCATGCGGGAGTCAACATCGAACAGGTTTACTGAATACAGCAGCTTCACTGAAACCGTTATCTCGCGTAAGCAGCGTGCAATGTGTCAACGTTCGGGAGGACATCGCCGCCGCCAAACGGGAATTACTCAGTGCCTCGGAACATTAAAGTCAGATCTGCGCCAGCCACCTGGGCGCCCGAGCAGCCAGTCCTGGCGTGTCAATCGGCGGCGTGCACGGTGGCGGCGTGTGTGGTCGTCCATCGGGCGGCGTCTGGAGGGACACTAGCGGCGAAGTGACAATCCACGTATGCGTGCCGTACTGTGTGGTCCGGCCATAGGGCATGCACGACGATCCGAAGCCTGCATGGGGTATATTTCTCCCCGCTACCACCTCGTGTCCAAAGTCGTTATAACAAGGTGTCGCCCTAACGGGACGTAACATGACTGGCCCGCCGGGTACTGCCCCTGGTGAGTTACGTTGCATATGCGCTGTGTTACAGACGACGCCGACAGAAGACAGACGCCCGCGACCATCACTAGTCTGGCCCTCGTACACTATGTGTAGGCGAGCCAGTAATAACGATGTAAGTTCAGAGACTGGCGAGTGACGAGTTGGTCAGCTGCGATTCACGCCGAGTGCAGAATGTGTGCTCTGCGGGTGGTCAAGTGACACGAATGGTGAGAGGCCAAGAGAGTACATGCTTGTGCTTCGCAGCTCTCTCCATTTGCACAGTATGCCGGTTACTTTCAAGGTTTCAGCCCCCTCCCTTTCCGACTCGACTTTGCGAGTCCGCTTTGATAAGTAGCTATCTCACTGCGGCCGTAACAAATCGGTTCACTTTCGGCAGAGTTATTGCCAAATGCGTGAAAACCGTTTTTTACCCCATAGAGTATTTACAATATAGGCTTTTAAGCCTATAATAAGACAGCAAAATCAGTGTTTTGTATTAATCGGTACATCACGCTTTATTGTACATGGCGGCCAATTGCGTTAACCACTCGGCCGGTGGTGATGGCATAATGATGCAAGATAGGAGATGTTACTACAGAGCACTGATGTGGCCTATCAGATCGTGCTATTTCCGACCTACTGCACGCTTGTTAAGTTGTTATAGTGTGCTTTATTGTGTCTTGGATTCTGTTATAGGACGGATTGCATTGTAAAAGGATTGCATTGTGATTGTTATTGTTAAACTCATGCAATGGTCAGCAGTTGGAAATTGAAATATGGCATACGGGATTTAGATAACAGAACTTTGACCTGTATAGTGGTGTAATTTATTTGACATCGTTCACTGTTGCAGGGGTAGAAGCGAACGTGACACTGTGGCAGTTTCTGCTGGAGCTGTTGTTAAGTAATGAGCATAATGCCATCATCGAGTGGACTGACAAACACAAAAAAGAATTTCGCCTAAAAGATGCCGAGCAGGTGGCAAAGAGATGGGGTGAACGCAAGAGCAAACCGAACATGAACTACGACAAGCTGAGTCGAGCACTGCGCTATTACTATGACAAGAAAATCATCTGCAAAGTTCCGGGCAAAAAATTTGTTTATCAGTTTGTATCATTCCCAGAGAACACGCAGGTTGATGGCGCAGTCTGTTTTCAAACTGATACAGATATAATGCAGTGTGAACCAACTGCAAAGCTGTATAGGTATGAGAAGAAGGGATCAGTGTTGTCATCTAATTTGGAATCTCAACCGAAATCAAATACATCAGGTACAGGTTTGGTAAACGTTGCTCTTTCTGCTGCTTCTTCAGTTGATCTGCATTCGTCTTTGTCTTCGTCTAAGGCACTAAACCTATTGCCGGCGCTAGCACATACACATTTTGGCAGCATAAACTTTGTACCATTGAAATTAAAGGATTCTGCAGCACTGAATGTGTTTCCAGTTTCTGCACCTGGCAGTAACAGTGGTAGTACTGTAATGATATTATCTTCTGATACAGGTGGTGCTACAATCGTGCCTATGTCGGCACTGCGGGTACCTCTGGATGCTTCACTCAGTCTTTCCATTAATAATGACATTCCCTCAGCAATTGAGCCTAGGATTATTCCTAAAACAAGTAGGCCTGTGCGCATTCTTCCATCTCCAGCTCGTTCTACTGTTAGTTCAGGTGTTTTACAAGATCCTGCAAATTCAGTGTCCGCGGATAAACCATCCACATCTACAGCTCATGTTTTTGTGGACTGGACTCCACCATCTACAGTGACCAATACAGTGCAACCTGCCAGGTGGTTTGCATCTAAAGACACCGAAACGTCGACAGCAACAAACTCATCCACAATGGTGCCAGTCTCAGGTATAGTTTTAACCAAATACACATTACCAGTATCGTCTCATCCAGTAGTAACTGGTAACCTTGAAGCATCCTTAAGTGGAAGTTGTACAGCTGTTAGCAGTTGTGCTGTGCCGCCAATCACAGTTACGAAACACGAAGACTGTGAAGATGCAAATGTAGTTGAAGACATATCTACGAGTGTTGAAGATGACAATGATTTTCCATTTCAGATACCAGCTTCATCATCTTTGTCAGTGTCAAAGGCAGGTGAGAAGCGTCATGCCGTGTCACCGCTTTTAATGACCGACAATGTCAAGAAAATACCAACTGGTTCTGATGCTCCCCAGAAACCAAAGCCAGACCCCATCAGTTTAAAAACACCAACTATCTGTGCTTCACTGTTTCCAAGTCCGACTGTTACTGGGTCGAGTGCAGCAACAAATTCCACAAGTGGTGTGACCACTTGTGGTCACGCAACTACTCTTGGCAGTCTGTCAACGCCATGTCTTGTGCTGACTAGCCCACTGCCAACTCCACTAGGCCCACTGTCCTTTTGGAGCTCATACAGTCCATTGGTTACACTCAGCCCTCGGCCGGGGCTTGGCAGCGGACTTCAAACGGCCGCAGCCACTGCATCCCTTTTCCAGTTTCCTGCACTCATGGCGCTGTCTCCACGCTTGCCTCATGACACGTCACAGTCTTCTGTGTTCTCGGGAACAAGCTGACAGTAATGTGTTGAATTTTGATGGCTGTAGATGACCAGCTGAAAGTGCCTCAACTTTCTGCTCAGTCCTGCCCTTGCAGTTCAGTAATCTCAGGTAGTTTTTACTATGTAAACTGTAAGGGTATCAATTTTTAAAGTGCAGAAGACTGGTTATTGCTCAACCAATTGATCTGCTGCATAAAAAGATGCATTGAACAAGCACTGAAGCATATATCTATCTCTGGTCTGTGCTAAAAGTTACATATGATGACTTTGAAATTAATATCGTGTTTAAATGACAGCTGATGTTGTTGAGCACTTTTTCAACACCGTTGATATTTGTTGATATTATATTGTTAATATATTGCATTTTTGCATTTGTTATTTGATTGTTCAGCATTGTTGTGTATTTGACAAATTCTGAGATATGTAAACTCGCAAATAATTGCCAACTGTGAGATACTGGATTGAAGCTTGACAGCAGTTGTTTTATAATTCTCTGAAAACAAATGATGTGCATGTGATTAAGTAGTACTTTGTTTAATAATAATAATAATAATACCCTAACACTGTTTGTGGTGCTGTCAACATGGCCAGAGCCATTACGAGAGTTCACTGGGTTCAGTTGGTGAGTGCAGACTCAGCGCCAGGTGGCCACCAACCCTCAGACCAAGCCAAACGACTTGGGTTATGAGACAGCCAGTAAGCAGCTACCGTCCACATTACCATCGCCATTTATTATTATTACTCGGCCCAAAAGCTGATACCCGTTTTACCGTCCTACGGAGGGTAGAAGGCTGAGTCGACGAGGCACTGCAATAAGGGTGCACCCACGAGACTTTCAGGGATAACTGAAGCAGCCTGAGTCCAAGACTAGTCGCGGTGGCTGTCGTGATAACACGACTGTCGGCGGTGTGATTTGAACCTGGATTCTCGCACACTGCAGACAGGCAGCTACAACCACAGACCACTGCGACTTGTGGGTGTGAACAACTTACATAATAATAAGGTTGTTGCCCGATAGTGCAGTGGCTGGGAATCGAACTCACGACCATCGTGACGCCCTGACCCCTAGACTATTGAACCCTTCCATTAAATTTTGTGACCAGAATCGTATTATTTATACTTTTATAAAATGTTGTTTTTTGCAGTTCTGTTAACAGTCTTCATTTACAAGTAATGCTACAGTGTATGTCAATCAGATGCCAACATTACTGATGTATAGTACTGTATTTTTATAACTCTGTGACTAATTATTTTTGTTACTGACTGTACAGTTGATTCCGGTGACAGACGTGATTGTAGATTCATTACAGACTTGTTTTATTGCCTTACCTGTGGCCATTTTTGTGACTTGCTGGTATTTCTTATTGTTGTGGACCAACCTGATTTGCAGAACAAATTTAAATACACGCTGTGATTGTGATGTGTCCACAGTTTGCATTCTGACTTGTTTTAACAACGCTTCCAGCATTGATATCAGTTACATGTTGCTGACGACATGTGCAAAATTGTGTATCATCTGAAATCAGATGCAAACCACAATTATCATCCTGACACTTATTACAAAATTCCAACTGTAGACTTGTGAATTGGGTTGGACACCTGTTGTTAATGCTGCTACTTGACAACACTATTCATGCAGTGGCGTAACTACAAATTCAGGGTACCCTGCAAAGGCTGTAAAACGGCCCCTCCCGGTGATCAAACTTCACGAAAGTCCAACTTTAATCGAGCCAAAGTTGACAAATTTTGTACACAGGTAGACTATGTCGTGGAAAAATTGGGGGGGTTGGCACAATGGCCCCCGCTGTGTTGCAGGGTCTGTAGGTGCGGTTGTTACGCCACTATTCATGTAAATATTTTCTGTCCACTACAGCAGTGTGATGTTGACTGACATTCAAGTGTTGCTTGAGAATTCAGCTTACTGCACGTTACGTTGTTCGATGATGAGGAATCAGTTGGGTCCACAATTTTCCAAAGCCCATGCCACCATGGAGCCATCGGCGTGCCACAAAATTTAATTACATCAATTTTCATCAGCTTAACTTGAAAAAGTTGTGTGCAGTGCTCGCCATATTTCATAAACTACATAGATTCTTTGGAATCATGAAACTCTGTAACGAAATTTAGAACAAAAAAACTACCATAAAATCTAATTCCTGTCATTACTGAGGTTGAATGTGTGAATAAATCTTCCGTGTCAGACTCGTTTAAGTTTACATAAGATTAATTTAAGGGTATCCGGTCATGCTGCGGAATCATTTTTGCAGTGGAAAATTGTGGACCCTGAATGCTAGAAGTATGATATAACACTGCCAGTGTACTAATTAAGTTGATTTCACAGAAGTACAAAGACATGTAGACACTGCTACGAGGTCTTACTGTTCATTTACTGTTATCTGTTTTTGCCGTTGCCACCTGACAGTGTCGGTGAATGCATTGCTTTCAGGCTTTCCGTCCGTCCATTTGGACAGATGTTTACCACGATGTCTCCTGAATGACTTGAGCAATCTTGAACTTACAGGCAATAACCACAATCCAATACTAATGACCCGGTTACATTGTGGAGGTTAAAGGTCATGTTTACAGCCTGCCGTTGAGGTGGCGACGGCATCCACGTCGAGGCTGCGGCGTCAAAGTGTATCTCATTAGTGGATATTCTATTCTTCCAATTAACAGGTTTTAGCAAAGTTTCATAAGTGCAGCCGAAGTTTAATATAGCAACTTTCTTGAATTTTATATTGAAGTATCAGCGGTTGAAAATCAACACATCTTTACAGGGTTTTTTAAGCTTCATTCACGCGCTGCAAAACCTCCTTGCTGTACACAGTGTGTTCATTTAATCACACTTAAGAGTGTTATTATATTGCCTATGCAGACGTTTTTGACTGTCCTTTCTTTGAAAACCACTAGTCACTTTTGTCTTCCACCATTGCCTGCAAAATGCCACAAAACACACAACATTTCAGTGGGCAATTTCCATGTGAACATGGGTTAACCTGCTGTCACCTCGACTCTGTGTCTGCATCTCTTCGGAACAGAATTTTGGGGGACATTGGCGCATACGCGCAATCAAGTTTTACCAATAATGTCAACTACTTACTGCTGTGTACAGCCGTCTTTTAATGCACTGTGTATGACTTGGCACATCACTGGTAGTCAGTAAACCTATAACCAATTGACTATCCATTTCAGTTTAGTTATTTCACTGGTAACAAACGTTATCATACAAATACATTTTAACATATATGTTTGATATTACTCACGGCTGTTAATAAACTGTCGGCCTGTGGATCTTCCTGTGATAGGATGCGAAATGCTTCATCACCAACAAAGCACACTTCATGTCCATCCTTTCATTTGACACAGCATCACATGGCAAGTTGTAGTGACAAAAATGCTCCCATAACAACCACATGCAGTGGGTGATGGTAGACTTTGCCCCAGTGCCCTCTGGCGATCTCGACCAAACAACGTTGTCTGAGGTCTAACTGGTGTTGCTACATAGCGAAGTGGATGAAACATACGCGTCGTCGGGCCTATTATTTAAGAACATGACGCTGGTATCACATTTTGCCCTAATTCACAGGACAGGAAATGAAAAACAGAACATCGAACTTCCTACATAACAAAAGTAATTAGGTACTGGCGTGGTTATCTGTCTGCAGCGAGGTGCAAATGATTTGCATATGCTCCAGCTGATGCCACTGCCACCCCATCATCTTTGGCTTCATTAAAGTGCAGATGGTTTACCTTTCTTGTGCTGGCTTACCCACGTTGTCCTGGAAAAAAGGACATAGATCTGGCATAGAGGACAATGATAACAATGCCAAAGCTATGGACACCAACTTGGCAGTTTTTATTACAAGAGAAAGACAATGCAGCATAACGTAGCTCGAGACACTTAAGGTTTTTACGACATTATGTCTCGCCTGTACATAAATAATGAACAAAATTAATAACAAAAACTGCGAGTTTTTATTTAACCAGCCTTCTTTTGGCAGAGCTACTGCGGTCGTGCGGCAGGGTCCATCCACGAGAAACCTTCAGGGATAACTGAAGCAGGCTTCTACAGGCCATATAACCTTCCTGTTATGCAGTCAAACCACTGAAAGGAATAAAAACAAATGAAAATGAACAATATCAATAGCCACATCACTAGCACAGGGTGCACCAAAAGTGTAATGTCTTATAATTTTTTACTTTCATCGCCACATCAACCCGTATTACAAAGTTTCATCTTCCTGTGTCACAATTTAACAATTACACAATTTCAAACAATTGGAATGTTTTTACAATACTGGCTCTTATTACAACAAAGATCTGTATAACAGGTAAGATGCATACTCAAACCTTGTAAAAGCATTTTGCAGCAAAGGCGGATAACTTTAGCATTGCATATAGTCAATAAGTTAATGGATTCAGTCAAAAGATATTTGAACCAAATTTGGTTTGCAGATAAACTGTCACCCCAAACTTTGCCAGACGCACAGTACTACTACTGAAATTCATTATGCCAGCTACAACCATTTTGAATTTTCGCAGTGGTGTAAGACTAAGTTGAAATTTCGCACGGAAACCGAAATGGCCATTATTAACGTCCAAAGTGCGGCGGCGACCACCATTTTAGGAAAAAGCAAGTCCACATCAGGAACAGTTAAAGGCATCTGAATCAAATTTTGGTTCGGATAAATGACGTTATTCCAGACCTGACATGATACCATCTTTAAGTCATTTTTCATAATTCAAGATGGCAGCGGCTGCCATCTCGGAAAAAGACGAGTTGGTTAGTTAGTTGGGAGTTAGCACATCTGAGGAATGGTCAGAGCAATGACAACACTTGTTTAACAGCCTTTTTTCAGGAAACATGGGTAAGCCAGCACCAAAAAAGGTAACATATTCTGCATGTTAATGTAGCAAGAGATGATGAGGTGGCAGTGGCATTAGCTGGAGCATATGCAAATTATTTGCACCTCGCTCCAGACAGACAACCACACCAGTACCTCATAACTCAATTTTTTACAGGCAAAATGCTTTTTTGCCTGATGCCCAATCAACAGTGAAGGCACTCGAGGCAAAACGGTTAGAGATGTTTTAACCAAATTTGGTCACAGACAAATGACACCATTCCAGGTGCCTGACATGTCTGGCAAAATTCAATATGATCAATGGTGCAATCTGTAAATTTAATGAAAAAGCCATGCGACAAATTTTTGAAACATCATAAAATACATTTACGAGAATCTTAAGACCACAATTTACTGATTTAATTTTGAAACAGAAACTAAGCACATAAGTTAGCACATCTGAGGAATGGTCAGAGCAATGACAACACTTGTTTAACAGCCTTTTTTCAGGAAACATGGGTAAGCCAGCACCAAAAAAGGTAACATATTCTGCATGTTAATGTAGCAAGAGA
>Ga0209780_1003426_pt1 | contig 11820 bp, 7 predicted proteins | sample WorMetexBAHAMAS2_FD_187384 | JGI IMG/M metagenome (GOLD analysis project Ga0209780, IMG submission 187384) | Marine gutless worms symbiont microbial communities from Max Planck institute for Marine Microbiology, Germany - Inanidrilus exumae... | ecosystem: Host-associated > Annelida > Digestive... | reverse complement strand
CATCGATTACTGCTTTGACTCGACGACAGAATGAAAGCCAGAACCGACGTCGCCCTCGATGTCTCGTCGCGCGTACACGGCGTACCCGAGTGGCTCGTACACCGCTCGTACACGCAGACACCGGGCACTGACGACGATTTAAGAAAAACTCGCACTTACACTCGGCATTAAGTCACGAGAGAAAAACCTTTCACCATCATAACGCAACGACAAAAACCACAGAACGTCATTCACAGCAACGACGAATACGAACGTCATTAAAATGTTCAGTATATCACCATTACAATTTCGCAAAGCGAGTGTGCAAACTAATTTGGCAAAAGGCCGCATCGCCATCTTGCCATCCCTCGTTCGGGCGAAGTACTCCCTATACTTTACAATGGCCATCACGTGTCCCATGATGTCCCGCTCAAAAACGCTCTTTCGCAATGGGGATCTGGACCCCATCTAACACATGGTTCCTTGTCATCCTCCAAACGGCATCTTGATCGGTTCAGCGGTTTTTGCACAGCTCGCCCGTGTGCCCAATACACAGACACACGGACAGACAGACACTCAGACCACGGTATGTGCGACTCGGCGTAAACTGTAATCAGATTATGTTATCACGTTATTACTTTGCAGAAACATAACAGCACCACGATTGATTGAGTTAAGGTTTTACGTCCCACAAGACACAAAATAGGTTATTTCGGAGACGTTCTTCCCAGCCAATCTCTTGACTTAGTGCTGAAAAACTGAAACAAACGCAACAAAAGCAAGCATGCATCCAGCACTGTTTTATGAGTTTATGACTTGAACACGTTTGCTGTCACTAAATTGTTCTTCTATGCTATGTGCTATGTTTATGCTTAGGCCTAGATGTTTGCATACTTGTGTGTTTTTTATGCTGTCTTCTTGACGTAATAAATGAATGAATAACAAAATATACCACAACATATAATGAACCCAAGAAACTAAAGCCAGGTTTGGTCCCGCGGGCACAAATATTCAATATTCAATCGTTTGCAGCCGGTAAACGTTTCGTTTAAACGGTTTCAACATTACATGGTTCATGTGACTCATACTAGTACATAAACCAGTTTCGCGTCGGCCTGCTTTGAAGACTGGCATTTGCCAGAAACGTCGAGTAATGCAGGTGAACATTTATTTAAGTCAGCAGCACCAACAGCAGCAGTGGATCCGGCGTTCCGATAATGTCGGATACCAAATGAGATTCTTACTGCAGAATGGGAAAGGTTTACGCTGCCTGGCGCGCATGCACCGACTCAGTCAAAAACCGATTGGACTGAAGATCAAAACACGGTGCCGGGCACAGACCGTCTGAATGATGTGGCGCACCGCCGTCATATACGGCCCGAACGCCATCGGCGCCGGTAAGTTCAAGGCACCGTATCAGTCGCCTCTGTTGTGTTGGAATCCGACCGCAGGGCACTGCAGAAACGACACCCAAAACGTCGACTGTACTCATCATCATTATCAACATCATCCGCGCACCACCGCCGACGTTGTTCGTTCAGCCCGTTAGCGTAAAAAAGCATCCCGGACTGTCTTTACCGTACCTCCATTTCCGTCGCAATGAAATGGCGTCATCCGTCGACCAACGGACATCGGACACTGGATGTCCGCTATAACGCCGATAAGACAGAACTGGTGTTTGCCAGCTCGAGTTACAGCTGCGCCACGCTGAGTGGCGGGTATCCGGTACTCCAGCTTGGAGCGGACACTGTCGTTGCCTGCAGCCATGTTCGTCTGCTTGGCGTCGACATCTCCTGTGATCTGAGTCTGGATCACCACGTCTCTTGCATCTGCGCGGGCTGATACTACCGACTGCGTCATCTCCGACGTCTCTGGCGGTCGTGACTCCAACTCGTTGGCTACACACGCCGTTGTGAATTCACGGATTGATTACTGCAACACTGTTCTTGCTGGTATACCAAGGACAAGTTACAGCGTGTGTTGAACGCTGCTGCGCGTGTCGTCACCGGCACTTGGAAGTTTGACCGCGGCCTTGGTCAAATACTGCACGACGAACTTCACTGGCTCGACGTCCCCGACCGGGTGTTTTTCAAGCTGGCAGTGACAGTTCACCGGTGTCTGAACTGCCGCGCACCGCCTTACCTGTCGGACTACTGCGTTCCGGCCGCCGGTGTCGACACTCAGCAGCACCTGCGTTCCGCCAACCGTCAACTGCTTGCAGTACCTCGCTACCGGCTCAACACTTACGGCCGTTAGGCCTTCTCAGCTGCCGGCACCACAGTCTGGAATTCTCTCCCCGATTTCATCCGGGACCCGAGCATCAGTGTAGACTGTGTCAGACGTTTGCACGTATCTGTTCGCTCGATACTAGTGCATTCAGCGCGTTAGAGGGTCTTGACGATAACCGCGCTCTATAAATTTACTTACTTACGTACTGATTGCCCGGACCGTTTCATCTGAGCACTGAGCTACTCAGTTTTGGTTTTTAGTTTTTCCTTATTTTTCATTTCTGTGCCGTGCGCTAGATTGGGCTGGCCATCTCGTCGGCTTTTGAGCGCACGTAAATATACTGTATCGTATCGTATCCTGTCAGTAGCGCAGACCTACAACACTGGCACGCAAACCTCTCGTCCCCCGTCAGCAATGATAACTCATCTACAATCAACCCGATGACGATAATCGCCGATGATGACGAAGTGGACAGACAGTTGTCTCGTCTACTTAACCCATTTTAGCTCAGTGTTCCCCAAAAACAGCTAAACTAAATTAGGGATTCGATGCCAGGATGGTTGACCGGCCGTTTTTAGTTGTTGACTTTCGGGCACCCTGGGGCTCAGGGCTAAGCGCCAGAGTCAAAAACTAAAAATGGTTCGTTAGCCAGCCTGGCATCGAATCCCTTAGTCACTCTCCCCATTTTGGAACTCTGGGCAAAAATGGGTTAAATTGGCGCCAAACTACATTGTGGTAGTATTTTATTCCCTCGGCAGTTTGGACATCAGTAGTTTCTTCAGCGTGTCGTATACAGCAACAACCGAAATGTACACATGTATAGAAGTTGACGTTGAAAGAACACATGCAGTTAACCTGTCCACCAATTCGCTGATGCTGACTGACCTATAGATACTTTCAATCAGTGCGAAATCCAACCAAAATACGAAGTTCAATATATAACAATAACTGCGTGGTCAGGAAACCATCTCATCTCTCCTGCGACGCATGCCATTTACAAATATTTTTCGTTGACGCAAAAAATCAAAAACGTCACGAGAAAAGACGGCAATATGAGATTGGCAGTGTATAACGTGCATGGTGACTCAATGTTGTGATCACTCAAATGCGATATGCATGCAAATCAGTTCTTAGTTCCAACAAGAAGTTTGCTCATTCACATGCGCCGTTTACAGTTCGACAGGTACGACCTTTTCACTTATCTACAGGGAGGGTCAAAAAGTAAGCCCTTGCTGGTTTCTCAATAAATTGTGCTAAAGTGTAAGTAAGCAAAGTAAGTAGACAGTGTATAGCAGTTAGCAAACAACTCTGCCTCACCGCTACGGGAATCTCGCAAACTCACTCCGAAGCAGATATCGATTTAGCGATCCCGGAGGGATGCAAGCTATAGGCCGAGTTGACCCATGTTACGAGAAAGCGGACTGGCTGGGATTTGAACCCGCGACCTGTCAGTTGCAAGTCCAACGCCCTACCGCAGCGCTAACAAGTGTGTGCCAATAAAACTTGATTTGTCATTTTTGTGTAATGTGCGTAGTGCCATACAACCTGCTTTCGTGGCCGAGTGGTTAACGCACTCGGCCGCCATGTGCAGTAGAGCGTGACGCGCTCAGTGGCCGGGGTTCGACTCGGCCCGGGCGCGTCCGTCTATACCAAAGAATTATTTTTAATGATTCCTGTGCACATGATGAACAGGGAGTTAATCCCGGGCAGGTAAGAGGGTTCGGTGTCCTCTATAAACTGTGACCGTTGCTGATGCCTTGATTAGCAGCGTCAATGTATCAGTCGCGCCGACGTGAGAGCCGAAGCAGATAGATGTGGCTAAGCCCACTGGCTATAGGCACTGAAGAAGTGCCGGTCAGGGCTGGCGCTGAATAAGTGCCAGTCCGGGCTTAGCCAGACAGTAGGCCACGCCTAGAGGGGCGCGCTTATAGAAATACCTGACAAGCTGCTCACGCCTACTCAAGCCTTCCTCCACCTATACACAACTCGCACATACACCGCACACACCTACCAATTCCCCTCCTCTCCCTGGGCTGGCGCATTGGACCGACATAAAGGTCTCAGCGCTGGGGTCCAGAGTATGCTGGACCCCTGCCCGCAATAACGAACGAACGAACGTAGTGCCATACAAGGATATAATATTTTGAACCATTATTAATACGATACGATACGATACGGTAGATTAACGTGCGCTCAGAAGCTGACGAGATGGCCAGCTTAATGTAGCGCACGGCACAGAAACGAAAAAATAAGGAAAAAATAAAAGCAAAAACCGAGTAGCTCAGAAGAAACGGTCCAGGCAAAGATACGTGGAGGCAGTTCGGGAGGAAGAATATGGTAAAACCAAAGAATATAGAAACAGACGCTTGTATATTCTCTTATTACATGTTGTTCACAAATACATCAAAAAAATCACTGTTTTTCTCTCATATTTAGTGTTAGTAACAGTAACATCATAAGAGTAAAACATTCGGCTTACTTCTTGGCCCACCCTTTACGGTATCGTTTACATGCCAGCGTTATCAGCTTAACATCTCAACCGATTTATATACGTACAGAAAAGAAACCTAAATCGTATGCATGCACCGACGGTATTTAATTTCACTGAATGCTATTCACAGCCTCGTGGCGATAAAATCAATTCAAATCACAAATGGTGCAATACGTGGACAAACGAACCAATAATATTACCAAACTTACAAAAACTTACAAATGCAGGCATCTAGTGACTACTGAAACGTTAATCTGAAATGAAACATGCTTCCAAAAATAATGAATAAATAAGGATAGAATGCCTACGACTTATAAACACAAACGATTTCTTTGAAGATCTTCACTTACCATAACAATAATGGTAAACAAAGATATAAAGAAAAAAACAAAATGACAATAAATGACATAATCAACGTATACGTGTGAATTTGTGATACAAAGTAATTCAAGTTCCAGCTCTCATGTGCTACATAAGGGCAATAAATTTAAAGATAACAGTATATTCGAAAGCACAACTACACTCCAAAAATATCACAGTGCAAAATATCATAATGGAAAAAATAAAAATAAAAGCGCACTTCACACATGGTCTTAGTCTTTGCAATAATTTTAATGTAACATTAAACACATCAGTTTATGCAGTGAACAGTCGCAAAACGCTAAATTGTATTTAAACATCGATGACAATGGGCACAAGCCACTTACATGCCAATATCAAAAATGTGATAAATTTGTTAAATCTGACAGCCAACGCACAAACTTGCTTACCTTCTTTCATATAAAATAGATACTATTGTTACGCAGCCTGCATGTCCTGTTTAGATAAGTACATGCCATTTATTTGTGTGTTTTTTCTTCTTTCTTTTGTTTTCTTTTCTTAGTGAAGTCATTTTCAATTGTGTATTTGTATATTGTTACTACCATTTGTGGTGAATAAAGCTTATCATTAAATATAATATGCGATACAATCATAAAAAAACAAGATAAAACAGTTGTGCAACTTGTGCAACAAGAACATAGGAAACGCAGTATGGTTGCAAAGAATACGAATTAAAATTATCGAACTAGTCATGTCATAAAATGAACTAAAACTCACGTGAGACGAAGACAAGGTATGTGATATCGATGCTGCCGAAGCCGTTGGTCGCCCGACAGGTGAAAATGCCGGTGTCATCCAGCTGTACGTCGCGTACGCTCAATGTCCAGTCGTCCGCCCGTACACGGTACCGGTCCCAGCCGAGATGGATCGTACCTCCGTCCTTATACCACGTGACCAGCGCCGGCGGATTCGCCCGGACTGGACACGGAAGTCGAAGACGGTCGCCTGGCCTGACGAGGTGACGACGCACGTAGCGTGACGTCACCAGGTGAGGCGGCCCTGTCACCAGTACAGGTAAACACTCGCAGTAATTACACACTGAACTGCAGCTGCTAACAGTTCGTCTATTTCATTTTAGTCGACTGTGGTAGCGATCCGACAGTCGACTAATCTTTCGCGTTGAGTGTGTGTGTGTGTGTGACATTGGTGTAAAACCCCGTCCACACCAGCAACAATGTCGAAGCAGCAACGGGCAACAAAGTTGCCAACTTGCCAGTTGCTTCGACATTGTTGTTTCGACATTGTTGCTAGTGTGCTGTTCAGCATCGCTACCATTACTTTTGACCATCTACCGTCGCCGGAAATGTGGCTGTGCGCTTGACCTCTGATGAAGTCGCACTGTTACCCGAAGAAGAAGAAGAAGAAGTGGACAGGGCAATTAATGCAACTAGACGCACAAACGGCTCGAAATTGGTTTTTGCTGTGAAGGTTACCACCGAGAACAGGCACTTCATATTAGATAAGAGTCCAGATCTGACCACGTAGTGAAAAATGTAATGTCCATAAAATCGGCTGTCAAATCAACAGTAGGGGCCTAATCGAAAACCTGCGTCCACGAAAAATTTCAAACTCTCGCTACGGCCATCGCAACACTGCTGAAATCGTCGTGTTATATCCATGGACGACGTAAGGACATAAAAATTAATTATTCGGACGTAAAGCCGCTGTCATATAAACGTATATTTAATTCAGCGTTCTAAACCGTGTCCGGAAAAAAGTAACCCCTATACAGTAGACAATGTACGATAGAAATGGCAAATCTGAACGCATCCTAAAGAACTGCGAGGAGATGTTCCTGAATATAGCTCTGAAAGAATCATCAAATTTCGCTAGAAAATATTACCTTATAGCACAGTTATTCATCTTCTAATATCGATTTCAAAATATCTCTGTTTCCAATGCAGCGTGAACTCCTGCAGTCAGTATAGTCCGGAACTGACGTTGTGTTGATGCAATCCACAAATAAAAAAGTTAACAAACTATAAACATGGCATTTTCTGCAGAAGATCGCGTTTTAATTAAGTGTTGAGGCAGGATAAAGTGTACGGTGCTAGATTATGAGATGCGCGGGAAGCTGCAGGATCAGCGTGTGTATCGCAGTCGCATTCGTGACATCGATCAGCTGAAATCGCGCCCGATCGAAGAGTGGCAACACTTTCACCAGGTATTCATCGATGAAGCAATCAGGCAGTGGCGTCCACGTCTTCAAGCTCGTATTCGAGCACATGGAGGACAGTTTGGACACAGAGAAAAGCTATGTACTGACCCTCACGTCTACGCGGTTGCTGTAGTGGACAATTTTTGTTTTGGGGTGACCTCACTAAACCCATTGCAGGCGTTGACAGATTGTACTGAAATATGGTGGTTTGTTTGTAATCAGACGTCGCACTGTTGACGCGAAATTTTATCAAAATCTGACGGACTTAGGGTTAAGGCGATAGAGTTAAGATTAGCGTTGCATGATAACCAGTCTCACAGATAATACAAAAAAGCTTTACTATATAATGTACTAAAATAAGTAGCCGATTTATCCAACGCTGGAATTTGGCAATAATCAGGGAACGTAAACTGCTGACAAGTTGACAACTGGCACTAACTGACGCTGAATTAACTGGTGAATGCTAAAATACATAAATATGTAAGTAAGTAAGTAAGTAAAAAGTGTCGATGTATATAGCGCTAAACGTAAATCACCGGCTACTGGATTCTTCTTACCATATTTGCTGAGCTACGCCACCCACTGCTGATGAAGTCTCTGAAGAACGAAACTCCAGCAGCAACCGTACAGATGCGTGTTCTGATCCGCCGAAAACGGTCCCGCCACCCAACCGCTGGATTGCGCCGACTGACAGGCAGTGACTTAGTAGTGTATATAAACAAATAGAATGCACTGAACTGTGTACATGTAGACACTGTTCACCAGTGGATAACGCGGATTACTTGCACTAGTTGAGCTGCGTATAAATATGGTCGGCTTATAGACACGACCGTTTCGCGAGATCAGGCTCGTATCTTTCGTCCGCGTCATTATCAGCGGTTATCAGGCGGCGGGCGGTACGACTGCGCGCAAACTGCGGCGTTCCACGCAGTGCCGACAATCAAGTGGACTACTTGCGATAATCCACGTGTGACTGCGGACAAAGAGGATGCAGACGCAGAGAACGTAGATTGGAGACCGAGCTTAACGTCGTCTGTCATCGCCAGTGGCTGGCGCCGCAGTCGCCGCAGCCGACACCTTGTTCTGTTACTTTTCATCACCTCAACGCCCGTCCTAGCTCTCTCCCCCGTTCACGCTGACTGACATATCACGTTCCATCGAGTACGTTTATCAACGAATCTGCCGTTACAGCGAACCATCGCATCACGTATGTGCTGCCGAGTTGCGCAATTGCCTAAGCCTAAAACCGAAGTTTAGTCTTAAACCGAAATTAATCGGATCATTGGTTGAAAACTAGATTTTTGGGTCTGGATTAAGCTTCGGTCTCAAACTTAAGTCTAAGCAAAAGTTGAAGTCGCCCAGTATGAGTAACATTGATGTATTTTAGCTAAACAGATCGAATTGGATTTCGGTGCGGTAAAGGTTACCACAAAATACGCTACCGTGCTTTGTATTAGATGGGGATGCGTATACGTCCATACAAAAGCAGACCTCTCCTCGAAAGTGGAGTTTGGGCTCAGAAAATGTTCGTATCTTGCTATTATACGCCACGGTCAGCGATCCACGCAGGTGCTGAGCTCTCGTGGATGGAGACTGCCAAGTTACTGCGATCGTCTTCGACAGTAGGCCTGGGTCTACTATGAGCGCGTTATAAATGGCTATACGCATAGCCATTTATAACGCGATCAAAGTATAAATTGTTATTTCGCCCCCGGCAAGTGAGCAAAGTATTGCGATCTGCGTGTCTGTATGTCTCGTTCATCTGTCTGTCTTTTGTTTGTCTGTCAGTCCGCTCGCACATCTCAATACCACATATCCAATTTTCACCAACTTTTCTGTACATGTTACCCGTAGCTGTGGCTCGGTCCTCCTTTGACGACGTCACGACAGTGCAATAAGTTATGTACTTCCGGCTTTGTGGATGACGTCATATTTTCACATAATGGAGCCAATGGGCCGAAATCAAGTACGATGTTATGTTTCGAGTTCGCCAGGTGGCGGCACCGAAGGCGAAGGTTGATGTCTGCGATTGCGTTGTTAAACCAACAGGCCGCTGATCGTTGAGTGAACACGCAGCAAGTCACATATTTCAGCGGACCTGTCGACGTTTGGCATCAGCTCCGCGCATCTGTGACATCCTGCTGAGCACAAGCGAGTAACGGGATCCCTCCACGCTGGCAGATGTTGCAGCCAGCCGCGCCGGCTTGCATTTAAGGTCTCACGTCCGTGGATAAAATTACAAAAACCCGCAGGCGCATATAGTCGAACTTTTACAAGAGCATAATGTCGTACGACCATAAAGGAACCGGATCCATGACTGCAGAACGCTCAACGGTCTGCTAGACCGGTTTTGCATCGTTCGCGGACCTAGCGGATTACGTGCATTATCTACATTCCCATGATTCCTTACGTCAAAACCAGTCAATTCCCTTTATATCCGACCGGCAGTAATCAATACGCCCATCTGCCGCAGACGTTCGTGTACATAAGCTTGTCATTTTCGTCCAAGTTGAGTCGTTCCGTCTGTCCTGAATTCAGGACCACGGTCAGTCTGCACTTACCTAGTGAATTTGAACCATGTCCATGACGTTTTCATCTCATAAATATCAATTAATGTACCAATTTATGACGATTTTCAGTTAAGTGGACGTTTAAGTACAACTTAGAATATATGACTTCTGAAGGACATTCTAACCTTCTAATATTTCAAGTCCTAAAATTCGTTGATGTGATCTAGGTTGGACACCGAAAACTGGAAAGTGTAAATGAATTTGAATTATAGTAATCTAGTGGTATAGTTTTGAACAACTTTATTCACCTCGAGAGGTAGCATACAATAATATAGAACAATATTCTGTGACGTGTGCCAATATACAATGTAATTAGTCTATTTATGAAAAAAGGATAGAAAAGCAGAAATATTAGTAAAACAACCTTTATGAGCCAAGAATTATAAAACGTGCTTATATTGACAGAAGCAAGATAGACATAATTTATTTTGTCAATATTCAAGTACGATGCATGCACCAATGACGCTAAAGACCTAACGAAAGTTTCAGGTTGTTCATCAAACAAACTGAAAGGAAACAGAAACTAACTAGGTTCATTTGAGTCTCTTCAAATAAATGGTGTTTGGAACGATCGGTGTAAGCCTAAAGCCCCCGTCCACACCAGCAACAATGTCGAAGCAACATTCGACTTTATTGCCAAAAAACGGCAACAATGTCGAACGAGTTTATATATAACGGTAGCCGAGAAAAAAACAAAAATATATACAGTACAGTACAGTTATCGTGAAATTTCGTCCTTACGACAAAGTCGTCACAAATTGAACTTTGTTGAAAGAATCGTTCGACTTGTAGCATTCGGCAATGTTGCTTCGACATTGTTGCTCGTGTGGACGGGTCTTAACTGTCCCAGTACTACTGTTTCTGGTAAAGATAGAGATGTCATAATGCATTGCAACACAGCGGATGCTCATCAGCCTTTTATAGGCATCAAGCCCTATTGTTAGACCACTGTAACACATGGCCAATGCGATGCCAGACCTGCGGTTACTTTCCCAGCCGCAGAGCGTCACCGCCCATTAACCGGTACTAAATTATAATGCTTGGTGACAGGGGCACAAAATGTGCGAATAACTTGTTCAGAGTCATTGCGCATGTAGCCGCGACCAGACCGGAAGTTGAAACCGCGACCTCTTTGATCGCAAGTCCGACGCTGAACCCGATCAAACCACTATGTCACTCTCTTGGACTCTTGATCAACGTCCAAACAGGACAATCGCGGATAGCAGACTTCGCTCCACTTGTGCAATTCAAAGGTGTGGAAAGACACAAACATAGAGACTTACATGGGCAGCGTCACGTAAATTACGACGTCATTATTCGCTTCCACAGCCAATCTCTGTTACTATTTCGATTAGTTTTATCTGTATATGCCCATTATGGGAAAACATGACGTCATCCACAAAACCGGAAGTACATAACGTACTGCAGTGTCGTCAGAGTAGGGCAGAGCCCGGCCACAGGTAGGTAACATGTACAGAAAATACTGTGAACTTTGAACAGGTATTTTTGAGACGCGAGCGGACAGATATGCATACAGATAGGCTGATCACAGTGCTTCGTGGCCTTATCGGGGACAAAGTCAACATTTTTCAACAGACACGACAGTTTCAAATGAAGACAGAGTACCTTTCATGTCGGACGATGTCGGCGGTTGCTGCGGTTCAAAGTTACAACGTACAACGGTCGCTGTTATGAGGAACATGAGCGCGTGTCCACCGAACGACATGGCAGGTCAGCTGAGTGGTGTCTGCCTCACGCGCTGCTCAACTGCTCTAGACTGAACGTCGGTTCCGCTGTGGTCCACGCTTGTCGAGTTCGCAGGCCACGAGACACGCTGTCGCGCTGTGCCGCGCTGACAATTATAACGGCAAGGAAACTGTCGGCGAGCGGCGATGGCGGACGTCGGCGAACCGCGGCGCCGAAACGCGATCCGCTCACACCGCCGTCTAATGGACCGCCGCTGGAAACGCAAACAAACAAAATGGACGCGGACACATGCGGCATTACGAGCG
>Ga0209780_1003425_pt1 | contig 11822 bp, 6 predicted proteins | sample WorMetexBAHAMAS2_FD_187384 | JGI IMG/M metagenome (GOLD analysis project Ga0209780, IMG submission 187384) | Marine gutless worms symbiont microbial communities from Max Planck institute for Marine Microbiology, Germany - Inanidrilus exumae... | ecosystem: Host-associated > Annelida > Digestive... | reverse complement strand
ATTCGATTTTAATGCCGACCTAATTGGAACTGGAAGTATACCAATTTGTATGTGATCGAATGTATGCAAGATGCGGGCAAAGAGGACTACCTGCGCCCGTCTGAACGCATTGGATTGGATTGGATTATAGACCGAAATTTTAATGGTGCAATTGCTTAAGTTCGGTCCTTTGCGGCGAGTAGAAAGAAGAAAAGCTAAACAAACAACTTTTGTTGACATTTTAAATTATATCCTTTTTGAAATAACGATTTTAGCAATAACATCAAGGCAAGCGTACAGTTTCATAGTTGTAAATTAATCGCTGCTCGGTTGGTATTATGTTCTTGATGGCAGTTACTGTTGCTTCAGCTGTTCGACACGACCGTTCAATTGCCGGGTCCTCCCTAAAAATTGAAATCCACTAAATACACTTAATATGTGAAATCCACTTGCCTAAATGCAGAAATGCAGTGCATTCATGCGAAATCCACTGCCTAAAGTCGAAATACACCTGCAGGCTAGGAATGCTAAGCATCGAAATTCACTAACAAGACAAACAATGAACGATTCACTTTTCTCTCCCGGGCCAGTTCGCTCCTAAGAGCGAATGGGCCAATAATAGGACCCTGGCAATTTGGCTCCCTGGAACTTTCGTTTCCCAGAGTGAAATGGCCCTGGGAACTTTCGTACCCTGGAACTTTCATTCTCGAGTTTTCACTGTTGGATGTTGCCGCCGCCAAACGGGAATTACTTAGCACCTCGGAACATTTAAAGTCAGATCCGTGCCAGCCGCATCGGCGCCAGGGCCGCCAGTCCCTGCGCGTCGGTCGTCGGCATGGGTTGTCGTCCAGCGGCCGGCATCGGGAAGGACACCGGCAGCGAGGTGATGATCCACATATGCATGCCGTACCACGTGGTCGGGCCGAAGGGCAGGATGATCCAGGGCCTGCACAGGGTTTACTTCACCACCGCCGCATGTCCAAAGTCGGTTTAACAATGCTGTAAATTCAGCAACTGGCAAGTTGACGACTGAGAAGTAGGCCAGCTGCAACGCCCACAGAGTGCAGAATGTGCACTCTGCAGGTAGTTGAGTGACACGAACGGAGAGAGGCCGAGAGAGTACATGCGTGTGCTTTGTGGCTGCTTCTGTTCACATAGTTTGCCGGTCATTTTCGCCCCCTGACTTTGTTTAACATCCCTACTATATATAACCAGTAATAATGGACGTGAGAACACGTTGTTTTGGAATACCACTTAGACGTGATCCAGTAGTTGGAAATACAGTTTACTTTTATTTGGACATTTTATAGTAGTATGTTGTGCTGCTTTGGCGTAATAAATGAATTATACCAACATGCTGTATGTCTCACATGGCATTTATGCCTTCAACTAAGCTGCTGGAGCATCAGTATTGAGTTGAAGTTTACGATGTACTTATTGCTAGCATCATATAGTAAGTACAAATGACTGTTATAATTTTTGCAGCAAAAATGATTATTTTTATAGATATGTCGAGGGCGTAGGAAGCAAATTGAAAGTGTGGGGGCAAATTCTGGTGCAAAGCGCCGAAAAAATTTTTTTGTGCCCCCACTTTTCTTTTGGGCGCCATTTTCACTTCAAATGAGAAATAAAGCATGCTATTTAGTGGAGTGCTTTCTTATACACCCACAGATATGTGTTACAGCTCTCTGTGCTGCAGCTGGTGCAGCCTAGTGATATTGAAGGAAAGCAGTGTCCAACCAGTGTCACTACAGCTACTTCCCTGGCTTCCTTCAAAAGACAATTAAAACATTTCTTTTCACAAAGTCGTTCCCGGAATTTTAGTTTGTGTACCATGTCCTAGAAGAACTTTTGCTCATGTCACGTTAATCTGTACGTTTCTAACTAACTAACTAACTAACCAGCGATTTATTTTTGCCTCTAGAATAAGTAAAATAGTATACTGTTATGATGCGGCAGGTGCAAAACTACCAGTGCCCATTGGCCATTTGACAAGCAAAAATGTATTGTCGCATTTCTTGAAGTTGACTCCTGCGCCAATAAAAGGGGGGCCTGATGCAACATATACGTCAATTGTTTTGAGTGTCAAAAAGTGGGGGCCAAACAATACTATGTGCCCCCTAAACTTTAAAATGGGCCCCTTACTCCCCCTCTTCCTATGCCCATGTATGGTTATGACTGTTGCACTCTGTTGATATTGCCTTCTTATGTCTTGCTCCTGGGGAATATCATGCCAATGAGACTCTGGTTATGGCTTCATAGCACCCATGGCACATCCGCTGTAGTCAGTCTTTTGACCATAACATAACATAACATATCCATGTATTTGACAACTATGTCAACCGCAGTTTCTGTGACTATCTCAGTGTCACAATCTGGGATGGTTTTAAGGAAGATTGAACTCTGAACATAGGTTACATGTATTTGTAATGGATCATGGTTGTATTGATGTTTTGCTCAGGTTCTGAAGCTTGCTGGTATAAGTATTTCTGATGTTATCAGCATTGTCACTGTAGTAGACTTTGTCATGAAAATACATCAAGGAAATAACTAACTGCAAGAGCCTTACAGCAGCTGATTGCTGATGTGATGTGCTTTGTTAAATAGACAACATGAATTATTAAGAAAGTGCACGTGGTTCTGAATGGCACACAGTGTGGCAGCGATCTCAGCAGCACTGGTGCATGGGTCTGCTCAAGGCCCATCTATTGCACAAGCCAGTGCAGTGCGTGCCCTTCAGCAGGAGCTGAAGAAGCTGAAAGAGGAGCCTGTAGAAGGGTTTATTGTACAGATTCCCGATGAAGCCAACATGTTTGAGTGGGAAGTGGCGATCTTTGGTTCACCTGGTTCACTGTATGAAGGAGGTTATTTTAAGGTAAGCTGTCATTTCTGTTGCAGTTTGTTGGTGTTCATTCAGGCTATTTGACTTTTTATCGGATGTTACCAAAAATATAACAATACTTTCTCTGTACTAGACAAATGAAACTTAGGGCTGCATCCAAGGCTGGCAAGAGGAGGTATTAAGGTTTTAGATTTTTAGATTTTATAAACTTATAACTAAAGCTGTCAAAAATGAAGGTTTTAGGTGTTTTTTGGTAAATAAAGTTCAAATTAAAACTGAGGAATTTCATTTGTTCTTCATGTATTTAAATATTTGCATTCCTTCATTGCTCTGTCCGTAGACCTACTGCTTCGATCTGTGCTGATGAGAGAATGAAAGTTCCTCTTTGTTAAAACTTGAGACTGTTTTAACTACAACATAAACCTGAAATTAAAAATCGGGAAAATTGTAGGTTCTCTGCTCTTGGCTGCACCTGGTAGGTAATTCAACATTTCTAAGTACTCAAAGTCTCGTATGGCTGTATTGTGTTGACTGAACACAATACAGTATTTGCCCAAAGCGGTTAGCTGTCCATGCACAAGCTGTCTACTTCCTGCATTTGACAATGCCTAGTGTCACATGCGTGCGACTGAGTGATGTCAGCATTATCTGCTGTGTTATTTATTTTCGTTTTCCAATTCAGTGTGCTTTACTGCAGTATATTGATCACCACTCGCCAGGCAGCACCAACACTGCGGCATACTATTGGTTTTAATACGCAATATATCGGACATCAGACATTACCAAGAATTTGGGTAGGTACCTCTATTATGCGGAACGTACAGCCCAGTGGAAAGACTTTGAATTGATTCTAACGATGAAAATTGAAACATTGAGGGTCAGTTTGATATTTCTGACTCTGTAATCATTGTGTAGTTATGACAACCTGAAGTCGCAAGATCTGGAAATTTTTGTGAGCAATTTTTGCGTTTTTTGGAAAAACGATCCCTTATGGTAAAATTTTCAAAGTTCTGTTTAGAAAGTTTTCACTGGGACACCGATCAACGTTGTTTTGTTGAAATTTCGTTAAACATTTGACGGGAAATCAGCGAAATCGTGCGTTATTTACGTGACAAAAAAACGCAAAATTTTTGCGGCCTCTCGAACTGTTGCTACTGCACCATCGTGCAAAATCTGCCACGGCCAGCCCCCATCAATGTGTTCACAGTGCTCCCAGATTTCATCCAAGCCGTTTCACTTTTAGTGGAGTTATAGCTGAACGCATGAACACCGTTTTTGCCCCATGGAATATTTCCATGATTCTCCCGAAGCTGTGCTTCGCTTTGGGCAAATAATAAGTAGTTACCTGTACTTGCCGAAAATTAGAAGTACATTATTCATTAGTAAAGCAAAAACATGGGGATTTTATTTACTGTGATGAAACTGGATTCTGTAGAGTGACAGAACAATGAAACTTGCTGTTTCTGTAGGCTGTCATGTGATGCTACTGATAATGTGGTCATTTTTGTACATCTTTTTAAAGGGATGATTGCCTGATGATGCCGTAACTAGCCTTTCTGTTCATGACTCATTGTAGAATTATTGAACTGTTGAGTCATTGAAGTCTTAGATTTTAGCACTATCAATGCTGGCAGATCTGCGAGAGCCTTTCTTGTTTTGAAAGCATTAACCTTTTACCTTCTTGAACTTAAATTTGCCTTTCACTTGCTTCTTGGAGTTAAATTTGATTACCACTTGAATTGGAACTTGACTTGCCTGAGATTGTTAACAATAATGATTTGAAATTTGACTGACGTTTGATGTTTGATTTGTCTGTTAAACAGGCTCACATGAGGTTTCCTGGCGACTATCCATACTCACCACCAACAGTGAAATTTCTCTGTAAAATGTGGCATCCAAACGTGTATGAGGTGTGCTAATGTTGCTCACTCATCTGCTGTTATCTGCTATATATTTCCGTATAATATTCAATACTGTACTATACTGTCCAGGTTTATTGTAAAAGGGGAACCAGCTGTGTGGTCATTGTATTCTTGGTCTTAAATTGGTCTTGGTCAGTGCATGGCTGGCAGTTGTTGGGACATATGTGGAAGAAAACAGGACAACAAGATGACCTTCAGGTCATTTTGTTGAGATGTACACAATGTCGTCACCGGTTTTTACATTATACATACCCAGTAAATGGAAATATTAGTTTATTTAGCTTCTGCACCTGCTACGAATACAAAAAAAAATCTTAAGACTGAACTTTCCATTGTCGTGTGTAGTCTGAGCATGCTGCTGTGTGTTAGAATGGTGAAGTATGTATATCCATTTTGCATCCTCCTGTCGACGATCCGCAGAGTGGTGAACTTCCATGTGAACGATGGAATCCAACACAGAGTGTCCGGTCAGTCAGCCACCTTTTTTGTTGTAATTTGTTTCTGCTATTGCTACTTTCAATTGTTGTGTAATTGACCTTTTTAACCTGGATCAGGCTGTATTACCTGAAAGAAAATCTTTATGAATAGTTTCTATAAGCCAGGTTCCCTTTCTGTTGCCCAACCAACAGCTTCAGGGCATTGAACCGAACTCCGAGCACTGAGTGACAGAGCCAGAGAAAGTCACCCACTGATCTTTCTTGTGCCACTGACTCCTGAGTGAAGGAATTGTGCACCATCTAATGCCAGTGCTGTGATTCAGTTTGTTTTTTTACTACTCTTAACTAGATCGACTCAGTGTGATATTTTAAGTAGGATATCTTACTTACTTTCTGTATTAAAATTGCGCTTTTGTTTCAATATGATGTGAACAGTGCCAGTTCTGTAAGCGACAAAGCTGACTGCGTGGAATGAGATCGTAGATTTCTACAAAAGAACTTTCTTTACTGTTTTGCATGCGTGTTTGCAAACATCGCTGACTGTACGATATTTTGTTTGATGTTAAACAGCACAATACTGCTCAGCATTATATCTTTACTGAACGAACCAAATACATCATCTCCGGCAAATGTCGATGCATCTGTTGCCTATCGGAAATGGATTGAGTCAAAGGGTCGAGACTCTTTCTACGAAGACATTGTCAGGTTTCTGTCTCATTGTACCAGTAAATAGTTACTACCACTTTATTGTTTCATTAATGAATTCATTATTTGATTAGACATTTGGATCAGTTTAAAAATTGATTAATTTTTCTGTCAAAATTTTTACCGATCACTATTTCTAGAGGTTTTCCCAATCACTGCTGATGACATTGCACTGGAAAAACTGACTGTCAATATATTCTTTGTAGATCAAAATGTATTATTTAGGGATGTGAATGAGTTCGTGAGATGTAATATTCAAATTTTTTTTCTTACTCTTGAGAAATGAATTCCGAGAATTCCATAGCTGGTCAACACTCAAACCTGCCTTCTCACCATCTCTGATTGATGGAATGCGACACTTAATTGAGTTCAGACTGTGTCAGTAAGTTGCTGCTCGGCTGTAATATGTAGTTGTCATATTCAGTTAGTGGAGAGGCGAGAGCACTCAAGTATGACCTAGGAATAACAGTTGGATAAAAAAGGTAAAGGCTTCCCATACTCGTTACCGAGCGTTGGGCCCAGAGTTGATCCCAGTGTACAGGCAGTCAGCCAGCAGGTGACTCTTAAGTCATCCACCCAGCGGTAAGCTGCCATTACTTTCCACCAGGCCTGTGGTTACCTTCCCAGCCGCAAAGCATCACCGCCCCTTGGCCAGTACCAAGTTATACTGCTTGGTGACAGAGGCACATAGGTGTGAACAACTTGCCCACGGTTGTTACACAGCTTTAGCCCCGAGTAGGATTTGAACCCACGACCGGTTGATCACAAGTCCAACACTCTACCTGTTGCGCTACCGCGCCACCTGTAACAGTTGGATGGCTAGACGGATTAGCAAATGACATGAAAAGAACAGTGCTGCCTGACTGCAGTACCTGCCTAAGTACTGACTTATTATGTTCCCGTGTTTTATTAGTTTGGTAGTTTTTTTCCTGCCACCAGCTGAAAGTTAAGATGAGTGAATGGCTTAGGCCTACTCTCAGCACCTGTCCTGATCTTACTTATATATTAATGTATGTTTACCTCCAGGAAGCTACGGACTGTCTTAAACAACTGTTCCTTAGCTGCTTTCAGGCTGCCCGATATCTAGCAGTAACAGCAACTTTATTGGAAATTGTGATTAGGGATCAAATAGCTAACGTACATAATATTAGCTAATTACAAATTACATTACTTCATCAAATTCCGTCATAACTAGATGGGTTGCAGTGTATCTGGAGACACACTTGAATATAGGTCAAAGAGAGCATTTACCATTGGCTTACTTGACAGGTGACACAACTGTTTACTTATTTACTGATGCATAAGCTGTTAGGTTCCTGCATTCAACGATACCTGGTGTCACGTGCCTGCGACTGAGTGAGGCCAGTGTTATCTGCCGTGTTACTTACTTTCAGTTTCCAGTTCAATCTGCTTTCCTTCAATATCACTAAGCCGCACCAGAGCCATATCTATGGCCGTGGGCCACACCAGCACTGCAGCGTACTATTGGACAATATTGGACAACGGATGTTGCGAAAATTTGGGTGTTTTTTTTCTGGTGCGCTGCAGCCCAGGGGACAGACTGAATTGATTCTAACGTTAAAAGTGGAAACTAGACATCCCGTAGGGGGACCATTTGGCCGTGAGTTTCCAGCATTTGTAATCAACTAATCATTGCAGAGTTATGATGGCCTGAAGTCGCAAGACGTGGATATTTTGTGAGCTATTTCTGCGTTATTTAAACTTCCCCTCTCAAACTGTCGCCACTGAGCAGATCGTGCACAAAATCTGCCAGTGCCAGCCCCCACATTTGGCTCACATTGTTCCAGATCTCATCCAAATTGGTTCACTTTTGGCGGAGTTATTACCGAACGCATGAAGACCGTTTTTGCCCTGTAGAGTATTTACAGTATAGGCTCTTCGAGCCTATAATAAATGCTATGTGTAATTGTATTTGCTTCTAAATTATTTATAGACTATTTAGCCTGATAATGAGAGAGAGAGCAAAAGAAATGAATGCGGGTAGGAAGCAACGGAAATTTTGGAGCAACTTCAAGTCATGTAAAAACTGCGAGATCACGTGCTGGAGGAAGCATATAAAACAAACAGGATGTAGGATATAACAGTGATAACCATCGCTGTGACACAACTTAGGTTACTTGGCCCCAGTAGCTGTGTGGAGTAATGCAGTTAGTGTGTCTGTCTATCTGTCTGTCTATGTGTCTATCTGTTTATCTGTCTGAGCAAACAAAAACCTCATGTCCAAATTTTTTGTACATTTTTCTTGTGGCCATGGCTAGGTCCATCTCTCAAGGTAGTGCAATACTTAGTGGTGTACTTAATTTGCGGTTTTGTGGATGATGTCATGTTTCCACATAATGGAGCAAATGGGCCAGGACGAAAGACGATGCATATGTTATGTCAAGTTTGCCAGATGGCGCCACTAGGCTTGTTTATGTTGATGTCATTAATTTCGTGTCAATGTGCCATTACAGCAGAGTTTTGCAAAATTTGAATACCAATTTATGCTATGTTCAGATATAGTAAAATAGTACATTTCTAGCCGATGTATACAAATTAATAAAGAAAATTGCTATGCCCTACACAGATAGAATGGTGTTATGCATTGGGGTAAGTAGGTTAAATGATTTAGGTTAATCACTAAACTATGGTTCTGAGCCTTGGTTGTAACTGTTCTATTATGACTAGGGATGTACTGGATATACGGTAATAGTTGGCCGGATATCCGGCCGTTCTTCAACGTCGGCTCTGGCAGTAAAGCCGTAAACTACCTGATATCTGAACCAGATATTTTATGTATTACTGAGAGTTGCAGCCGCCATTTTGGTGAAGTTTAAACTTGGAAACAATAAATTAAAAGCAAGATTGAAAATTAAAAACTGACTATAATTACTTACTTGAGTAAACTGAATAAACACTACCTGTGTATTTGTATATGTAGTGATTTATAGTGATATACATGCAAATTTATATTTGTGTGTTGTCCCAACATTATGATAGAAATTTCTTATACTGAAAATACTGTACATCACACTCCAGCTCCAGTACCAGCCAGATATCTCATCTGATATCTGGCAAAATTCGGTTCCGGTCGGATTCCACAAAATGGAATCTTGTACATCCTTAATTATGTCTGTAGGAAGCAGGTTTTGGAGAGCAAACTGGAAGCAGAGAAAGATGGAATTGTGGTGCCGATGACACTGCAACAGTACTGTCACTCGTCCAAGCCGACAGCACCATCATTTGAGTCCCAGTCGAGTGTCGACTTTGACTACTACGACAGCTACTCAGTTGATGCTGATGACAGTGACAGTGACATTGTGACGGTGACTTCATGACCCGTCATTGTGGCAGTTACATAAGTGTTAGTGACTCAAAAACCTCGCAAATCAAACTGCTTCGTTAATTGCTAAATCTGATAAAATTTTGAGTACAACCTTCTAGTGTGCATTATTATCCATAGTATACCTGATCCTTTAGTGACTGTTGGTACTGACTGACATTTCCTGCCATTTCTTACCCATTGTTTGTTGTGTAATATCAGTCTGTTTTCTCATCTTTACAATAGGACTTCTGTCTAGTGTTCTGAAAAATGGCATGCTACAACTTCAACGTGAATCGACCAGTTTTGCTAATTTTTGACAGATAATATGCATACATCTTTAAATACTTATTTGCAATGCCATTCCCACTTAAGCCATTCTTTAGGATGACCACTTGTCTGGAAAACTAATGCAAATGTCAGGGAATTGGACAGCTGTCAGAAAATCTATAGTGAACTGACCAAAATATGGGGAAGTGTCAGGGGAAAATCGCATCATGAACACTTTATTGCTAACTTCACGTTTGGGCTACGCCAGTGTTCAAAAGACTGTTACGGGCCTTGTGTTGCCTAGTATAAGGATTTTGCTGCTTATTTAATCACTGTCAGCGTTTTTATAGAATATGCACCGACGTTTGTAGTGTACTGGTAGCACTGACAATAATATATGCATGACACAAGTAACTGCAGCATTGGTGAGAGTGCTACGAAGAGTAGGGGAAATGTCGGTTAATTTCACAGTAACTGGAGAGTGGTCACCGACTCTTGTTTGTCTGTACTACCTTAAATAGCTACTACAGTAAAGCACATCTTCCACACCACACTGACAAGACATTTCAGCTGCTGCAGCCAGAAACAGTTCATCTCGCCACATCTACAGACCTAACACTCGGTGGACTGTCAGATTTTGTTACTGATGCAGGAATGTGTGTACACAACACTTGTGCACGATGCCAGCAACTTAATGTAGTGTCTTATTGACATTTGGGCAGACATCTTGCAGTGTCGTTGTTGAAGCCAATAATCAGCAGAGAACACAACAATGTGCATGTAAGAATGCAAAGCGCCATCATTTTGAACGTCTTTTATAATCAACCATGTCTTTTCAAAGCCACCTACAGGCCCTACAGAAAACACATAACCCTCTTGTGTATGAAGTAGTTTTTAAGGTAGTGTAGACAAGAGAATGGCTAGGTGGCAGTGGTATTTGCAATCAGTGTTTAAGGATCTGAATATATCTTCTACCAAAAGTTTATCGAAATCGGCAGATGTATGTCAAAGTTACAGCAAGCTGCAGTTGAAGCAATTTTTTGACACAGCATATATTATGTATATGTGTGGAAAACGTTTATTTTAAAGTTGGATTTCTAAATTCTTGAATTTCTACATTTAGGAATACCATACCAGGTGCATGTTGTTTTTTCCATGTGTAAAAAATTTTTTTGAGCGGCACTTTTAAAGAGATGCAGAACATCAGTAAAAATAGTCTGTGCTAATGCTTGTGCTCAAATGACGCACTTTTTCTGTAGTTCAGAATTGGCTTTATTACAGCGCGTTTGCGTCTGTGTTATGAGAAAAACTAATAAACGTAAAACTATAAATCCAGTCTGCAGCTGACCATACCAAGCACAGTCTCTTAACATTCTACCATGGTGTGGGTGTCTGCAGTGTTACACTTAATCAATCTGTACATCATTCACTGACATGCTATTATGATATTTGTCAATATTGAGAGAGAGACACTTTGTATATTACTTGTTTTCTTGTTCATTTTTGTGTTACAGTTAGTACCAAAATGTACATATTATATAATATAACACTGTTATAGTGACTAAAGCTGACTCCTTAATTTAAACTGAAAGAATGTTTGTATTCAGTTAGTGATTTGTGTGGAGCATACAAATAAGTGGTGGTAAATGTGAATGCTGTATACTCATAAAATAAGGTTTTTGGTGGTAATTTTTGTAGATATATGGTCACATTAAGGTGCTGTATAAGTTTTTTTTATATTATTTATGCTGTATTGATGAGGCATTTTGCTTCCAAGTTTGGAGTGTCAAGTCAAGACTGGTGTTATTTTAAATTTTCACCTTGCTTTTGTTGAGTATTGCCATCTGCAGCATATATGCTTTATTTTGTGTAAATTATTATTTATTGTTTACTGTTTATGTGCATGCTGTATTAAATGTTTTACTTCAAGAGATTTAGTGATACAGTGAATTACATCAGCAACTAGCAGTGGTGTAACAAAATATCTTGGTGCCCGTATCCTACATGCTTGGCGTCCTTTTATACACAAACGTTATCCTGACGATTTTATTAGCGGACGTGAACTCGCGTTCACGTTCGCTATATGCTATCGCAGATCCGTCTGTCTGTCGTCTGTCTGTGACGTTGGTGCACCCTACTCAGGCGGTTGAACTTTTCGGCAATTTTTTTTCACCATACGATAGCCCAGCCCCCGGTGGGGAGTCAGGGGCAAAGCCCCCCTAAAGCTGATGGCATTTTAGCACCGGAACACGCATTTTTGCGCTCTCCTGGAGACATTTAACACGTTCAAGACTATGTCGGTAGCGGTCGGCAACACGTCTGTTAAGTTAGCACCAACGGTATGC
>Ga0209780_1003424_pt1 | contig 11822 bp, 12 predicted proteins | sample WorMetexBAHAMAS2_FD_187384 | JGI IMG/M metagenome (GOLD analysis project Ga0209780, IMG submission 187384) | Marine gutless worms symbiont microbial communities from Max Planck institute for Marine Microbiology, Germany - Inanidrilus exumae... | ecosystem: Host-associated > Annelida > Digestive... | reverse complement strand
CAGGCATGGTGTATTTGCAGGTAAAACTGTGTGATCCATGCCTGAGCGCTTTGAGATATACATAGTATATAAAAGGCGCTATATAAATACGCTTCCTTTCCTTTCCTTTTCCTAAAGGTGTCAGCATCTGTCTTTAACCTGGCAAGTGGTCCGGAGTCTGGCCAGGTTTCCCGAAAATGAATGTTTGGGATTTGTTGCCAGCTGCTGTAACTATTGCCAGAGCATCAAAGCACTGAAGGCGTTTATATTCCGAGGATTGAATTTGTGGATTAATCTGTTTTGTTGAAAATGACTGCATCAACATTACAAGAAACAAAAATAATTGTTTCAGAAATAATATAAACCAGATGCAGTTTTGTGCTAAGTTAATTTTTAGGATATGTGGGATGCGAGTAATATTTTCTGCTTCAACATTGCTGGTTGGGTGATGGGCATGTCTGTCTACTTTACCAGTCCTCATTGGTTCTCCTTCAAGGATAAATATCTCTATCATTTATCACCTAATGACGTAATCACTTGACATGTCAGATAGTGTTTAATCCATTTAACCTTTTTAGAATGAAGTAAAAGTAATTACTTTGAACTGTCCCACAGTGTTATGCTCTGTCAATAAATGGCTATTATTAGCATAAGCCTGCCAGTGTTGTCCACTTATGGAAGCATCACCCGTGCCATGAACTTGCCACTATTTTCTGTGATTGTCTAATGAATAGGCAAAGATTTTTATGTGCGTGCTCATCTACAGTTTGAGTGGTAAAATACTATGGTGGAAGGTTACGTACAACTTGTTTCTGAATGACCAGTGTCACTTTACTGCTATTTCCTTCCATTTTGATAAATTTACCGAGCACCTTTTGTTGGTGGATTTCAAAGGCACACATATGGTACTGGAAAAGACGCCGTCCCTATCCATAGAACAAGGAGGAATTGCTGTCCAAATTGATGTACCAATGCTGGTTGATGCTGCTGTTTTGTGGTGGAATTGATGGATGAGAGGTGGTCAGTGGCCAAAAGTATAACATACAAATAAAACAAACAAAAACAAAAGGTGAAGCTTTCTTGCTGCTCGCAGGTATGCAAGCATTCAATTTTCACATGGTGGTAGGGGAGATTCATCCCATTTTTGCACGTCCTGACCTTAGATCCCTGTCAAAACTTTAGGTAAGTATGCATTGTCATTGTTAGAGAGTCTTGAATTGTTTATTGTAATCACCAATCCTAGGTGATAAATGATAGAGATATGTATCGTCATGTTTGAGGCACAGACAGGTACACGGTACTATCCTGCGTACCTGTGCAGGTGAAGGCTTTGCTGCAAGAAATGGCCAACTTTGAGGATGCTGAGCCTATCAACCAGTACCAGTCGATGTACGACATGGTGAAGAGGCGGTCAAACAAGGAGCGCGAGAAAGAGGACATTATCAAGACAATGGAAAGTCGTGCCAAGTCGCTCAACCAGATTGCACAGGTTCTTATCTGCCATCTATGTTAGAGGCCTGCATCCGGTTTGGAAGATGGCGCCCCACAGGGTCCCGCAGAGGTGGGTTCAAAAGTTACTGGGGGACCGCAGTGTTGGAGCTAAAATGGTGGGCACACTGTTGGGACAAGGCGAGACATGAACATGTGGTCTGGCCAATTGCCTTACTAGATGTCCAGGAGAGTGGAGAGTGTGTATAGTCTTGTCTGTGGTCTGCATTTACATCCACATTGTGTGCTATGCACCGTGCACTGTGCAGGATAACTGACAGTTCTATTAAATTGTGTAATTATTTGGCTCGCAGCTAGGCTTCAGCTGAATATTGGATTCACTTTACGGCACGTTTTGGCAGTTTTTACGTGTTTGGCTATAACTCCACCCAAATGAACTGATTTGGATGAAATCTGGAGCATGCTGAGTACACTACCGGGGGCTGTCCCCGGAAGATTTTGGGTGCAATCTGCTCAGTGTTGAAAGCTGGAGATCCAGGCGAAATTATTTTTCAGGTAAATAACATACAATTTCACAGATTTACCGTCGTCCAGATTTCACGAAATTTGAACAGAACATGTCGATCGGTGTTGCGATGAAAACTTATCAGAACAGAATTTAAAAAATTTTACCGCAATGGGTTGTTATTCCAAAATTTTTTTACATCTTGCAACTTCAGGCCACCATAACTCTGCAATGATTACAGATCTCTGGAAATTCACTACCAAAATAACCCTTTACGCAAACTGCTCAACTGCCATCTAGTTTCCATTTTTACCGTTGGAATCAACTCTAGAGTCATTCCCCTGACCTGTATGCTACATACAAGATACCTGCCCAAATTATCTGCGATGTCTGACGTCCTTTCACAAGTGACACAACATGCCATGTCATAACATTGACGGTCTAAGTGGGCGTGGCCTGATGACGTTGGAGTACAGTCACAATGGCGACAAACCAAAATGGCGAAAGTCAGAACGACATACCTAAATGGCGACAAACAGTAAATGATATAACTGCGTGCGCTTTGAGCCGAATACTGTATTGTGGACACTCCACACAATACAGCCGTCTAGTTAGATTCGTGGCCAGTAAACCTGCCAGTGTTAAAGCAGTCTAGGCACAATACTGAATTTATTACATTAACGTGTTTTATTATTGCACTTATTTCCTTGCTTTGACACTGTTGACTGGGCAGCAGGAACGGCATCTGGGCTGTGAGAACTTGTCCTCATTGATTCTTTTTTGATGAGAACCTGGCCAAACGTGGATTGACTGGAGAAAAGAATGGGAATTAAACAGTCCGAAAGTAGCAGTAGGGGTAGTAGTAGAAGTGAATGAGTTGACGTGATGCTGGTGTAGGCAAGCAGTCGTCGCCGAAGCAAGGCGGGCAAGTCACGCGTCCATGATTCAAGTGATGACGAGACATCGCGATCGACTGAACCGAGTCGGAAATGTTCGACGGAGTCGGCGCGCATGTCGGCAGCCGCTGCCAGCAAGTCGGCACGTGCCGCACTGACGTCGTCCGACTCGGAGTCATCATCGTCGTCCAGCAACGATGGACGACATCGGACCATCACCAAGCCGAGTTCCGCTGCCGTACCTAAAAGTCGCCTCATCCCGTCATCATCCGACTCAGATGACAGCAGCGACAACGACGTCGATAGCGTGACACTTCTCAAGAATCGCATGACGCCGGCGGACAAGTCGGCACGTAAAATGCCGGCGACTTTGACTCCTGTGCAGCCGAGACAAAAAATCTACACATCGTCCGACAATGACGACGATGACTCGGATTCGGACTCGATGAGCGTCACGACTCCACTAAAGAAAGTCAAGCCGTCGTTGTCAATGTCGACCCCGTCCAGCTCTAAGTTTCAGCCGAAGAAACCCACCCAGTCTGCCACAAAAAAGCCCCCGGCATCGACGCCGGGCAAGTCTGCATTTAAGTCGTGTCTTCAGAGAGAGTCGTCCACAGACTCGGATGTGACTGCAGCAGCTAAGAGCAGTAAGCCTGTAATGAAAGATGCAAAGAAGCAAGCCGCCAAAACATCAGATAAGCATAGCCGTCCAGACAGTGTCCTCGGCAGCAGTGGCGAAATGGCAAAGAAGGAAGTAAAGAAGCCACCGAAAAGCAGCACCAACAACAAGCCTGTGCCGCAACCTCGTGCATCATCGTTCTTCATTGATACTTTGGCAAAATCTTCCATGCATGCAAAGGTTGTTTCCAAGACTGCCGGGAGTTCGAGGGACGAGAAACTGGGCCGTAAAGATTCACGAATTGTCAACGTGCACAAGAGCACTGCAGTTTCTTCAGCGGCAGACCGAACAAAACAGAGCAAATCATCACATACCGATGTAGAGGCTGTTAAGTCGAAGCATTCCGTCTCTGATGGCCGACATGCACCAAAGTCATCTAGTGGCAGTTTGGAAAAGAAAGTGGTATCGGAGCGGGCACTGAAGCCTGGGTCTGATGCAGCATGTGAAAACACTGGCCAGAAGACATTGGAGTCTGAATCAATCAAGTCCAAAAAGATGAAGGTAGACGAACAAAACGGGGCAAGCTACGGCACTGCAGAAGTGGAATCGGATGAGTTGCCGTTGATACGGCCGGGTAACATCTTTGAGAAGATGGAGAAGCAGGATTCCAGTGCGGACAAGAACGATGAGCCGCGGATGTTTGGACATGCCGACAGTGCGACCCGTCGCCGCAGAGCATCGGAGATTGCGGTGTTCATGCCGGAGTCCGATGACGATGATGACCGTGAACCTCTGGTAGAACCAGCAAAGCTGAGCATTGAACGGTTGAAGGAGGAATCGGCCAAGGAGGAAACCATCGAGGAAGCTGTTAAGGCAATCATCGAGTTCACAAAGGAGCCATCGACTCCTCCACTGTCGTCCTCGAAAGCTACCGATTCTGAGCCGCCGGAAGACACAAGCACAGAAACTGCCGACGACGACCTGGGTCTGTCGGATGATGTCGGGGAACTGAATGCGGCCATTGGCAACCTCATTGAGAAGGAACTTGAACCGGTCGGTGGAGATAGCGTGACAGTTCATAGCAGTAGCTGTGACAAGGCATCAGAGGAGGATGCTTCCGCAGCCCAGTACCGACCTGCCACTCACGGAGGATCAGCTGAGCCGAAAAATGAACAGTCTCCATTTGTCGTGAAGAGCAGTTTCAAGGAGGAGCATGTCTCGGTGAAGATGGAAGTGGACAGCGTAGCACGGCACATCCCAACTTCTGTCCACGATGAGCAGAATGTTACCAGTTTCATGTCGAGGCTCGAAAAAGCAACTGCCGACGTTGTGGACTTTGCTTCCATCTCAGCCGCTGCTGCAGCATCACGTAAACTCCCGGAGAAGGCCAGCTGCAGCGAAGCTACAGCATGCAGCAAGCCAGAAGTATCCAGTCGACTGTTTGCTGGCTCAGTACCAATGAAGACAGAAGATGAGAAAGCTGTTGTTGTAAAAAAGGAGGAATGTTGCGAGCAGACGATGACGGTTAAAACCGAACCACCGGAATTGCCGTCGTCGACAAGAATCTTCTCACCGTCAAAGCAGCCGGATGTACAAGGAGTTGGTTCTGCAGAGAAGGGCGTGGCTGCTGCTGGTACGGAGGCAGGGAGTGGCGAGGACTCTTCGACAACGGCGGACCTGTATGAGTTCAAAGATGACGACGATGACGAGACACATGGTCGACAGAAGGATTTTGTGCTGCACAAGAGGTCGAGGAAGCGGCACGCCGACTCCGAGTCGAACGATGCGGCCGATGTGGTTGATTCGAAGAAGTCACGCGTAGCTGGCGGTGGGAGTCACGTAAAGTCAGACCAGAATGAAGCAGCATCGGCGGCGGAACAGTGTCCGCCGACATCGACACCAACGTCCGACGTGCAGCCGGTGTCGTCGCAGTCGTCGTGGCGGACAAACATGGACCTTGTGATTGAGGCGGTGGCTCGCGGTGAGTTTGAGCGTGGAGACGACTTCAACTACTACAGTTCACAGAACGCGGCAGCGGGCAAGAGCCGACGTGGTCGCGGCTCGTCGCGTGACGACTCCGCCGCACATAAGCCGGTGCCGGCGTCGACCCCCGCGTGTCCCACGTCGTCCCTGCCAAGTCTGCCGGTGGAGGCGTTCAGTCCTGCGTTCCCGTTCCCGCGGTCCATGTCGGCCGTGACGTCAGCCGCACGCCCCGGTGATCACTGCTCTTCAAAGCTGTTACTGCCTGGCATGCCGTCACCTCAGCAGCTGCAGCAGTACCGCCTCACCCCACCCGGCAGCCTGGCTGCTACGTGTAAGTTCCATCAGTTACCCCCTGCTACTAACACAGGCAGTCACGTAACGTATTTAAGTAATTGTAATCTCTTCAGTGCTTTTGTGCAATTGGTTATAGGAGCATCTGGCTTCTAATAAACCTGCCCCCCATGTCCCACAGGTGCTTTTGTGAGACCCGGTCAAACCTGGACTCTCTGCAGGCCAGTTAATCAAAAAACTAGTAATGAAAACAATTAGCCATGCCGACGCCAGTCGTGGGGGTAGGACTGTAACTGGCGTTTGCACGTTTGTCCATCCATTTATCCGGACAGTGTCTCAAAAACCGATGCATCTAGGAACCAATGCGGCTAGGATCACCAAGCACGACATGGAAATTTTCCACCATTAGTCCTGGAAACGCATTTATTTTGGGGTCAGAGATCAAGGTCACAGTCAACCGGAGTGGATATTTACACTCTTGTGAGTGCTGGCTTCTTCTGGTTTGTCAGGTCGATGAGCTGTGTATAGTCGAACCAAAGGCACCGTACACTATTTCCTGCACTATGCTGTCCAGTGCAGAATACTGGCAGCAAATCTCAAAAACGACAGTTGTAATATTTTTTGTGTGCTTAAATTATACCATAAGTAAAAGCCTGGAGTGGTGTGATGTCTCTTTTGTGGTATCAATGATGATAAATACTCACTCACTGACTGTACAGCAAAGTGTCGTTATTGTGCTGAGTATACATACGGTGAAGACGGCATTGGCACCTCAGTGACCGCGACCGTTAAGAAACAAAAGTAACATTAGCAGAACATAAGCCCGAGTAGCGGAGCTAGTTTGTACCAGCGTCTGCTGTGTGTATGTGTGATGTAGCTGCTGGCATTCAGTCCGCAGTGGCTGCAGTGTCCCCAGGCGGCTTTCCGATGTTGCTCCAGCGTCCCGGCTCCATTACTCCGGAGATGATAGCCATGGAGCAGCAGAGACGAGCAACTGCGCAGATGCCGCAGCATGTGACGTCACTTGCCACTCACGTACGTGCCTCAGTGACTGCTCTGAAACTAATAATTTTGTGTGGACATGCAAATTTGAATACTAAGGGCGTATTCGATTATAGTATCCGGATTTGGATTCACATAGAATCTCTTTTCAGATTCAGTGAAAAAGTGTATTGGAATAACGAATCCGGATTCAGATTCGGTGAAACCTGCTTGCAGTTGAAACGGCCACTGATCTATTAGTCATTCGATTTGCCAAGTGAATCTGAAACGAGATTCAGTGTGAATCCGAATCTGGATTCTATAATCGAATATGCCCTAAAACAAGTGGTCAGATCAGAGAATTTTGACGAAAGAATGCATTGCAGGATTTTTCACGGCTGGGTTGATTGATTGGTTGGTTGGCATTTAACATTGCTTTCAACACAGTTCAGGTCATTTCGCACCTTTAAGGTAGAACTATATTGAAAATATTGCAATTTAATAGGAATTAATTCTTTGGAGTAAGATACTTTAAAAATCGAAAGAAAAATATAATATTAGTAGGCTTGGAGAATTAATGTGACACCAGCCCCGGTAGGAGCCTTGCCACCATCCCGCTGTCATGGTTATTAATTTTTCTTGCTGCCTGAAACGCCGGAGTAGTGATTCCCATGCTTTTCAACAGGCTGGACAACCCCCCAAAATTGCCCTTTCTCCTAGGGGATCTGGACCTCCATCTCATACAAGGTTCTTTGTGTCCACCCAAATCAGCCACCCAAACGGCATTTTGATCAGTTCAGACATTTTTGCAGAGCACGGGAAACTGGAATGCAACTGACATACAGACTGACTGACACACAGACCAACCATGCGACTCCATCTGTAGCAGTAGGCTGCTATCACTATTTATCACTGTGATGTTATCTATTTTCTTGCTTTTCCATCCCTTCCCATTCTACCAGAATGGTCGTAATCCATTTCCAGGCGAGATGTTGTAGAAGGTGACTAAACCTGGCTTTACTTTTTTGTGTTGATTTTATGTTATATGCATTTTTTAGTTAAAGATGCATGCTTGCTTTTGTCATATTTGATTTAGTTCTGTCTTGCAGTGTGATAGTTGCCTCCCCCTGTTGTAGGTGCTTGTGTAATAATTTAAATGAGCCTCTGGATCCCTTTCCCTTTTTGGGTGGCTGCTGATCAAAAAGGTGGCCAGGGTTGAGGTTAATATATCGCTGGCCTTCCTTTACTGGGTAGGGATAGCTCTCCTTTCGTCTCTGATATAACCATATTTGTGCTGAAAAGGGACGTTAAACTCCCAACTAAATATCTTCAGTGTCTTTGACGCTGTTGTTTGCATGAGAAGGTCTTTCAGCCTGTGGAATTGTACTGCAGCTATCACATCAGAGGTCTGCAGTGCCACCTTGATTGAATTCGGAGAAGAAGAAAAGTTAAATAGGAACGGAAAGGTGGTAGTAAGTGGTGTAGGAACGATGGTGATGAAAACTGATGAAGATGACTTTGATGGGCAGGTTCGTCACGAGCAGTCGCTGGTAGTTGCTGTGTCGCAGACAGCGCAGCCGGGCGCCGCTGTGGCACCACTGGACCCTGCGGGACCGTTACTGCTGCATCCTAGTCTGATGGCAGCGACGTGCCATGCCGCCACTGCTGCTGCAACTCTGTCATTGGCGGTGTCGGCTCACATGCCGCTGACGGTGAACACGGCAGTGCCGACCACCATGCTGCCACTCGGAGTGGTCGTGAGTTCTGACGTGTCCATCGCAGCGTCACTCAGCAAGGTCCGCCAGTTGTCGCCGGAGATGGCCAAGAACCTGTTGCAGCAGCCGGGTTGGTAACATTCATCTTCGTGGTCTGGTCTGTTGCCATGACCCGAGCATTTCACTGTCAATTAACTCTGACGCCATGCCATGTAATTCTAAAAGGCTGCTATACTTCGTTGGTTTGGCATTATGTCGTAGACACACTGCTGTACGGGCTTAGTGGCTAGTAAGGAAGCCACTCATGCTATTGGAGAATGGTAACGTGTATTCTAGCAAACTTTGTAGCATATTTAAAGCAAATGAGTGCTGAATACAAATGCCATTCAGTGTAATAATGTACCTGAATTTATATACCATGAGCAAAAAACCTGGCATTTGACAGCCAACTAGTTACTAGATATTATGTCTGATACAGTTGATCTGTAACACTATGAGGCCGTTTGTTTCAATACATTAAACAGAGTTTATGATTTATACTAAAATTTTCTGAGTAGAAGTCTTGCCTTGCCTTCGATGTCAAGTTATTACACTGGCCGTGTCTAGTAAAAAGCACAACGTAACAGTCTGGCGTCTGTCTGTCAATCTGTCTGTTCTGTCGGCATACTCCCCATGACTCACCAGGGGGCAGCGTGTGACGCGGCCAGCGTACGTTTCAGCCTCGCAGTAAGGAGGACCGACACACTTGTTCTTGTTCTTTAGAAAGTACCGGTGAAAACTTGTATGAGGTAAATTGTTAGTGATGGAATTAGATAATTGCACTGCTGAAGGACGTTTAGTTTAGTGGAGGAATCTTAGTTGTGAAAGAAGTAGTTGGCCTCGAGTGCTTTGATTTGGTTTGGTGACTGTAATACATGCAGCCTGTAAAGATAATCTAATCTGGATTAAGTCAGATAACAAATGCATGTGGTTATGTGGTCTGCTGATGTATATTGAAACGTACCAGGTTAATAAAGGTAAAAGCTTCCCATACTCATTACCGAGCGTTGGGCCCAGAGCTGATCCCGGTGTACAGGCACTCAACCCGCAGTATAAGTCATCCACCCGGCGGTAGGCTGCCATTACTTTCGGCCAGGCCTGCGGTTACCTTACCAGCCGCAAAGAATCACCGCCCCTTGGCCGTACCAAGTTATACTGCTTGGTGACAGAGGCACATGGGTGTGAACAACTTGCCCCAGGTTGTTGCGCAGCTTTTTCCTCGGGTAGGATTTGAACCCACGACCTGTTTATCGCAAATGCTCTACCCGTTGTGCCACCCATCAGCACCAAGCTAACAAAGTTAATGAACTTGTGGTTAACATGGAGTCAGGGAGTAGAAGTGGATCTGTGTGTGTGTCTGTAGGCCAGTACCAGATACCAGCAGTCAGTCCATACCTGCCGGCTGTAGGACGGTCACCGGCGCCTCCACATCCATTCTCATCATACGCACCTGGCGTTTTGCCATCACCGCTGGACGCGACTCGTCAGCCTTCATCACCAGCATCAAGCGACCTGCGCGAGGCACTGGCGCAGCCGTCGAGGCTGGCACAGCAGGAGCAGCACTTGCTGGCAAAGCAGCGCGGCGTCCAGCAGATGGTACCACTGATGGCCGGCGTCAGACCGGCGACCGGAGCGGAGGCGTGTCGCTCGCCGGTCGGTCTCGGACAACATCGGATGCCGTTTACAGTTCCCGAACCGCGGTCGATGTCGGCATCACGTGCCGAGCCGAAGGCGCCACCGCAGTCTACCGTCCCGGAGCCGCCGCCTCAGCAGCATCTTCCACCGCCGTCGTCAGCTTCTGATCTCAGCGTAGGTCACTCCACGGATGTCGGGGGCTCGTTTGCGCCAGGTCGACTAGAGCCGCCACGCAGTGCCGCTGCCATGCTGTCGAACTCGTTCATGAATCCTAACACGGTTGACTTGGTGATGCAGTTACATCAGCAGCAGCAGCAGCACCAGGTTGACCTTGGAGTTCGCAACAGATTCCACCCAGTTGCGCGTCCCGGCCTCGACGCTGTCCGTGTTCCGCCTCCGTCAACTGCGGCGTACAGTCCAGCACTGCCTGGAATGATGTGTCCTCCTCCACTGTCGTCGATGACTCATCCAGCATCGTTGCCGAACTGTAACAGTGGTCGCGAGTCCCCGCTCGTCACCAGCACATCCACACTTGGCGACTTGCAGAACGAAACGTTCGTCATGAACATGACCAAAGTACTCGAGGTACCATCATCTTTACATTATTACTTGTTTTCAGGTAGTCCCAGAGATGTAGTCCTCGAGACCACGGAAGAAACACGTCATGATGCCTTTGAGATGATAGGGCTGAGAAAGATTCTGCGGGTTTCGTGGACAGCAAAGAAAACAAATGAGTGGGTTCTTAACAAAGCTGGAGTAAAGAGGGAACTGTTAGACGCTGTCAATGCAAGGAAGCTAGCATACTATGGTCACACCATGAGGAAACAAATGAGATGCCTGGAGAAAGAGATAATGCAAGGAACAATGCCAGGTGCACACAGGCGAGGATGACCACGCATGGCCTGGATGGACAACATCAATACGTGGACGGGAATCCACGTGGAAGAGTCAAACAGAGGACAGAGATAAATGGAGAAAGTATGTCTATGATGTGGCTAACCCTTGGATCGAGGATGGCTAAAGCGCAGAATGGAACAGAACCTGACTTGATAATCCATCAGCATTTGATAGCAGCTGGTCTAATTAATAGATTGTCTGATACTGTAGGCCAGTAAGACTGTGAAGCCCTTTGTTAATGATTTGTACTAAAAATGTATCATTTTGCCACCCATCTAGGGCCATGCCACACATCACGACTAGTGCATGTGACTAGTGACTGCTGTATAACAGTGTGTTGAGGGCTTGAGTTGACATTGGCTGTTGCAGCGGTTGCCACTGGTCTGGACGGGTCAGCTGGTGCTGAAGAATGACGTAGCCGCCGTCAAGATGCACTACGTGTCTGGCAACCAGGACCTGGTGCGTGCGTCTCTGCCGCCGGAGGCACTGACCCAGGACGGTTCCAGTACCACTCTGTCGCAGCTGCGCATCAGTCAGCGCATGCGTCTGGATCCGTCCCACCTCGACCAAGTCGCTGAACGCATGCAGGTGAAGTGTCTTCATCGTCTCTGTGTTCACGTTTTCTTTAATTAACAGTAGTCCATATCTTGACAGAGTGTACTATCCTTAGGTGGTTCGGTAATCTAATGGTTAGGGCGTTAGACTTGCGACTCGATGGTCATGAGTTCGATCCCGCACTTTCGGTCAATTAATAGTGGGATGGGTGACTGTCTTCGGGCGGGCATACCGCCAGAGTATGTTACCAGCCCACCCCTCCAACTCAGCCTCCTACC
>Ga0209780_1003423_pt1 | contig 11822 bp, 7 predicted proteins | sample WorMetexBAHAMAS2_FD_187384 | JGI IMG/M metagenome (GOLD analysis project Ga0209780, IMG submission 187384) | Marine gutless worms symbiont microbial communities from Max Planck institute for Marine Microbiology, Germany - Inanidrilus exumae... | ecosystem: Host-associated > Annelida > Digestive... | reverse complement strand
AACGTTCACCAAATTTAGGGGCATGTAGGGATGTCCCTGTAGATTGACAAGTTTCTTTCCGATTGTTGATTATCGTGTTCCATTGCAGAGATATGTTCGGTCTAAGTTCAAAGTTGGTCCTAAAAAGCGTTTTTTTGCCCCCAGCATGTGGGGGGTAAATGCTCGGGGAGTTCAGACCATTCAAATAGTGGTCATAAGTGAATATGTGTTTAAGTTTGGTTGAGATCCGTTCAGTGACTTTAGAGATCAGGCGTCAGAAACAGAAGAAAGAAAAAACCACAGCGGTAAAATATAAGCCCTTCGGCATCACAATACCATGTGGGCTAATAATATTTAAGTCACTTATTTGACGCCAAGGTTTAAACGTTTAGTTGATCACTGCTTTACTTATTAGATATGTATACATGTCCGTCTTCAGCCTCTTGTAAGACATAGTACGAGGTAGTGTAATAATACCTTTGAGATTCTTGATTATAATGTACTTAAATTTGATCTCAGCAGTTGAATATAGAGCGCTTGTACATATTGTTTATGAAATAATATAATAATATTAAGGACGTTTGCAACTCAAGTACCAAATGAGCTAAATAAGTTGTATGAGAAGTAGTGAAACTGAATTGATAAATACTATACTTTCTAAGACTGGATGGGCTTAGTATTTTGTTTATGAAATGTACATTTACTTGGTTCACTAAGTTTGTGCGTCATCTTCATGGCATTTCGTATATATAGAAGTGCACTGCTGTTACAGTTAGAATTTTATGAATGGGCCTGGTACTGATTTAAAATATATTGACTCATCAGTTGCTTGTGTGTTAATGATTTGTGTGTGTTTTGAATAAGGCATACAGAGGAATAGTGAGAATTTGTTAGTTTCATTACTGTGCAACACTATGCTAGCATGGTATATGTTGAGATGTCTGAAGTCTCTGTCTCCACCCACTTCTTACCAGTGACCTTTAGTGACCTTCATGGTCACTTTTGCTTTTGGAACCTTACTATCTCACATACCTCCGGGAAATACAGAGCATATTATCTACAACATGAATCGAAAAGTGCAAGTGGCATGCAATTTCAACTATCTTTTGGAAAACGAAGGACTTCTCAAGGTCACAGCCAGTCATGTACACTGTAAATCTGGTAATATGTCGGAAACAGTCCAAATAGAGTTGTTGTTACTACAGACCACTAATAACGTATATATGGCCTATGAATAGAGGCAATTCCGATGACCTTGAGTCACCTTCAAAGTCATTCCCTAACGCCTTTGAAATTTGCTTTTTTTTGGTACAGCTTTGCAGCAGTTGACAAGATTTCGACTGACATAGCACATCGCACTGTCCCTCTGTAGTAGAGGAGCTTCTTGTGCTTCGTAGAATTATGCATCCTGATTTGAACATCCTCAAGGCAGTTTCTTCACTAAAGCAAAGGTAAACACCACAAAAATGACAGTGGAAGTTTCAAATACCAGTAACTTATCCACTACACAGCTTACGAACTCCAGTAAATGTTTTCTTGAATTACAACTGTACTGTAGTAATTCACATCCATGGTGAATTTTGTTTATGTTATGATTAAAGTCATTTGCATCCTGTGTTTGTAGGAGCCTATTAGTATATTGCAAGGCTGATCAGACATGCCATCATTATGACTCCATGAGTCAAGGGAACATTGAAGCAGCAAAACGTGTTTGGAATTTCCTGAGAATATCCACTAAAAGTGATTTTTTAATGTTTCAGCTATATAATAATATAATATACAATATATAATACAATAATATACAATATAATAATATAATATAATATAATATACATGTGTACGTGTACAATATACACTATAGTACAATATAATACTTTTCCTTGGAGTTTAGCACTCTGGTAATGTTTAGTTTATCCATTACAAGGTTACTAAAGCATTATTAATAACTCAGCTGCATGCACTTGAGAAGTAAAATTATTCTTATAGTTTCTATTCAAATTTATTTATCAAAATCACGAGCAAAGAGAACAGTTGAAAATATGCTAGTTGCAACTAATGTTGTTAGACAACTGACAATGCAGAATTTGCATTGTCAGTTGGTTTCAGTTGGATGTAAAAACTGCAATCACAGTTTCAGTTTCGACTGTTGATGAATTCCTGGTAAACTACGAAAGTCAGTTTTCAAAAGAGATGCTGTGTACTGGCAACTGTGGCAGCAACGTGGGTGGTCTCCTGACAGGCACGCACAGCGAAAACTGTAATTGGAAGTGACAGTACGTGACCACACCAAGGTGGCATGGATTATGTTAGACAAAGCAATTCAGCTATTTCAGTGCACAATTTTGATGAAAATGTTCAACATAAAATTAAGTGATTTTCACCAAAATATTCAGATCACAGAATTCATAACACTGTAGATTCAGATGCAGTTTATCTACATTTTAAAAATATTTTTTCTAAATTACCTTAATTCTACTTTATCCAAAAAGATGACATTTCTTATGGTTTCAGCTGATGTTATTTTTTACTATAATGCTATTGATATGGAGCAATTTTAGTGATTCTTTCAATGCTGTAATCAAGAATGATTTGTGTACGAACCTGTCAGAAAACTTCTCAGTGTGTTGTCACCTCACATTTCACATAATTATTGCAAACATCCGGAAATAATGTTTTTTCAATATGATAACATTGAGCTGATTACATCTTCTTTAATAACTGCATAAAAACTACATCTGAATCTTTTGTCTTATGAATTGTATAAACATTTTGGTGAAACCATTTCACTTTACTGGAAGTGACAGTTTGAGATTTCTTCAGTATAGAGTATTGAAAATATGTTTTTGGGCCACCCTGTGTACTGGATTTTGAAGGGATCTTGCTACACCCAGTGCTGGAAAGATGATAGCAGTATAGCAGTTAACAACGAGTCTTTCAACGTCATTAACAACGTCGTCTTTTCTTACGTGCTTATTTCAGTTTTTATGAATTAAAAACCCGATTCAGCTATTTCAGTGCACAATTTTGATGGAAATGTTCAGTATAAAATGAAGTGATTTTCACCAAAATATTCAGGTATTATAGGAAATGTATCAAGTATGCAAATATGTATCATGATCACTCAAGTTGTATATGCTGTCACTGTTGCCGAAGCAGTTAAGCTGCACACCTACAAAGCACAGGGAAGCGATTTCAACAATCTCGCATGGAACGTCAAATACATGACATGCCAATTACTTTGCCCCCAGTAGTTGAGATTTCAACAATCTCACATGGAATGTCAAATACATGATGTACCGATTACTTTACCCTCTGTAGTTAGGATTTCAACAATCCCACATGGAATGCCAGACACATGATATACGGATTACTTTGCCCTCGGTAGTTGGGCAAAATATTGCAATCAGCTTTTTTTGTATATCTTTGTCTGTATGTCTGTCTAGTGTCTATATCTCTATCCACTCGCATATCTCAGAAATCATGTGTCCAAATTTCACTAAATTTTCTGTACATGTTACTTCTGGCTGTGACTCGGTCCTTCTCTGGTGACAGTGAAATATGTTATGTAAGCTTACTTATGGTTTTGTGGATGATATCATGTTTTCACATGATGGGGCCACTGGGCCAAAATCAAGTGCAACGTTATTTTTTCTCAAGTTTGCCTGGTGGCACCACCAGTAGGGTGTCAGGCATTATGTTTGGTCGAGTTCGCTAGTGGTACTAGGGGCAAAGTTGCTGTGTTCAACTGCAGGCTTGTTTTAATTGTGCAAACGCTACATCAATGTCTTGAGTATGCTCATGCACGTGCTGGATGAAAGTCACTGGGTTTATCTTTACAGAGTAAGCATACATAAAAGCCTTAGTATCACCAAATATGGCAGGTAAAACTTTGGTTTCGGAAAGCTGGTGTACAAAAATTGATGTCAGTTTTAGATACCTTAACAACATTAGTTGCAACCAGGTATTACACAGATATACTTTACTGCACTGTAGTAGGTGTTGACTGTTGACTAATAATGTAGTTCCACAGCACTGTCAACTAGTGGTAGAGTACAGGATGTGAGAAATTGTAGCTGTGTATTTATTTATGTAAATTTGCAGCTCGATTACAGTTCATTCAAGCAGACACGCCTCAACAACAGAACAGTCAGTGTTTCTTCTCTTACTGTTTACTATCTAGTGATACTTTGTAAAATACAAAGTAGTGTTTCGTCCATAAAGTGCTGGCTAACGTCACTGAAAATCAGAATGGGCGAAGATGGTCATTTTCTTATGCCTAGATATTAACTCACAAGTGCTTCTGACAAGAAGCTGAGCTACCGCAGGGGACCGCATGACGCGCTATATCAGTTGAAATCTTGTCAACTGGTGCACAGCTGTACAAAAAAATCACATTTGAAAGGCTTGCAGTGGGTGAATGAACTTGAGGGTGACTCAAGGTCATCCGAATTGCCTCTGTTCGATAGGCCATATATCACTTCCTATTAGTGGTCTGTAGTAACAATGACCCTGTCTATCACCATTTTCGAGATATTACCACATTTACAGTGTATATGACTGGCTGTGACCTTGTGAAGTCCTTTGTTTTCAAAAAGATAGTTGAAATTCCAAGCCACTTGCACTTTTCAATTCATATGTAAACATATTCGTAGATAATACATGATGTGTTTCCCGAGGTATGTGACATAGAAAGTATTCAAACAGTGGAGTAACCTTCAAGGTTGCTAAAAGTCACCGGTAATGGTGCCATTCAACAGGTCACATACGACTTCCTATTAGTCTTCCATTGCAACTATGTCTATCTTGCACCGTTTCCTAGATATTATCGCTATTTCCAAAAATTTTAAGAGGTCACATGACCCTGAACACATCTCTTTCCGGGGTAATCTACAATGCGTGCACTAATACTCCTCTATATCAATCAGCACATGAAATTGGAAGTGCCTAGCTTCAACGATTCCAAAGATATGCACTGCACATTCTTATCTGTTGCTGCGCGTTGCTGTCTCCAGTGAGAGCTGCGCCACAGGTGCGCTGTACGTTGCTGGGCTGAGCATTGCTGCGCTATGTGTTGTGATGCATTTCTGCATGTTGTTCCCGCTAAAGTGAACGTGAATATTCACAGGTTACTGCAGTGAAACAGTTGATACATGTATACGTCGTTACCCACGCTGACGGGAGTAGCGTAGCACTCTGTTGTGGGGTCCCTGTTCAAGAATCTGACGGGGGCCCTCGATACACCACAAAGGCCTGCTAGCAGCACACGTCGTTTGCCGTTGGCTTACAGATTTGACGTTACCACCTACAACTAAATAAGTAAAATTGTAATAGGCCTATGCACTATGAAGCCTGTAGGAAAAGCACATATGATGCTGCAAATTGCAATCCCACAGTTCACACACCTTTTCAGAAATTATGTTGATCTTGTATTTTTTCCTTGTTGCTGGGGGCTCTTTGCAGGTCGGGGCCCCGGTTCATTGAACCGGCTGTACCCTAGTAGCTACGCCACTGTGACGGCAGTCACGGGGGTAGGTTTTTCACTGGCATTTGTCTGTGTGTCAGTTTTTCCACGCCATATCTCAAAAACCGTTGCAGCTGTGAGTCCTGGAAACCCACTATTTGCGGTCAAAATGTCAAAGGTCAACATTGCGAGTCACAAAAATATTGCCAGCGTGTCTTTGCACTATTGTCAGTGCTGGCTTCTTCTAATTGACCTGAGCATTCAAAGTCACTGGCCAACAAGTTTTAAACATTGTTTTTTCTGTCACGATAGCCACTGTTGCTGATGTTATACAGAATTGGATTTTTTGAACGTCAACAATGAGTCCCAGAATTTATTATTGTATCCATTTCTACCTGATTGACAAGTGTAGGTCGAAGAATGAGAAGAGAATACCAGAAACTACATGCATATTAATTTGAAGGTTACTGGTCACTGATTGGCTGTAGCTTGCTAATACTAGCGCACTACATGTAATAAAAACACGAAGCGTTTTTAGCATGGCAACGCGCAGCATAGTGTGTGTGTGTGTGAATGCCACTATTGAAACACATTGAGTGTCGCAGCAAGTGTCACTAGCGACAACTGTCTCTCGCATTGTGCAGCCCAGCGCAGCAACGCACACTCGCACAGTGTATGTGTGAACGGCCCGTAACACTTGATATATCCTACCTGCGTACAAAATTTGGCGACTCTCGCTTCAGCTGTTCCGGAGATATGATTGCGGGCGTCGAAATTGAAAATGGGTCATGTGACCGTTTTCATCTGTGGGCTAGGAATTGATATATTCTGCCTGTATATAAAATGTGACAACTCTAGCTTCAGCCATTCCAGAGATGTGGTTGGTTAGTGCCCACAAAAATTTTAACTGTTCACTTGATCTGATCACGCCCTTTTCAGGGATGGTTTGCCATTATAATAATAATAATAATAATAATCCGATTTGTAAAGCGCCAGAATGTCAAAAGACTTCCGTGGCGCTATTCCGTGCATTCATGCACTAGCCCTTGCTATCAACCTATCTACCAACTTACCAAGCTTCAAGTCTCTATCCACTATGAAGATATGAAAAGCCATACAAAATCTCGAAAATGGAGTGGTTTGTGGTAGTTCGAGGTCACTCAAGGTCAGTGGAAATAGCGCCATTCAATAGAGTGCATACGAGTTTCTATTAGCGTTCCATAGTAACTATGTCCCTATCTTGCACTGTTTATGAGATAAAGTGAGATATTTGTCTATAAAATCGCCAAATTTAACCTTTCCCACCTGTATTTGGCACCCCCTATTGCGGTGACCCCATTGAATTTCGCTGACATCTTTGGCGTCAGAAAAGTGTTTGCATGATCCTACGTTTAGCCGTTTTGGTACAATACCGGCGTGTGACGGACAGACGGACACATGATGACAGCATATACCATGCTAGCTAGCATAGTGTCGCACGGTAAAAACATTTTGGTTTTATTTGCGTTTGTGTAGTGAGTGATTGTGGTCTCTACGTCATCTGCATAACAGAGTTCTTGTGTCAGCAGAAACTGTCCTCTACCATGTCTAATTCATCAGTCACTGCCGCAACTCTGAAGTCAAGTATTACACCACAAGCCGTTGCCACTAAGCGTCGGCAGCTCAAGGAACTGATTCTGTCACTTAGTTCAGTGTCATGATAAGGACTTTTTGGTGCTATTGCCTCGTTAATTACTGAATAGTCACAAATGTCGCTGGGTAGAGGGGTCAGTTTCTGATGTCAGTGTTTGTTTGTCTACATGCACGTTTATGTCTTTTTGTTAGCATAGTTTAATGAAATCTTCGGAACAGATTAACTTCAGACTTGGTACAGCATTAGTCCTCGACATTGCCTTGCTCCAGTCCCAGCTGGCTTTTCCATTTACCAAGTGCAAGAAAACATTATCTGCAATAAACGAATATGACTGTGTTTTTGTCAAAATTGGTGCAACATTGGCACTCTTGCTTTGGTTTGTTATGCCGAGCACGTTACTGCCATAGACATTCTGTCCATCTCTCACATGTTTATATTGTGTTAAAACATCTATGAATTCATGCAATTTTTACAAGTTTGTAGCCCAGGGATTTTAGTTTCTTCATACCAGATGAGGAATAGATATCTGTAGGGGATGTGGGTAAATTTATTGTGCATTTTTGAGACAGCAAAAAGTTAGATATTAGGCGTACGCGCATAAAAATCTAGGAATTTTTCTGTTATTTGTAATATGTGAAAGTGTTGCCACTCGGTGAATGCATATAAAACAGACATATCATTACCATTATCTCATCATTATCACATGCTAAGAGGACTGCACCCCGAAGTGCTTTGTAGTCAATATTTTTGTTGCATTTGATAGCAGCTAAATGTGTGCATGCATCTAGTTTGTGTAAACCAGGGATTCCTACCCTTTCTTCCTGTGCACCCAATCATCCCAATGAGATTTGACATTCTGATCATGAACCCTTCCGTTGCTGCAAAATGAATTCAATTTACATGCTGATTGCTGATTCACGTGTGTTTCTCAACAGACAGCCTGTTGGCAGAAACTTTGGATCAACCAGTAAAACAGTTTGCACAGAAACTATACAATCTACAATACAACACAACACTTTCCTATGCTTCACTCGATTATATTTCAGTTACTGTGGGCAGGTGATGCCCTTGTGTGTGCACCCCCAAGAAAAGCCTCATGTACACCAGGTCAAGAATCCCTGGTATAGACAACAATTCACTGCAGCAAATATCAGCTGCATTTCTCCAATTTGTGAGATTATTTATTTGTTGTACTTAGTAAATTGAACCTTAACGTGATGACTAGTGACTACTGTGATTGTTATTATTATTATTATTACTGTCATTGACTTGACACTGTTTTATTACATGCAGTGTATCTACAAAACGTTTTCCAGTCGTTTTCCAGTGTTACGTGTATTAGCTGATAGTACCTTAGTCTCGTAAGACGAAGTTTTCAAACTGTGGTCCGCAGATCCCTGGATGTCCTTGTCGGGCTGCTAGGGGTCTGCAAGCAAGCCAAGATATTTTAAAATGCTCAGTTACTATTAGAAAGACTAGGAAACTGGCCATTTCTCTTCTGCTGTTATTGCTATGGATGTCTGTCGCATCACAGCCTTGTCCAGCAGACAATTTCTGCTGATCTTCACACACAGACTCTTCAGAGTCAGTCATTGTTGATGCCTATAACTTGAGCCAGCTGCAGCTATTGCTGACTTCCACCTCCGCTTTTATTCTCTCTAGTGGATATGGGCATGCAGTCACAACTGTTTTGTCCCAGTTATTGCAGTTGTAACAGCTTTCTTCCGCGTTGATTCGCCATTGCTTGGTCTTCAGTCTGCGGTTATTGCTGCTGATATCCTTCCAGACTAGGTTGACTAGCTTAGTTTGTAACTGATACAGGTGGTTAATTGTACTCACATGGCATCATCATTAATTGAAACACATCCTTGTTGGTTGACCAACTTGTAACATCCTCACCTTGTTGTGTTGTTGTCTGTGATGCTGTAATCTGACCTTTCCCTGTTGACTTCAAATTCTCTTCTCTGTTGCTTTCTGTACTTTTGCAGAGTTGTGTTCTCACCCGTTTGGTAGTTGTTCTGCTTTGACGTCACCTGACGATGACGTTGACGACGAAATTCACCATTATCAGGCCTCTTAGTTACTCGACTGTATCACAGTAATTTGCCAAGTATTCTGCATCTCGCGGTGGTGCTGATGCAAGGTGTGTAGGACTTTCATTCCAGTGCGAGTGGTGATGAGTACCAGTCGCACTGTGGCTGAAGTTTTTTCTTGCACCTTGACTTCTACTCAAGGATTGTCCAAAGCTTCCACACAGGCATCTCTAGTGAATACATCCTTCATATTTTCATCACCATGTGCAAAACTGGATTCACATAGTAATCCAAATTAACTGATTTAACTATTATGTACATGAATTACAGGTTGTTTGTTTTCTTGGGCCTTGGGGTCCCCCATCTAGTTAGGACATGATTTGTGGGTCCATGACATCAAAAAGTGTGAAAACCACTGTCCTAGGAAACTGGGATTGGTGAAGCAGTAGCCTGATACTTTTACAGGCTAGATGCCAATGATAATACGTTGCTCTTGCATCCACTTTTGTTTTCGATACAATATAGAACTGGTGATAATATTTTACAGTTTGAGTTACAAAGTAGAGTAATGACGAGAACATGAATCTTTGACAACATTACAGTTCAGTAAACCAAAACAGAACTTGTCCATTTTCCACTGTTGATACAAAATGACCATTTTAGATTACATAGCTCGGCCTAAGAGAGGGTCAAATGAGAGAATGGACAAAATTCGTTACAAGGAGCCATAGATGATGTGATGAAGTTAAGGTAAAGAGGTAAAGTAAAGTAAAGACTGTAAAGTATACGTCGATTTGTATAGCGCAACTACCTCTAATGCGCTCAGACATAGAACACAGTTTTACCTGTAAATTACATCATGCCTGCCTTTACTCCCCAGTCACAGAGCATCACCGCCCTTTGGCTGGTACTTATTTTACCGTCCCACGTTGGGTAGAAGGCTGAGTCGACCTGGGTGGTTGGTTATATACCGAAATAAAGTGCTGCATCCGGGAGTCAAACCCGGACACGGTCACCCATCCCAGTACTAACCAGGCTCAGCATAGGTTAACCTCGTTGATCGTGACCAACGCGTTACCACTACGCCAAACTGCCACCTCAAACCTCAGGGATGTATCAATTTGGCACACTGACGCACTTATCACAACCTGCCCTGGTATTGGTATTGCTTTAGAGGGAGGGTTTGATTAGGCGGGAAAGGCAGGTTTTGGTGTGCTGCATATAACTCAGTTAATCGGACATGCAGCACGTCTACTTTATTGAATAAGTGGGCCAACTACTTCGGTCCGACAGGAGTTAGACGAAATGCGGAATACTTACTTTTTGGCGAATCGTTGAATTAGATACAGACTCGGTATTATTCTTAGTTGAGTTATTCAGGATTGTTATTTGAGTTGGCCATAATGTTCTCTGCAGGGAGCATATGTGGCTGAGTGCAAAAAAGCTGCTGTGAAGTGTTCGGTCAGCACTCAGTTTCTTTAAAATAGTTTAGGTTTTGAGTCAAAAACCGAAATTATTTTAAAGAAACATCGTGCCGTCGTCACGTGTGGAACACAGTATACAAGTGAATTGAAATGACACTATAGAAGCACTTTAATAAGACAGCAGTGTCAGAACGTTTAACACTACTTTCATATTAAAGTGCTTCTATAGTGTCATTTCAATTCACTTGTATACTGTTCCACACGTGACGACGGCACGACGTTCGTATGCATGGGATTGTGTTAATCTCCACGTCTAACCAGATTGTATTTCATGAACAGTAACAGTAACTAATTATTGCACATACAATACAATAAAGCTGCTACAGTTCCACAATACCTTCGAGTATAGACAAAAATAAGCTACTTATGCAGCAAAAAGCTTCCAGCTTCAGGCGGCTTCGCCCCAGACCCCCTGACCAGGGGCTCTGCCCCTTGACCCCTCTGGGGGCATAGCCCCCAGACCCACAACACCTTCCCCCAATGCTGGCTATTTCCCCCAAACCTAGGGTGTCTGGATAAAACACTGGGTCTCCAAAATTTGATGTACAGGTTGAATGTGCAAGTCACAGCCTGAGCCTACGGACGACAAACCGTCCCTGATAGGGGCGTGGTCAGGTCAGGTGACCCATTAAAATTTTTGGGGCTCCAATCATATCAGTCACTGGAAACGCTGAACCTAAAGTCGTCAAATTTTGTACACAGGTAGGCTATATCAATTCTAGCAACAGGATGACATGTCACTAACAAAAGGGGCGTGGTTATGGTCACGTGATTGTTTTAATATTTTGCCGTTTGTCGTGATGCAGCGCATCGCGCGGGTTGGTCAGCGTTTTAGCGACAGCTACAGCAGTCTACAGTGTTTGATTTTCCAATCCAATGTGATGTTACGGGCGCAGGAATTCCTCTCTGCCCACATCTCAAATAACATAACATTACCGGTAAGCATAAAACAGGTAGACCTCCGGTTACTTTTAAATCTGATTTGTAGTCATAATAACAAAAAACATCTTGATTAGTCCAGTATTTATCAAGACGATTCTTAAATGCATTAAGAGAGTCAACTCGGGAAACAAATGAATATTTTCTAATATTGTAGTGACAATTAAATTTTTGTAATTTAAATTTTAATTATTGCCTCTAGTTGTATTAAAGGAGTGAAAATTAAGTTTTACCACAGCATGTGAGTCATAAAAATTATGTACTATAATAGTACATAATTTTTATGACTCACA
>Ga0209780_1003422_pt1 | contig 11825 bp, 10 predicted proteins | sample WorMetexBAHAMAS2_FD_187384 | JGI IMG/M metagenome (GOLD analysis project Ga0209780, IMG submission 187384) | Marine gutless worms symbiont microbial communities from Max Planck institute for Marine Microbiology, Germany - Inanidrilus exumae... | ecosystem: Host-associated > Annelida > Digestive... | reverse complement strand
GCAACCTACAAAGACAGCTACTGATACTATTCTATACTAAAACAATTTTACCACTGCATTTTTATCTGTTTTACATATCTCTATTTTCATTTTTTTCTTATTTGTATTATGGTTGCGTTTGTCAACTTTTTTTAATAAACGAGAGATGATGATGATGATGGAGAGAAACGTGGGATGCGATCTAGGTTCCGAGCACAAAATGGTGGCAACGGTAGTAGCTTTTTATCAGTAAATTCCAACAAGCTCAGACTATCCTCGCAATCCAGTCGGCGCTTGTTGACACCCTTGTTCCGAAGCTTCATACGTGGAACTCCATCAACTTGCAAGTCATTTACAACAGTAAATAAAAGTTCTTTAGCATCTGAAACTTCACCATCATCGTAGAAACCACTGATTGTTGTCAAAAGTTCAGAATAAGTCACTTTTCCATGATAAAACGTAACAAATGACAGCAACTCATTTGTTGACGACGCCATGACACCATAGTTATGACCACAAGACTGAATAAATACTACTACTACTATTATAGAAATCACAGATATCACAGATGCTGATGGCAGTGACATGAAAGCGTGGGACAGATTTGTGACGATGTATTACAGTTTGTGGCATTGAATTTAATTAATCTACAACTCTTGAGGTCTTACTGGCTGTTTCAAATATAAACATGATGCCATAGCAGTAGCCTTACTTAACAGCATGTCAAAACAGCAGTGCAGGTGACTCGTGATATTGTAGCCAGGGACAGTAGACGGTAATTGTGGGCCATTTACATGAAGGTGATCATTGTTCATCTCATATTTTAGAGTGGAAATGGCCAGATCTAACAGCACCGAATTTACATACACCAAAAATCCACCAAAACTGCTCAGCTAAACAGTAGAATCGGCTCGGAACAAGAAACGTGTATGTGAGAATCATGTAAGCGAAATGCTAAAAAATGCTTCCATTAATGTTATTGGTAACTCTCATTAATGGAACATGCAAGAAACTGTTTCACACTTTGTGAGTGCTGTCGTGCCTATACTGTTGAAGAAACAACGAGCGTGTGTGGACACATTGAACATCTGCTATGGGCTGATTTGACAACAGAATAAAACTATCAATAGACAGTCTATGCAGAATGTGTTTTTTAAGTTTTAATAAAATAATCATATGACATAGTGAAAAGATGCAATTTTGGTTTTTCCGTTTTGCAAGGTAGTGCAGCGACACTGTTTGGGTGAGGCGGGAAAATAAACCGTCTTTCGATTGTGTCATCTCTTGGTAACATTTGTGCCAATAATTATTCAAATCCGAAAATGTTTGCTAAAGCTACAGCTAAAATTGTTGGGGATGCTTTTTTCTTGAGACAGTGTAGTTAGGGCATCACCAGACACGATAAAACATTACATGGGATACGTAATGTGCCCAAATACACAGTGTAAGTATTAAATAATATGTGAATGACCCCTAGATGTACAATAAAACATAATAGTAGTAATGAAATTACTGTTTCATAAAGTCTAGAGTTCTACAGGTGGCGCAGTGGGTAGAGCGTTGGACTTGTGATCAACAGGTCGTGGGTTCAAATTCTACTCGGGGCAAGAACTGCGTAACAACCTTGCACAAGTTGTTCACACCTATGTGCCTCTGTCGCCAAGCAGTATAACTTGGTGCCGGCAGAGGGCGGCAATGTTCTGTGGCTGGGAAGGCTACCGCAGGCCTGGATGAAAGTAATGGCAGCCTACCGCTGGGTGGATGACCTATAGTCGCCTGCGGGCTGACTGCCTGTATGCCGGGATTAGCTCCAGGCCCAATGTTCGGTAACGAGTATGGAAAGCCTTTACCTTTACCTTACAGTTCTATACTAACACTGCAGATGCACTACTTTACTGTAGTCTTCACCGACTGAGAGCACGGTTGTATGATGCCAACACTTCTCGAGTATGTTCTGATGTCTGTGTCATGTTTGACTGTCTGTCTAATTTCTTGCAGCATACTAGGAAATTTATTTACGATTCTGTACATGTACGTCTATGCTGAATGAAATGCACGTATCATACGTAGAGTATTCGTCTCATTGGCAATGGCTGCTATGTAACACAGAATCTTTCAGCCGTTATGACTCTAGAGAAAATATTGCAGAAAACTTAACCACACTAGCACTGTCATTCAGGCGGTGTTAGTGTGGTTAACATTGCCTTTTTGTGAGTTTTGCGGTTTTCGATCCGTTGCCGTTAACGGAGTGTACAAACTGCAGTTTTTTACATTTGCATTTTATATAATCATTCACGAGTGAAGCGATTGAAAAAAAACAGGCTGATCTCCATGATCCACCGACTTTAACACTTCCTGCTACCGCCTGGGAGGGAAGGGCCAGGCCCCCTAAAACCATGATAGGGGGCAATGGCTGGATTGCCCCCCACCCCTTGGATGATGGATCCACCAGTGTTGGTAGCTATGTAACACCGAATCTTTCAGCTGTTGTGATAACAGAGAAAATATTGCAGACAACTTAAAGCAACAACACACTGTACAAGTTCACTGTCAGATCTAGTCAACAAATGCAAAACAGTAAATGCAATACATAATAACGTATAAAAACTGACATCACCAACAAATAGATCACCCGTTGGAGACATCATACAAATTGGCAGAAATCTACCCAATGTTCCCTTATTTGCTTTTGAACACCTTTGTCTCCAACGTCTGGCAAACGTCCACAAAGCAGTCTGAATGTTATTACTAGCTGTTAGTGATCAGAAAAGACGAACTTAAAAACCGTCATGTTATAACTAACTGCAGCACATTTCATTCACTAAACTGCACGTGTACTGCAGTATATTGCCAAGTATTTGTGTTCATTTGCAGAAACAGCTTAATGCTTATTATGCACGCCATCAGCGCATTTCTACCTCCGTTTGTCTGTGCGTTTGTCTGTTTTCCCACACGGTATCGCAAAAACCAATACAGCTATAGGATCATCAAACCTGACACAGAAATGTTCCACGATGAGTCCCGGAAAACCACTTATTATGGGGTTCCAAACTCCAAAGGTCAAGGTCACGGTCACAAGTCAGTAATCGTAAAAGCATTGCCGGCGTGGGTCTTTGCACTCTTGTGAGTGCTGGCTTCTAGCTCTGCTTCGCTTCCTGCACACTCGTCATCACGCCTTCCATGTACGCTTGTGAACCAGCTGTGGCAACAGCATCAAGTACCACAGCGGCAAGAAGGGCAAACAGGCTAGTGTCACAGAACTGTGGCCAATTCTTGATGTGCATCACGCAAAAGTTCAGTATCCAGCGCTGACACGACAGCACCGATATCGTATCCGTGCTGTCGTGTCAGCGCTGGATACTGAACTGTTGTCTTTTGAGTGATACACGTTAAGAATTGGCCACAGTTCTGTGACACTAGCCTTGCTTTCTGGCAAGACAAACGTTATCCGAGGGCACTATCACCACTGGCAGCTCGGTGTCGTCTTGCAATGACACATAATTACCACATCGGACTGAACAGTAGGCAAAACCGGAGTTTAGTTTTTATATTTACTTCGTGTTTTACTATCTTTAGATTTACCGGTACATTTGGATTTGTCACAGTAGATTAGCTTCATCAATACCAATGGGTCATTTCTCACAAACGCACGGGTACGAGAACCCACAATATAGTAACATTGGAACCAGGAAACATGAACACAAGCTTAATGCACGCACAGACAACACATTATCTACGTTGTTTTGTGTTTATCGAGTAACCGTGCACGGTGCAATGGAAAGAATTCTTCAAGCAGGTTCGAGAGAATGCCGCGGTCATAACAGTTGATGAGTGTTGCTGCAGGTGTCGACGTGGACAAGTAGTAGCGCTTGTATCGTTCATTGACCGTCTGGTTAGTGGCCGCCAACATCAGGTGATAGACCGTAAAGCCACACGTAATAATGACCAGGTTGACTATCGCAACGAGCAGGACAACCAGACGTGGATAGTAGGTGAAAAATACCTACAGCCACACACAGGTATGACGGATCGTTTTTAATTACATCACCTGATTAACACTCCGTAAAATCTGCTGAATAAACACAGAAAAGCAGCTTTAAAGGTAAGACAGAACTAGAAAACCAGCATCACAGGGTCGCTGCATGGCCAGGTACATACATCACACCCCTAAACTGGCGTGTGTAACATATGCTTCCCTGCCACTTTTCACTGTTGACCAGTGTATGATGCCGCCCGTGCGAGGCGAGGAAAACCACAATATTTACCAAATTTTCAAGTTTGGGGGCTCCCCATACCCAAATCAGGGCCAAATTCAGCTTATGACACTGGACCCATGGTGTACTGTGCTAGGCCAAATTACACTGTGATCAGCAAATACCGTGGCCACGTGACAAATTTTGCCATTAAAGACCCAGACTCCTGTACCCATCCCCTCGACCCATCGGGGAGAAATTTGACCGCTAGAGTAGACCCACGATGTACCCTTACGTGCCAAATCAGCACACACAAAAACTAAAGCTAGGTTAAGTCGCCTCCTACGACATCCGGCCTGGAAACAGAGTAGGACTATTCTGGCATAATGGGAAGGTATGGAAAAGCAAGAAAATAGATGAAGTGAGTACGAAAGGGGAAAAGTAAAAGATACTGAAAGACATGGAGTAGAAGGTGGGGAAGTAAAGAGACAAGGGGGATTGCCCCGGGCCCACATGGGGCACATGTACAGAAAATACGGTGAAATTCGAACAAGTGGTTTGTGAGATATGAGAGCAAACAGACGACGAAACAGAGAGACAAACATACAAACTAACATATAGACTGCAACATTTTTCACCCCCTACTGGTAGTGAAGTAACAAAAACAGAAGCAGTAGTAGTTGTATGATTGCAACCTCTATTAAGTGAAAAGTTCCACTCGTGGTATTGATATGATAAACAGCAACTATAGCTGAGAACACTTTGCAGATGCCCCAGACACCGTGAATAGTCATAGCATTCAGACTCAGCAGCAACGCCAGAAAGTAGCGACGATTCAGACCACCAACGCAGTTGCCGATCCACACGCAGTAGTGATCAAACTTGTACACACATTTGTTGTACACTCCTGCACACCATAGTTTACACAGAAACACATGTAATACGCTAAAAACAGGTAAAGGCTTCCCATACTCGTTACCGAGTGTTGGGACCGGTGTACAGGCAGTCAGCCCACAGGTGACTGCAAGTCATCTATCTGGCGGTAGACTGCCATTACTTTCCGCCAGGCCCGCAGTTACCTTTCCAGCCACAGAGCATCACCGCCCCTTGGCCGGTACCAAGTTATACTGCTTGATGACAGACACACATAGGTGTGAACAACTTGCCCAAGGTTGTTACGTAGCTTTGCCAAGTCCAACATTCTACCTGTTGCACCACCCCACATAATACACTAAATGCACTCAGATACAAAACAAATCTTTAATTTATGAGCAATCAGTATCAACAGTAGGTGGTAGACCAGAACCAACATGCTATGAATACATCAATTTTAACGGCCCTTTTCAGATGAACTTGCATATGACGATTCTCGCAGTCCCGTGGTGCCCTTCCAACAATTGTCCCAGTAAGGAACCAAGTACTACTAGTACTACCTTTGGTATTAACCTGGACAGCACAGTACTAGGGCGGAGGATGCCCTGTGTCTATCTGTCACAAGTCGCAGTTCTACCAAAACGGCTGAATACCGTAAAACCCTTTAATCTGGCTGCCCTAAAAGTTGGCGATTTTGCATGCATAATTATTTTGGCACCTTTTATTTTGGTGAATTCAAGCCGCACGATTCCAACACATGAGTAATGCCAATTGAACTTGGTACAGTATCAATATTCACGCCCTTTAATTTCGTGGTTTTGTTAAGCTCGCGAAATAAAGGGCACGCGAACATAAAGGGGTTTGCAGTATATCAAGCTGCCGGAGCTGGGTTTTGGCAGAGTGACTACTCTCACTCTCCGCTTACTGTTAGAAGGGAATTCGGGTGTATCCAAAGGTACCTCTGGAACTTTGTCCCAAACGGTGAACTTAGCCGATTTTTCAGTTTTTTTGCCACGGCGCATCAACCATCGCAAGTGTTTTCAAATTAGTTCGACCATCACCAGTTTATCACACCGGGCGTCCACCTTTGTTTATGACAGAATGGACGTGATGCATGATAAATTATTAGTAAGCTGCAGATTTGATATCTGCTAGCTCAGTTAGGGGTGGCGCCATCTGGTGAACGCTTACGAAGGGAGAGCAGGCACGGTGTAATTTGCAGGTGATCCATGTCTGAGCGCTTTGAGACTATGTGTAGTATAAATGGCGCTATATAAATACTCTTCCTTTCCTTTCCTTGTGTGGGTTCGTTTGCGTCAGCTGAGAATGGTTCTGTAACTGAACACGTTTTCTAGGTTTACTCCCAGTTAGGCTGTGTCTCCACGCTAGCATCACTACTGTGTCTCCATGCCAGATGATCTTCCTCTCGCCCAATGAACAGTTTTAGATTGACTGAATTAAGGTTTTATGTCCCAACAGACACAAAACAGGTCATTTCGGAGACGTTCTTCCCAGCCAATCTCTTGGCTTAGTACTGAAAAACTGAAACAAGTACAACAAAAGCAAACATGATCCATATGATTACATCACTTTTAACGGCAACTACAACATAAAATGAATAATAAACTGAAGCCAGGTTTGGTCGCCTGCTATGACCTCCGGCCTGGAAATGGAACGGGTCTGTTCTGGAAGCAGTAGACAGATACGTCAGGAAGTAAACAAGGAAGTTAATAAGTAAGAAAGAAAGCATAAGGAAATAAAAAGTAAAGAAAGAAGAAAGTGAGGAAGTAAGTTAAGTAAACGTACAAACAAACAATTTATACTGCGCCGAAATCAACACATGAATCACGGTGCATTACTGCCAGGAGCCCGTATGGGGCAAACAGCTTTAGAGCACTAAAGGAAACTAAAAAGGTACGAATATCACGTCAAACCAATCAACTGTCAGTGATCTAAAGCGGACATGACGAGACCAATGTGCAGAACTTACTACAGTGTTTCGATCGTGCAGGCTTCACAATATTGCAAGTGGAACAAACAACGCCTGGACGATACAGTGCTCCATCATAGGGATGTACATCAAGGCTGTGCTGCAGCAGACGTGCAGCGGCGCCTTCTGCAGCCAGTTCGCCGGGGTCGCTATGACAACAGACGATATAGACCAGCAGGTTAGCGAAGAGCAGTGCAAACATGCAGTCCAGGTGGCTGCCGTGTGGCTCGGACATCAACAATACATGCAGTCCGTCATGTACGGCAATGCCATGGAACAGCATGATCAGCAGCATGTAGAGCACCTGGAATCCACATGTCCTACAATCACGTCATACACCATACGATGATATGCAAACACTGTGCTGCATACGGCTCAGTGTGATTTAAGTTGTGGATATCTTTTCCAGTTTCAGTTTAAATTATCAGTCTCAATTTTCAGTTTCAGTTTTTTTCTTTAGTTTTTTTCTGTTTTCGTTATCGTTAACGGAATTAAATTCTATCCGTTAACGGAATGAATCCGTTTCCGTTACAGTTAACTTGAATCACTCTGTAGCTACAGTCTGCAGGTAAAACTGTGTGATCCATGTCTGAGTATACTTTACTTTACTTTATATCTGCGTTTTTCTGCGTCATGTACATGGCGTGTCGTCGTACAATGTAATGACTGCTAAAATATCAAAGACTTACAGGAAATTAGCACAGTTGAAGCCTGCAATTAATGTTCTATTTCGTAAAAAAAAACAAAAATACGACATTTGGCACCATGAAAATGTGGCCAGAAAACTCCCAAAATATCATCATTTTACCAAAGTTTTAGCATAATTACACAAGCTGATTAGTGCAACATTGCAGGTTTATCAACAGTGCAATCAGATGACAGATGTGAGTTTCAGCACAACAGAGTTACAGAGACAGAATAAGAACGGACAATAATTAAACTTTCAATAGATATTAAATAGTCTCACCTTGTGAAAAACAGATATCTGTACACAGCGTTAATCTTGGTTCGCAATGCCCAAAAATATACACCAGATGGCACGCTTCTACATCAGAACAAAATACATACTTCACAACTATCATCCAAGAGTAACTAAACGTAACATACAGGGTTACTGGACAACTCACAGACAAACCAACTCATGGACAGGCGACTCACGTATTAGTTAATTCACGCACTAAGTTACAAAAACGTCATTAGGTTACGCAGCACAAATGGTGACCTCGAATGATGATGAAGGTCACTTTTGCTGTTTGAAACCTTTCTAACTCACATACCTGGGAAACAGCATGCACTATCTATGATATGTTTATATATGAATCGGAAGGTGCACGTGGTTTGTAATTTCAACTGTGTTTTCCAAAACAAGAAGCTCAGCTACTGAAGAGGGATCGCACGACGCATTATGTCAGTTGAAATCTTGTCAATTGCTGCACAACTGTATGAAACATCCAGTTTGAAAAGGCTTACAACAGGTTAATTACCTTCAACTCGAAGTGATCGGAGATGCCACTATTCAATGGGTGACAGATCACGTTTTATTAATGCTCTGTCCTAACAACGTCTCTATCTTGCACCGTTTCGGAGATATTACCACATTTAGAGTGCGCGTGACTGGCTGTGACCTTGGGAAGAAGTCCTTCAATTGCCATAAGACACTTGAAACTGCAAGTCATGTGCATTTGTCCAATTCACAACTGTAAACATATGGTATAAATACGGGCAACATTTCACAGGTATGTGATTTAGAAAGGTTTCATTCAGCAAAAGTGACCTTCACGGTCATTCGCTGTTATTGGCAATCATGCTATTCAATAGGCCACATACGATTTCCTATTAGTCTTCCATTGCAACTATGTCTCTAGCTTGCACCGTTTCCGATATACTATGACTTATTTCCCAAAATTAAGAGTCACATGACCCTCAACAGATCTCGTTCGGGAGTAATCTAGCATGCATGCACTAGTACTCCTCAGTAACAACCAGCACACGAAATCTTAAGTGCCTAGATTAACTGATTTCAATGATATGATCGGAGCCAAAATTTCACAAACTGGGAAACGTCACTCTGACCACATCCATTAATGGGTAGTTTGTCATCTGAAGGCTAACACTAGATATATTCTATTTGTACATGTATATAAATGTCGCGATATCATATATGGCATTTTTTGCATGACCCCATGTTTAGCTGTTTTGATACAATACTGGCATGTGGCAGATGGACAGACACATGATGACAGCATATAACGCACTAGCATAGCATTGCACAATAACACTAGGATGGTCTGGGGTAGTTAGAGGTCACTCAAGGTCACTGGAAATTGCGCTGTCTGATAGAACGCATACGAGTTCCTGCTAGCAATTCATGGCAGCTATGTCCCTATCTTGCTCCATTCCATTTCTGAGATATTGCGAGATATTGGTAAAATATTGCTGACTTTAACCTACTCCACCTCTACTTGGCACCCCCGCTGGCGGTGACTTTGTTGGAATTTCTCCGAAAATATCTTTGACACCAGAAAACTAGAATCCTGCGTTATGGTATATGGCATTGTTTACATGATCCTAAGTCGAGCCGTTCTGATACAATACCGGCTTGTAACAAATACCACGCTAGGATAGCGTCGCACGATAATGAAGGACTTCTCAGGGTCACAGGCCTGTTAAAAATCTACGCCAATTTATTATCTCAGAATGTTTTTTCTCAGAACAAGTGGAGGAGTTAAATGCATTGGCAGGTCAGGTTCACCACGGAAATGACCGCTAAAATGAAAATGGCATGCGTTGTGTATGCTGCCGAAGGAGAGTTCTAACATTGCCTTTTTAAAATACGGGACAGCAATTCACATGACTAATGATAAAAAGAATATGTAATATGCTAACTCGACGGGACATTTGTCGTAGTAATGAACAGTCTCCGGCGTGACGTTGCATCCACATCTGCAAGGTCCGCCACGACTACGGCGCTTGCAGTTCGGGCAGACATACAGGTCTGCACGCTGCCACTGGACCCGGCCATTATCCATGAATCCTCCAAAGTAACCGTTTCTATTCTACAACAACCAGACCACAACAGATCACATTGGCAGGACAGCACAGCATTTATTTATTTATTTCATTTTTATTTATTTATTCATTCAAAACTCTCTGTGCATATATGTAAGACAGTATAGACTGTCATAGAACAATAGCAGTCAAAAACACTCACACGAGAGTAACACACGAAGGCCAAATGGTACTAACAGGCGTCAATGCACAAAATACCATTCTAAAGTACACATAAGAGCATAGAAGGAAGATGACGGAGGGAGGAAGGTTCAATGTTGATTGATTCAGTTAATGTGTTACGTACCACCCGACACAAAATAGGTTATTTCGGAGATGTTCTTCCCAGCCTATCTCTTGGCTTAGTACTGAAGAACTAAAACAAATACAACAAAAGCAAACATGCATCGGTAACATAATATACTACAACATGAAATCAACAGTTAACACAAAAAAAACTAACGTCAGGTTAGGTCGCTTTCTACGACTACGGCACGGAAACGGAATGGGTCAATTCTGGAAGAAGTAGATAGATAAGTCCGGAAGTAAACGAGTAAGGAAGTAATTAAGTAAACATACAAACAAACAATTTATATAGCGCCAAAATCAACATATGAATCACGGTGCATTACCGCCCCGAGGCCCGTACAGGGCAGAAGATTTAATGTGAGAAACATTTTAATGAGAGAACTTGAAAGTGACAGAAGATGATTCGAAGGAAGAGAAATAGTATGTAGTTGTCTGAAAGATTCCTGGATAATAAAGAGCATACTATTATTACAGCAACGATTAAACATGGAAGGGTGGAGGGGTGGGCAAAAACGTGCCAACCTTTCTCTGCTAAAATGTAACAAATGGTCAAAGAATTTGGACAAAAGGCCGCATCACCGTCCTGTCACCCCTCGCGGCTGCGAATGGATTCGTCCGGCCTTTATCCCCATCCCTTGGGCCCACACGAGTCAGCCCCAAAGCGGTATCTCGATCAGTTCAGCCGTTTTTGCAGAGCTCACGAACGTAACCAACAGACACACACACACACCATCCAAGTCAATAGCAATAGCCGCATCCTATGCAATGCATGCGCTGTGGCCTAATAATAATAATAATATTTCATAATAATAAATAAGCCCCATGCGGGACTCACGGTGGAACCTAACCCAGCCCTATTTGGGACCCCCGTTGGGGGTGCCCCCGGTTGAATTTCGCCAAGATCTTTGGCATCGGCTTACTAGAGTCCCTGGTCTATCGTACAGTGTGGTCTGCGTGATCCTATGTTTAACCATCTTCGTAGAACTCCGACTTGTGACAGACGGAATACATGATGACAGTATATACCGCGCTAGCATAGCGTCGCACAGTGATAATAACACCACTAGCATTCTCTAAATCATCAGCATTTATTCGTTTATAAAAAGTATATAAATAAAAATGCAGTTTATACGTGACGTTGTAACAGCGACAGACCAAAAACCACAAAATCATAAAAAGGTGATATTACCTGCCATCATATCATCTGAATGTCAATATGTGATACTGAATAGTTAATAGTATCGGCTTTTTATGATTTTGCGTTTTTTTATCTATCGCCGTTAATGTTATGTATAAACTGGAGTTTTTAGTCTTTTTTAGACCGCACAGTGAACAAGATGCAACGTCGCATGTAAGGTGGTCTGTCTGTGTGTGTGTTAGACACACGGGTGAGCTGTGCAAAAATGGCTGAACCGATCGTGATTACGATGGGG
>Ga0209780_1003421_pt1 | contig 11826 bp, 7 predicted proteins | sample WorMetexBAHAMAS2_FD_187384 | JGI IMG/M metagenome (GOLD analysis project Ga0209780, IMG submission 187384) | Marine gutless worms symbiont microbial communities from Max Planck institute for Marine Microbiology, Germany - Inanidrilus exumae... | ecosystem: Host-associated > Annelida > Digestive... | reverse complement strand
CATTTCTGCTTTAAGAGCTGTATAATGACCTCCTCAGAAGCCAATCGACCCAGTTTGGCAAAGATGCTATTTGCTGCACGATAAAATGACCGCTTAGCCTGATCTGTCGAGCACTTGAACTTCAGTACACGCACAATAAAGACACCCAAATAACGAATTTCGCCAACCCATGCAAGATTTCGCCCATCTACTGTGCTAATTTCTGAACATAACAGTATGTAATCATGATACAGAAATTGCAATACAGTCAGACATCGGCAATCTATACCAAACAAAAATATGTACATGTAACACTGCAAAAATAGTTTTTGACAATAATGTGCAATGTGAAGCTGGATTTCGTGTAGCGAGAATTTGAATTGTTGTAAGTTTTTCGATGGTTTATACAGCATAGACCTAACGGTGAACTACACTAACAAATAGCAGGTCTATACCCTATCATGAAGTGCAGTCCATAAAGTTTCTTAACGTCTCGCCGAACCCCAATTAAAGATTTTTTCATCGGTCTTATCAGCAGTATAATTGCCTTAGGACCGAAATCGGTCAGCACCATAATTGTAAATATTTCTAGTAAAACCCGTGTCCACTGTATGCGTAAAACAAGAAGCTCAGCTATCGAAGGTAAGATATTGGCCCCGGTCAAAGGCCCCCGGAATAAAGCCCCTTGATGGTGACGTCGTAAGCAATTAAGTAAGTAAGTAAGCAAAGTATTATATACCACGAATTATCAGTAACGTGACATAAGTAGGCCTAATTTACTTCAAGGTTACTGTCCACGCCAGTAATATGATCGCCGGAAGAATTCAGACTCTATAAGATGATTAAAGAACTATGTTATTGTTATTACTTGCTGACTAGTGAGAATACTGGTTTTTAAAGTATTCGAAAAATGAAAAAATGCATTTAAAACACATATTTTTCAACACTTAGTAAATTTCAGACACTGCGTATACGGTAGGCCTACAATAAAAGTTACAGCGAAAATTAAGACTAATTTACTTAAATTTGTACAAGTTAAAGTCGTAGCAGTAACGTAATTCATGTAAAGTGTTAACAGCAGTCATTTGGTTACAAAAGCGTCATATTATCTTATTTGTTATGCTACCACATTTCATTGTAAAATAAAGGCTTGTAATACAAGTCATTACTGCAAAAATAATAAAAATGCCTACACCAAAAAGACATCATTTTGCTTAGTACGTGTGACAATTACGCCTATAAAGTAGCCGAATCGTTGATAAGCACTATTGCTGCTCAACTCACAGTAAACGCAGGTTCGGCGGCCGGGTTTTTTATCTATACCGTAATTACTGCATGTTGTCGAGAATTTAAACTCTAGGTTTGCTTCATGGCGTTTGCTAAAATGGCGACTGCTCAGCTGAGTAATCTGTTTTTTCGGTGAGGGGTCTTTTGTCGGAAGGGGATATTGTCCGCGATCGAACGGAGGGCTTCTGTATGTGGAGTAATTTTGTCCGGGGAAATAATGTTCGGGTACCTTAGCTATTGCAGAGGGACCGCGCGATGCATTATGTCAGTTGAAATGTTGTCAACTGCTGCATGCACATCTGTACGAAAAATCACAGTTGAAAGCCTTGCAGTGGGTGAATAAACATGTCATGGTTAATACATGCTACACTTCCGTAGGTATGGTACACTAGTTAGAAAAATTTCAAGCAGCAAAAGTGACCTTCACCGTCACTCAAGGTCATTGGCATTGATGCCGGTAAGTCTTCTGTTGCAAGTATATGTCTCTATCTCGTACCGTTTCCAATATATTATCAGTCATTTTTCAAAATTTAAAGCAGTCACATGAACATTTGATTGGGTCAAAAATTAAATGGGTCACATGACACTGACCAGGCCCATTAGAAGGTAATTTGACATCCCAAGGCTAACTCTTGAGGTAGCCTACATGTACACCAAATTCGACGACTATAACTTCAACCGTTTCAGGGTTATGATTGGGGCCCAAAAAATCAATAGGTCACGTGACCTGACCATGCCCTTTTCAGGGGTGGTTCGTGATCCGTAGGCTAGAACTTGACATAGCCTACCCGTACAGAAAATTCGACGACTCTAGTTTCAGGGGTTCCAGAGATATTATTGGGCCCTCAAAATTTAAATGAGTCATGGGACAATGACCACACCCTTTTGTCATCTTCGTACAATGATAAATTATCAAATTTGAAGTATCTATCTCCACCCGTTACGAAGATATGAAAGGCGATACAAAATGTGGAAAATTGTATGGTTTGGAGTAGATAGGACCATAGGGGTCACTTAAGGTCAATGGAAATGGCACCATTCGATAGAGCACATACGAGTTTCTATTGGCCTTCCAATTTCCATGGTAACTCTGTCCTTGTCTTGCACGTTTCTGAGATATTGCAAGATATTGGTCGAAAGTCGTCGATTTCAATCTACACCTGTTTTGGCGCCACCGTTGGGGTGATCTCATCGGAATTTCACCGAGTTCTTTGGCATCGGAAAACTAGAGTCCTAGTCCATCGTATGGCGTTGTTTGCGTGATCCTACGTTTAGCCATTCTGATACAACAATGGTAAGTGACGGATAAACAGACGGGGCGACTGAAAACACGGGAGTGGAAAACGCGAGAGCGTCAAAAATGCAGAGGGTGGAAAACGAGGGAGTGGAAAACACGGCACCATAATGCAGGGGTGGAAAACGCGGGAGTGGAAATCGCGACACCATAATGCAGGGGTGGAAAACGCGAGAGAAGCCAGTATGGAAAGCGACACTTTGACGACACAAGACGAGCGTTGCACGAACGCAAGTTTTTTTATGTTATATACTTGATGTTTCTTATCGATTAATATACAATTAATTTAAATGTGATGTCTGTGGCCTGTAATTTACGGTAAAATTATAGACAGTACATAGGCCTACTATGTTCTCAGCCGTCACCAATAGTACAAATTTTGTGTTATACAACACCTCAGACTCCGGCAAAATTTTTATCGCAAACATGAGCTATATAATCCAAAAAAGATGTAAACGAAGAAGCTCAGCTAACGCAGGGGCACCGCGCGAGCACTCTGTCAATTAAAATGTTGTAAAATGCTCCACAAATGCCTGCAACCGGTGAATGACCGTCAATCAATATCAATATTTTTCACAACTACGCTTTCCATAGTTTCCCTATTCCCGCGATTTCCACTCCCGCGTTATCCACCCCTACATTATGGTGCCGTGTTTTCCAATCCCGCGTTTTCCACCACTGCAGTATGGTGCCGCGTTTTCCACTCCCGCGTTTTCCACTCCCGCGAATTCAGCGTCCCCAAACAGACAGATAGACGGACGGACGGACGTCGGACTGACATCTCGTCACACGATAACAGCATATATCGCGCGCCGCTAACAGCATGGCGCGCTAACAAACGGTTTACTAACAAAGAACGTAGCATTATTCATAGACATCTGCTTTAAAATACAAATGAGACAGCTTGTCAGGACAAGTCGGAAACCTGAACCTATCTAAGTATAAAGGTTTTTGCCTATACCTGTTTTCTTGGATTTTATGGTGGTCCTCTGAATTTAATGTCAGTACATCGCAATGTGGTGCATGGCGCTGTGGCACAGCGGGTAGAGCGTCAGCGTTGGACTTGTGATCAACAGGTCGTGGGTTTAAGCCATTGGGGAAAAGCTGCGTAACAATATTGGGCAAGTTGTTCACACCTATGCGCCTCTGTCAACAAAGTAAAAAACTTGGTACCTGCCAAGGGGTGGTGATGCTCTGCGGCTGGGAAGATAACCACAGGCATGGCGGAAAGTAATGGAAGCCTGGTTACTGGTTACTGGTGTTTAACGTCGCTTACCGCCGGGTGGATGATTTATAGTCACTTGCGGGCTGACTGCCTGTACACACGGCATCAGCTCCGAACCCAACGCTCGGTAACGAGTATGGGAAGCTTTTACATCGATATGTACGTATTATTGACAGTGAAGACAGGATGTCAATATCTTAAATTTTCATGCCAGGTGCAGGTGTATAGCTGTAAGCAAGCACTACAATCCACAAACACTTCAACTGCTAGAGAAATGACAGTGACGTATTGGACTGACATCTCGTTTCGGTCCATTGGCGTCACACCGTGTTTGACGTACAGATTAGCGACCGTCAAACGTTGCGGGTTGGCTCAGTTCCGGGGTGACGTACCGTCTGGCGTTGAACAAACATCGGCGCCGTCGTCCCAGTGACTGGCGTAGTTAAGCATCTGTAGCGATGCACGGTATCAGGAAAATGTCCCACAATTATTAGGCCGCATCGTAGCAATGGGGAGACTGAAAAATGCAAGTACGAAAAATGCTGACGGTAAAAAGTGCAAGTGAAGTTTGGTAAACCATGGTTGACATGCAGATCTAAAAAACTGCAAATAAGCAACAGCCAGCCGAAAATTCACGGTTGGCTAAAATGTCAAAATGATTAATGCGACCTCTAGTGTGGGCTTTCTAGTACTTCAACTCGAAATATCGTATTACCGCTGTATTGTGTCCTGACGTTGCAAACTTGCATGTCTTTATCTACAACCCGTTAAAACAAGCGGTATATCGCCCAGATGGAAACAAACCGATATACTTTCCGCCGATGTCCATTTCGGCCCTTTCCGGTAATTTGGCGGCATTGACGTCCACGGCAAATGATAGACAGCCTATGACTTCCTATCCACATTTAGCAGTAACCATGAATGATGGCTGTGTGTCGCTTGGCTTTCGAATTATTGACAACGTAAATTTTTCGGCCTCAATGATGTACGTTATTGTCACTTTTGGCGGCCATAGAATGTGGTCATATGGCCACCCTGATTGACTCCTAGCAGGGACATTTCACAATTAGTGTTCTATAGTAACAATAGCTCTAAAACGCACCGTTTTTGAGCTAGGGGTATGGGACAGACAGACAGAGAGACAGGACAGACTGACGGACACCAGCTTCGCTTAATGCCCCACTAATTTGGTGGCGTTACATGATAAGAGGCAGTCGAACATAATTATAGGCAGTGGCAGTCTTGTAATCGAGACATAACAAAAGATACTACGGTGCTATAATATCTTTGGTTACAATAAGATCGACCGGTAAACAACTAGACACATTCTTGAGGTAATCAACTAATCACTTATTTTATTTATGTAAAATAATATTCCTGGATGGCAGATACTCTAGATGGACACCAGTGTGGAGCGGCGTCCCCCATGGATCCATATTAGGTCCGATTATGTTCCTTATCTTCATTAATGATCTGGACAATGGTCTATCAAGCACAGTACTAAAATTCGTTGATGACACCAAGCTGTTTAAACCAATAAATAATTACATTGATTGTCAGGAATTACAGCGGGATCTGGACAATGTTTCCAACTGGGCAAGTCGCTGGCAAATGAAATTTAATGTAACGAAGTGTAAGGTTATGCACTATGACATGGCAATATTAAATATAATTATAGTATGGAAGGAGTGCCAGTCGAAGAAGTGGATTGTGAGAAGGATCTGGGAGTCACATTCTCCACTGACCTAAAGCCAACAGCTCACTGCAAAGATATATACTCTAAAGCCAGCTGTATGCTGGGTTTACTTAGCAGGACTATAAAGTACAAGAACCCAGCAGTGCTAACCGCTCTGTACAAGTCAATTGTCAGGCCGCACCTTGAATATTGCTCAACCACATGGAATCCTCATTACAACAAGGACAAGTTTCTATTGGAAAAAATCCAGCATCGCTTTACAAGGATGTTTCCTCACCTCAGATCATTATCATATGAAAACAGACTACATCAGCTGGGACTGTGGTCCTTAGAGGAACGAAGGAACAGAGCTGACGCGATTGAGTTATTTAAAATGGTTTTAGGGATTGTCATCCACTCCTTGGTCACAATTTTTCAAGAAGGCTGAAGATACCTCAACCAGAGGACATACTTGAAAATTGGTGAAGAAGCATTGTCGTTGTGATACACGTTTGTACTTCTTTTCCCAGAGGGTTATCAACAGGTGGAATAGTCTGTCACAACAGGATGTTGATGCCCAGTCTATCAACTGCTTCAAGAGGCGACTCGAGAAAAGTCGTACACGGCAGATGGACTTCTTCAAAGACTTATAGTCTACAAGTCCTATCGGCTGCAAGGAATGTATCAAGAAGACGCGCAACAAGAAGAAACGTCTATGCCAGGTGCAGCCGCACCCGGTAAATACCCGGTAAATTACATATTCTATGGAGCAGGTGCTCGAATAAATAAACATTGAAAATGGCGAACAAATTTAAAGTGGGAGATTATGTTTGGTACGTTTTTATCACCCGAATTTTGCTGACAAACGTTTATTGTTGCCATGGTTGCGTATTTTTATTTGATTGTTATTGCCAAATTTTTTGACATTTATGTAATGGCGGCATATTATATGGCTGGCTGGTATACGGTCTGACTAAAATATGTCGGGACAGACGCCGGGACAGTTAATTGCCGTTAATTCCAATTGCCGTACTAAGTGAGACCGTCGTCCGTCAGGGTTGTATACCCGGGCGCCTGGACAGGTCACATACGTCCAGACGCCAGCCAGACGCACTAACAGCCCCTGGAGCCCATCAGCTTGTGAGCGCACGTTAATCTCTACCATATCGTATCATATCGTAAACCCTAATATTTATGCGCACTTTGTTGACACTCATTAAAAGGTTTTCCGGATTTATAAAAGGAATTGTGTAGAGGTGCGGAGCAGGGTTTGTGGGTGGGGTGATAATTGCACTACCCGTCATTAATTATATTTGGCATGATTTAGCCGTAATTAGCTCAGCATACGCCAGCAAGAGGAAATTGATCATTTATAATTAAAAAATGTTTTTTTTTGTGGAATATGTATAGAAAAAGGGGCTAGGTTTTTTGTAGACATAAAAGAAAAGAAACAAAGAAATCTTCATGACAAATAAGCAACAAATCAGTAAATAAGTAAAAATGTCTGCCCGTGTCTGTAGTGTACTGGCTGTGGGTACGTCTGTCCGTATTTGTAGCCACTACGCAAATTCTGAGTATGAGATGCCATGGCAAACGCACATGTGTTGCCTATCCATGTAGGATACATCAACTTCAGTCAAGCACATTTACACTTTTTTTTGTCGTCAATGTACCAGTATTGGAAGTAAAGATGGCTTCAATTTCTTAGCTAGCTTGTCAAGAATTGCCCAGTGTGCACTCAATGTGCTCCTGATGCAGGCCAAGGCTGCTAATGAGTTCAGCTTACTGAAGTTCTGTGATATCACTACCAGATGTCCAACCCATTGCTGAACAAGACATCAATGTCCAATGTGTCCATGGACCTTCGATGGCTGCATATCGGCAATTAAAATCTCCACGTTTTAAAAATCAAGATGGTAGACAGCCATCATCTTGAAAAATCGAAAAACGATTATATCTCTGCAATGGTTTGACCGATCAGCACAAAATTTGGCACAATTACACATATTGGGCCTTGGCCCTCTGAACCGTATCTGCAGTTAATATTTTGAACTTCTAAAAATCCAGGATGGCAGATGGTAGCCATTTTGAAAACCGATAAATCGCCATATCTCAACAACGGTTTGGCTGATTATCACGAAATTCGCCACGATGACGCATTCGACCCATGCAAGTAGTGTTTTAGTAGTTTAAAATTTATTAATAAATTGCAGACAAGATGGTCTATATGATAAATTCAAATAAAACAAAAAGACAGATATAGAGCTTGCAATTCATAGAAACGTTAAATTTCAGGAAAAAAACAGCAAATATAAATGTGAAACAATTAGCAGTTTAAAACATGGTTTCAGAAGCCAAATCACACGTCTAAAACTTTGGGATTTAATTAGTCACTAGGCTTCTAACACAGATGCTCAAAAATTAGTGCGGCCCATACAACTGTACAAAATTTGGTTTTGTTATGCTTACATTTACAGAAATTATATGCAACATTCTTTGTTAATCAAAAATATTAAATGTATTAAGAGTAGTTTTATTTATTTTACTATGGAGTTTGTCTTGCAGATTTAAACTTACAGAACAATGTGATTTTATTTATATTGGCTGCCAAATTTGTGTAAATGTTTAGTAATTGTTTACAGGTTTTATTTGCGTGTTTATTAGCCCTTACCGATGGATGGGTATGGGTAGGATGTCTGTACTGCAATAAATGGATCATGACTGCCAAACTGCATTGCTTTGTTGTTAAAAATCTCATGTTATAGGGCAAAGATGAAAAGCTATCAACCATGGCCTGGCAAGGTAAGTTTTTGGTAGTTATTTCGGTAACATTTTTCTGTAAAGCTGAAGTTTAATTGAATTTAACACACTTAGTGTTGTTTAACTAACTGTTGATAATTGTTATTTGTTATTGGTTAACCTAGTACATTATTTCCTCTGAGCGTCCAAGTTACTATTTGGCATTAATATGTTGCAGAGGTAAAGTCCTGCAGTGACTAGTTTTGATATTCTTAGCAGTTTAGTGTATGTATGAATAACCTGTTGCATTTTTAGATAGCTGAAACAAGGTCAGATATCAAACCTCCAGCTGACAAGAAGCCAAGACAGTTTATCTACTTCTTTGGCACAGAAAACTAGTAATTTATTTGTGTTTTTCTCTTGTAATGAAGTGGTATCATGTTGTAATTTACCTGTCATAAAATTACTTTGTTGAATATTTGGTGGAATTAGTGAGATTTAACTCAAAACTCTAAAAGTTTTTGTATTTTAAGTGACATTTTTGCAGTATCCTCCTATGATGCTGTTCCCTGAACGGAGTTACTTTTGTGTTATTGGTATAATAATGTTTTAATAATGTAATATTTAATGCAGTCACAATGTAAAAGTTAAATACATACCATCAAAACAGCCATCTATACCAGTCAAAACTGAAAAATGTTTGTCAAACATTCTTATTCTATATATTGTTATTTGATATCTAATCCAGTGTGATTCAACAGGTGCAGGTAATCCTCTCTTCCTTCATCTCAAATAATACTACATAATTATTAGTATTTATGACATTGTTATCATAGCAATATACATGGTAGATCAAGTTAGGCCTTCAGCGATACAGGCTGGCCATGCAGTGCAGCAGTTAATACTCTGTCCTGAACATTCAAAACTATGGAATTGAAGTGAATGTTGAATTAATGCAACTTCGTACAGTGCTTAAAAGGTGTCATGTACAATCGATCATGCTTGGGAACTTGAGGAATGGTTTTCAAACAAACATGTATGTAATGTGAATGGACACTGCTTCGTGAGGCTTTGTTTTAATGTTTTTATTAGCAGTTTAATTTGCATCAGTTGTCATTTTTGTGTGTTAATATTTGTTTACACTATTTTCTGAATTAGACATATAAAAGTTGATTCTGATTCTGTTTGTATTGTTGCATTAGGAGCTTTATGTATTAAAGTTATACTGTATGTGAGCTTTTTGAGTATTGTTTGTTTACTGTCAGTGAAAGTTGTGTTTTTTGTGTAGTGCATGGATAGCGGAAGAACAGATATGGCCATATGTCGAGTTCAAATCCGAATTCATGATTACCCAGAAAGTTCCTCAAGGCTTCAGAGAAGCAGTCGATACTGTTGAAAAGCAATTGCACGCTGGTGGTGATGCAACAACCAGTGATCTGGTAATTCTTAGTTTTTTATTTACTATTGATATGGAATTTGGTCCGGAGACGATGTAGGATAACAGAACTGAGGACATGTCTAGCATCATGTCCATAATTTGAATGTAGTGATGTGACGATTGTGGTTTTCCTCTCGACTCGATTTCGATTCGATTTTTTAAAAAGAATTCGATGTCGATTTGATTTAGATTTTTTCACCCCAATATTTGGAGATGAAGATATAAACTTCTAGTGGGGCGGCTTAGCTGATCAATTGTGCACTTTCCCTTAAAATCATGAAACTTGGCACATGGTTAGAGTAATACTAAACACTGATTTTTAGTCCAGGGGCCACTTGAAATTGCACCCCATGTGGCGGCCATCTTGGATTTTAATAGGGCCACCATTGTGTACCTGTTTTGTTGAATATCTCCTGAACTAGTTGAGATATCGAGAAGGTTTAAATGCATATACCCCCATTTTAAGGGCCTGGGATTTCAATGGTGGCATGAAATGTTTGAAATATGTGGCTGCCATCTTGAAATCCAAGACTTTTTGCATTGAAACGTGACTAATATAGAACTTAAGCTGGCCACCTTATACTGCGAAAATAGTGTTGCTTTCAGTAATCAGAAAGTTGTTCAGATGGGTAATGTCAAAGGTGTCAGTTAGTCACCTAAATCATCATAATGGATAATATTAACACATACTAGTTACAATTACAATTGAAAGCGTATGTTGGCACTTATTCAATGGAAATGGCCGGAGAAATATGGATAGGATAAATTCGTCATTCTGTTTGGGGGACTGCACATCGAATTGGATGCGCTGAAAACAGCGGGTGACTTGTTAGAAGGAAGTGGCTGGGTAGCAGCCTTGGTGCAAGCGGGCATTGCTTCAGCAGGTACAGCAGACTCCTTCCTGCGAGCTGCGCATGTTGCACGTACACGCCATGCACATCAAGTTACAGCCGCAACATTGAGCATCTTGCAACATCACGCATACGAAGAGTATTCAAGAGCAGCTGACAAGGATGAACACTTGTCATTCAAGGAATGGTGTCAAAACAGAACCAAAGTATGTCCACAATTCCATTACTGGAGCCTTGTGTTGGAATTAGAGGTTTCCATCCTGACATTTGTGCGGTCCTTGAGGGAAGCTGACTTTGACATGTACTTAGATACTCTCTGGGAACTTCTCCCGTGGTTCTTTGCTCTTGACCACACGCACTATGCGAGGTGGATTCCCGTCCACTTACGAGACATGATGAGCCTCCACAGGACACACCCTGATGTGTTGGAAGAATTACGTGCGGGCATGTTTACAGTACAGAAGACAAATCGCACGTTTTCTTCCATTGCTACAGACCAGGCACATGAACAGAATAATGCATGCATCAAGGGAGACGGAGGAGCTGTTGGTCTCCTGGACAATCCCAATGCTCTGCAGAGGTGGATGGTTGCTGGCCGCGAGGTTGCAAGAGTGATTGGTGAATTTGAGATGGCCCAGGTGCATCACCACGACAACAAAGTTCAAACATTGCATCATGACCAAACTGAAAGTATACAGAAGTCCTTCGACAAAGATGTCAGGTCACTTGTGTCCGTTTTCGAGGAGCTTGGTAATCCGTTTCTTGAAGAAACCACTGACATTTTGGTCCTCGACACAAAGGAGGTAGCAAGCCCGTCAGTTGGAAGGTGGGGAAGGAGGCTTTAGAATCATTTGTGCAAGAAAGGCTCATTGATCGTAAAAAGCCTCTCAATGATGCCCTCTCCCGCAACAAGTTGCCATTATTTAGCAGCTCATCAGCAAAAGCCCAACCAAAAGACAAACAGAAGGTAGCCTCGCTAAAGAATGATGTGCAGTTGTTTTCCCGTCTTTACATTGCTTGTCAGACGCGGGATGGAAACCTTGATGATATTTTCATGCATGAAAATCAGCCTTACCGTCCATCTTTGTCCCATGCAGGAAGGCTTCGGACTGGAACAAAGAGTGATCTACTGCAATGTTTCAAGGAAATGATACCGCCAAGTACTGAGGCTCCGAACGTTACATGCATAATACTTGATGGGGCAGCAATTGTTCAAATGCTCAATCCTGGAACTGTGAAGACCTTTGGAGAATATGCAAAAGATGTATTCATCCCATTTGTTCTGTCACAGTACAAATCTGCAACCCGACTTGACCTGATGTGGGACCGCTACCTGCC
>Ga0209780_1003420_pt1 | contig 11826 bp, 3 predicted proteins | sample WorMetexBAHAMAS2_FD_187384 | JGI IMG/M metagenome (GOLD analysis project Ga0209780, IMG submission 187384) | Marine gutless worms symbiont microbial communities from Max Planck institute for Marine Microbiology, Germany - Inanidrilus exumae... | ecosystem: Host-associated > Annelida > Digestive... | reverse complement strand
ATCTTAAGCTCAAATTCGACTGTCACTATCAGCTCAGATTCTGCTGTCTTGTTGCGCGATGTTTCTGTGCACAAATACAACTCAAGCGCACAGTATCATTAAGTACACGTGTTTAAGGCAAGGGTTGGGCCTTAACATTTTTGGTGAGTTTTTGGTGGCAATTTAATTCCAGTTGAGAACCATAGGTTAGGTGTCGCGTACCAAGGTACACTCTGAATGAGGGTGTAGCATTAGGCGCTACACCAGTGTCGCATGGAACCGTACACTCAGTGTCCGGTGTCGCATTTCTGCTACAGTGAGTGTCGCATTTTTTGTCTACACTTAATGTCAGCTATGATTGTACAGCGTTGTCGCATTTTAGCAGACATATGTGTACTACCTTTACAGACACTTTTGTCTACTATTTGCTACATAGTTGTCGCATTTTATTCAGGTTCTATTGCTTTTTTTAGATGACACTGTAGTTATTTTGCAGACATTATTGTCCGAGTTTTAGCTACATAATTGTCGCATTCTTCTTAAAATGTGTACTGTAGCATGCCATAGCCTAAAAACTGACAAGAGAGTGAACTCAACATCGCCTGAACTCATATACACCTGTACTACAAAACACACACTGGTTGTCAAATTGGTCAAATCAAATTATTACAGTTGCACATCAGGGTACGATTTGTGAAAAGTTAGACGCCGGGGACGGACTCATCCTATTCCCTCACGTGGCCCCTTTTCCTCCTTCCCTTCCCCATCAAAAACCGAACCGGCACCTTTTTATAACGTTTTTAACAGCCGGGGTTCCCATTTTGCAGACGGGGTCGGACCCCGGCGGCAAATCGTACCCTGTTGCACATTGACAACTATTTCATATGTTTCAGTTGTAATTGTAATAGTAAAAAATAACCAATATTTTCAAATCGACGCTATGGTGACTAATTCAGAACAATGACCAGTGCTTTTTTGCAATGGTAGGATATACCGGAAAATCTGAAGACTGACTTGCATTTTTGGCTGACATAATAAAGTTTAGAAATTGACAAATCAACGTACCGCACTGGCAAATTTTTTCGTTACAAAAAAGCACCTGACAATGACAATTGACTATGGGGATTTATACAACAACCACTAAAACACAGCTAGTTCAGAAGATGCAACTAAGTCTAGATTTTCAACTGCCAATTGGAAATCCGTATAAATTAATCTCTGTTTAAGTTAATGGGAGATTAATTGGTGATTGAAAAACTGGCCACCATAGCACATAGCACACTGAAACATGTGAATGAGTGATAGGGAATGTCATTCAATACAGCCTGACATGGATAAATCAGTGTAGATACAGTACATGTATTTGAAACTCATTCATCACATAAAACAGAAAGCACCCAGTTGTATTGCACATTGCAAGTAAAAAGTGAGTATAGTGTAACATTAAAAACTGTCCGACCATCCCATATCATGCAGTACATAACGTATCGAATAGCAGATCATAATAGAAGTTCATAAAATTCAATGCTTACAGACTGAATCATGACTAACGTGTTACAAAACAAGAAACTTAGCTATCGCAGAGAAACATCCTTAATTAATGTCCGTGCGACCACGGAACGAGAATACACTACAGTGTCCATGCACTGATAGACTGGCAGGACGCCAAAATCTGACGGATTGGACAAGAAGTTCTACAGCTTCCAGTCTCTAGTGAATTCGCGGGCAACAGCTGAATGGGGAGATTGTTTGATCTTCATCAGGTACTCAAGAACCTCAAATGCTGGTTTCAAGTGATAGGCATATTCTCTGTTGAAGACGAAGAAGCACGCCAGCAAAAGCTCTACAGCATCGGCGAAGCATGATGCAGTGGAAACTTCGGCGGCTTTGTTGTCGAGTTTCAGCCACAGCTTGTCTTCCAGTCGAAACAGCATGGGTTGCGTTGCTTTGATCTTTGCCAACGCCCCATCAACTCCAATGTTCTCCTGACAAACAACACATCATGAAATACCGTTGCACAGGGAGACACTAAAGTTTGCCAATGCTATACAGTAGCATGGGTGCTTGGGATGCACAGCTGTTAGAGCTCTAGGGCAAGCTGTTCACACCACATTCATCTGGCGAGGCTCACTCAAGAGTGAAACGTGTGGGAAGGCAATTGATTGAGTATTGCAGGTAGACTGTATGTTTCCTTGACCTCATGGTGCATTAGTGTATCTGGGGATTTGTAGACGAGGTGTAACAGTGCCGGATACAAGTCGGGTCCCAGACTGAGGCCAGGGGGTAGATTTACTTGTATGGATAGAGGCCTGGTCCAGGTTAAAAGCCGGGGTCCTGACAGAGACCAAGTATACAATAATTGCTGCATAGTGACCCCTGTCCAGCAATTAGCATGGGCTAGTGACTACAGAACAGCAAACCTATTTTCCTAGCATGCTTTTAGTTCTTAGATTTGATACAAAGACTATTGTAGGCATTTTAATGTTGAAACTATGGTAAACTAAGTGCTGATTGTAATTGTAATAGTAGACAAACTTTGTGCAATTTCAGCAAAGAGCCGGTAAATGTTAAGCAAATTGTGGCATACTGACTGTTATGTCCATAAACAGCAGCTGTTCGACCGCCTGAGGTGAGAGCCGTGGCTGCTTCTTGCCTCGCTGTGGAGGTACTGCCAGCAGGTGCGGCAGTGCTCGGAACGACATCTCCGTCAGTTTTTCTGAAACAATCAGTGATAAGCACTGCTAGGCTAACAAGGCTAACGAGCTTCAGCGGTGCAAACTTTTTTCGACTGAGGGCCAGAAAAAAAATTTGTAGCAGAGAAGAGGGCTGTACAAATTTCAAGACTGAAATCTTCTAATTTTTTTAGACAGGGCCGAACCTATTTTACAATTTACTGAAACAATTTAAACAGTTGCACATGTGAAGTAAAGTGGACTGATTCCACAAACCAAAATATATAGAATGGTTGAGTTTGCCAGTATCAGGGAAGTTTTTTTTCAATTTTCTAGTAGGGCATCCTGGCACAAATTTGGTTAGCAGGCCTTTTGTGCACAACTGTTAGTAGATGGATTGTTGACACTATGTACAATCCAGGTAAGATTACTGATCCGACTTGTCTTCTAAGATTCAACGCAACAACTATTCGGTTACTAAAAGGCTGGAAAGACAGGTTAAAGACTGCATAAGCACCAGAGTGGCAGTTATGCTAATCTTTCACAGTGACCACCGGCCTGGTTAACAGTGCAGTTATACAATTATACAAGCCAATTAATGTCACATTATAAGCAAGAAGATCATAATCTGCTCAAAGAAATGTTCAAGTGCTGGACAACTGCCATATTGCAACTAAGGGTATTAGGGATAATAAGTGTGCTGCAAACCTTCATCCAAGTCGTCTGTGCAGCTGGCCAAGAGTGCTGATATGTGCTCTTTGTCTCGTGACTTCTGCTGCTTGGCTGCTTCCAGCACCGTGTCGCGCACCTTTCGCCACTCCTGTCGTAGTGTCTGATGACGTGCCGCATCTGGAATGAGCGCACGGAACTCAGCTTGCAACTGAAATTTACAAAATAGAGTGTACCAGTTAGCATAAGGTGATGTGAGTTTAGAAAGGTACTTCAATATATAGTGTATGTGAGAAACTTCGTTTACCCCTAGCTTTACTGGCAATTAAATTCATTATACACCAAAAAACTAGCTTTCCATCACAATAGAGGAGAGGACTACACAAACTATGAACTTTGTGCACTATTTTTAAAAGTTTGGGCAATCACAAGATGGTCACTTAAGTGCTATCTGGATATCATTTAGTTAACGTTGAACTGCTACAGGTATTTAATATGCAACACTCACAGCAGCATTCATGTCCTGTAGACGCGGATAGCGCTTGAGAATGTCGGTGATCGTAGGCTGACTCCTTACGATCCACTCACGCCTACCGGGTCTCGATTGCTCCATGAGCTCCAGCAGTTCAGTTGAGTTGCCGGCGAGCGGGCGCATCTCACGAAGAGCTTGCTCCGCTTTGTCCTTTGACGTAGGAGTACGAGGAGCACTGTCCCACAAACAGCGTCTTTTGCGGTCATACTGGGACAACGTAACCGAAATTGCTTAACATTGAAGCAGCCTCTCAAATGACAAATAAAATACCGATCTTACTTCTCCAAACTAAAAGCACTAGCATGAAAATAGTTACTTGTAAGCAAGGCCAGATTAAGACCCCATGGCACCATGGTTACCATAACCCTGCTTTAATGTCTGTTTTGTTTTGGATATTAAGTTCAAAACATGCTAAATAAGAAGAATATAACCAACTTAATTTACAACAAACCTCTTTTTTGTGTGCCTCCACAAAGTTGTCACATCGGGATCCCGTGAACGCTTATTCCGAATGTATGACTCTAAATAGCCAAGGTGTGAAGCTGGGTCATATAGATACTCCTGCAACAGTATCAATCTGTAAACAGTCAGGTAAAAAAATTATGCATTACTTCAATGTCACTGACCTCACTGACCCAAAGAGATAATAGTCACCTGTTTGCTTCCTCAAGCTGTAGTTCAAATAAACTGAGTAAGTTGGTAGAAATGGAAGTATTTAAGGTACAAAAAAAAACAAAGCATCAGACTGTCTTCTTCTTAAATTTCAAGTCTGAATATTATAGCTACTGTGCTTAGAACTCTAGTAATATAGCTGGATGAGCAACACTATGAAAGAATATACAATATCGACTGCTTAGAGCATAGTTAACTTGACACCCTGGTATATTTACACTGATTAATTCATAGCTTTTAATGAGTGGTGACTGGTAAAAAACTGTAGTCATACATAGCCATGCTCAGTCCTGGCATCCTTCAAGATTGGGAATGCTGATATGATGGACTTTGCTGCGGCTATTTTCTCATCCTTGCTCGGTCTGTCTTGTCTGTAACAGCAAACAGCAACATCACTCTACAAATTCTCTACGGTGCAAATCACATGTGCACACTGCACAGCATCACTTCATGAATAGTTATACATAGTAAAGCAGTGCAGACTAGAAACTCAGCTAATGAAAAGGAACTTCTATGCTGTGAGGGTATTTTAACTATGGAAGGTTCTCATGTTTAGAAATTCTAACAAAATTAGCATAAATTAAGCACTAGCAGGTGAAAATGATTTGAGTATTAAAGCCGAGCACAGTTCTAGTGTGATCTATGATAATCATGTCAATCAGTGAATTGTGATATACAAAGATGGAAATTTTTCAAATAATTATATAGAAATTATGGTATGGTGTGCAATGTGCATAATAAAACAACCCGAGTTTTTGAGGTTGGTCCTGCAGCTGAGAGAACAGTCCAAATTGAGTTGGAATTCGCAATGTAATTATTTTACGGTGAACTTACATAACACAAGTTTTCATGAGGTTTCGACCGATGGCTTTCGTGAGAAATCGTCTTTCTTGAGGTGTCCACAGCGTGCCTCCTTTCAGTTTTACTGAGAGCTCCCTGCCATTCACTGAATTAGATTTAGAATAGCGTTCCATAATGTCTGTGACATCTTCCATCTAAGAAACATACAGTGACATCTTCCATGTTGGAAAAATACAATATTTTTAAAAACTGAATCCTCAAATTTTTCAAAAACAATTGATGGATGTTGTCCGAATTAATAATTTTTTTCTGTCCATGTAAACCATAACAATAGACAAGACGTGTAACCGGCGTTTGACAGACACAGACAGACGGACTGGACCATAGCAATACGGCGTAGAAGCATGGCTTCACACCGTAAATCACGCCGTAAAAATGTTAAATGTCATCACACTCTGAAGCTTGGCCAGTGCATACATGTGTTACATGGAAGAATACTTTTTGGCACCATCAAGCATCCCATGTGACATGACCATCAATTGATACATACAAGGTTTGCACATAGTTAATGCCTCAAAACAGCTACAGCTAGTATAGTAAGTTAGTCACAAATGATTAGGGTTATGATTGAATACCACAACGGCCGTGGAACTGGTGGTGGAACTGCTGGCAGATGAAGTGGATGCCTGCGGCTGTGGCTCCGATGGCTGTGGCAATGGCGATAGCTGCGGCAACGGCGGCCGACTGACAGTGCTGCTCGTGCTCGTGGCAGTCTCTGGTGTGCGGTGCCTGATCCACTCAAGCAGTTTCATTCGGATGCCCATTTTGACACCCAACTCCTTAAGGTGCTCCTCATTCAGCAGCACAAAAGTGTCCATACACAAGCCCTCTTCTCCAACCACTATCAACTTGCAAACTGATATACCTAGGGACAATTTAACATTGCATAACTCAGAAAACCCGTGAAAAAAAATTTAAGGAAGGGATTTTAAAATGCAGCCATATAAAACATACATACTGAAATGGAGCATACAATGTGATTGACCACCACAATGATAACAATAATGTAGACAGAATCAATAGTATTATACTTGTACTAGACCCACTAGCCGCCGCCACACCAATTTCATCAGAGAAATATAGGATTTAGTATTCTACCGTGAACGAAAACGAAACAACTTAAACGTGTTAAGTTAACGGCTAGCCGAATTCAGCTGGCTAGCCAGCCGTATAAATTCGTTAGCCAGCCAATAAAGAAAAAGATTTCGGCTGGAGGGTCTAGTATGCGACGTGTTATTTGGATAGGTTATATGGAATAGTCTGCTAACTAACACACAATAGTAAACTTAAATTTATTTACAGATATGACACAAATAATGACAACGAATGCTATTATTACCAGATAAGTTGAAACAGCATATTTTTTCACCAGACCTGTAATTCGCTGTTTCAAATCCTGGAAGATCGATAGACTTGCTCAAATTGGTGATAAGTTCATCTGACATCTCGGCTGTGTTTCTATAAGAAAAACAGCCAACAAACATACATTCATTGAGAGATCGTTGTAACTTGTGTTAATGCAAGGGTGACGAGAAACTCAGCTGTTGCAGAGACGATCGGTTGAGTTGTTTTGACACATTACCGGCTTGTGACAGACGGACGGACGGACAGAATATGATCGCAAAGACATCGTGAAGCATGCGGCGTATGCTTCACGCCGTAAAAATGAAACACAAAACACAATTTGCATTATGCTCACGCCCAATGTCCTGTGCAGTTCATTCCGTACACAGACAAATATGCAGGATGGTAATAATAATAGTATTAGTGATTTCTGGCAGGGGACAATCAATGACGAATGCAAGCATTGAAATAATATTATAATTACACACATCACATGATCACTCACACATACACACATTAAACAGTAATACACGAAAACAGTCACCCACAAAGTCACCAACAGCTAGTCCAATCCTGAGACTGGTGGAAGACATAATTACACCATGTCCCAAAATTAGCGATACTGCACTACCTTGTGAAACCGTCAGGTTTCAATTATTGGCAAGTTCTGGAGCAAACATACAGAGGTGGACACTTTGAACATTCACTGTGACTCGCTGACTCTCGCCTCAGCCAGACTTTGCTTACTTTTTAATTCCTGGTCCATTAACATTGCATTTTAAGGTATGTTTGCTCCAGAACTTGCCGATTTTTCAAACTTGACGGTTTCACAAGGTAGTGCAGCAACATAATTAAGGTGTGATGGGTAAGCTGACATGGGTTTTGTTGAAAATTTTTTGCTTTTTGTAGCAGTGAACGAATTTTGAAAATCCATGAACTACAAGCTGAATTATATGTGTTTAAAACGAGGGGTATCGCTAATTTTGGGACACGGTGTATGTACAGGCACACACAAGCATGCCATTTCACCAAACATAGTAAGGCATTCGAACAAACTTGGCCGTTTTAGTGCCAAGTGACTTCTCATAGCAGCAAACTGCATGATGATCTGTGAGATCTGTCAGAGAAACGACACAGTACGAGTTTGGACTACAGTCCTCGATCATATAGCTATGCAAGTGTGACACAAACATGACTGTCCGAGTTTTCTGCATCAGTATATGCCACTGCTGCTGACCTGTGGAACAAACAAAACACTTCACCTTTCCAAACACAGGTTCATCATTGTCAAAGTCGATGACGAAATGGTGATCTGTCCTGTAGTCGATGGATGCCCTGCTCAACCTGCGAGCAACAATAACATTATCAGTAGATGCAATATCCAGTATGTTGCACAACTCCACAGTGGCTGTTCCCTGCAACACTGAAAACACAGGAATGCATGACGATTTACCGACGACCACGACATCACGTTGATGCAGGTTTGACATGCAGCTGTACATAGCGAAATGTTGACGCCTGTTTGCCAGAGTTTTGCAGATATTTATGAAGTTGCAAACAATGTGTGAGCTCCTCTTGAAAAATGAATTTTTCAATTCATACTTCAGACAGCTCATGCCAACGAGTGGCCCACTCTTCAGCACAATCGTAGGAAGGTGAACTAGAAAGTGGTGCTTTGGTTTCACGGCTACCTGCTTGCCATACAGCTCCACAAACATGGTCAAGTGGTCAGAAATTAGGCCCTTCATGTAGGTCACCATCCCAGGAGTGAAGCGTGTAGAAAATGCCACATCAACCAGCTCTGACAACTGTAGCAACAGCTGATAGTGTTTGTCACCCTCTGGGACTTTGTCCCCAATTACGAGTGGCAAATATTTCAACAATGCCCAGCACTGTGTCGCTTTCATTGATGGAGTCAAGCCATGACCAGGTGGCAAAATCTGACCAATCTCAGGCGGTTTCTTCTGACTGTCCACATTAATCACCCCCAAAATCGGATTATCCGTGCATTCAAGTCAGGGAGAGTGAGAAGCCTCTTTTCAGTCAACAGGGAGTACAGAACACACCCAATCTCCAGTGGCACAACGCCCTCCAGCAGTGTGTGCATGACATCTATACAATAGTTCTCTGTCACATGATAGCCTGCTATATTATTCAGCTCACAGTCTCGTTTCACTCCACGAACATGGCGTGCTGTCTGCTCTCTGTCTGTAACACAAACAACATCATCATTGTACTCACGCTTTGTTCTCATCTCAGACTTCTCCTCTACAAAGCCTGTCTGAACACTGTCACGTGTGGCATAGCACAGTGTACAGTAGTAGTCTCCTGAAAACGACTCAACGTAGCCCATCAAACTGTTCAGTGCAAGGTTGTCACCAGCCACCTGACAAAGACTACTATACACGGTTCTTTCTCCAATCAGCGGGAATTGTCCTGCAAAACCAACAGTTGACAGAATTTCCATTTCAGCACAAAATCTGTTCAGAATCGGCCCAAATCCACGCACCTTTAGATCATGCTCGTAACAAAGAGCAAGCAAATAAACATTGGCAAAACAGGTGTTCCAGGAATCCGGGAGATCCTTGATGACATAATAAAATACACCGACATTGCACAATACAGACTGGCCACGGAGTGCATTCGTAGTTCCCATGCCATCGTAGAATAACTGTATCATCACAGAAAATTTATCAGAGTCAGAAAATAGTGGATGAGCCTTGGCAAGTTCTCCATCTGCAAAATGGCCAATAACACCGCTTTCGCGTTTCTGCTCCTTTGCCTGCAATAGACCGCGCATGTATTGTTCATTTTGCAGCAAGGTTTTCAACGTATCCTGTACAGAAACATATTGGAATGTATCATACACTGCTTTAGTCTTTCCACGCCTTGTTTCGAATCGCATCCCAAAATTGACAGACTGTGGTGACACAAATGACGGATGGTTATCAAACACGGAATCTTGCTTGTATTTGGAATCAAGAAACGCCAACGGCTGTTCCAACTGCTGCAGATTCTGAGATAGCTCTTGCGCAAAAGTTACACTATTGTCTGAACCAGGAATATGAGATGAAAAACATAGCATGGCTTCTCTCTGGCAAGCAGTGACAACAGATTTAGACATACTATTGAAGGATTCCACTATTTGAGGAATGATGCTATAGGGGATACTGCTGTTTGCTCGTAAAGAGGCAACCAATGCAGTACCTTCTTGTTTTACAGTGTCGAGTATGTTTCCTTCGTACAAATTTAAAACCGAAGGTTCAGCAGCCATAGTCACGGGCACATGAGGCACATCACGAGTCACACCACCACCACATACAGACTGGTTTGGTCCCGCAACCTGTTCATGACTATCTTGTAAGCATGACAGCTCAGATGTGTTCTGAAAGTGGAAATGGAAGGTTTACTGGCTCCACATACGTAACAGACAAACATGGCGAGAATCTGAATGACTTACATTATCAGCAGATAGAAAGGTGGTGTGTTAGCTCTGTTGGTAGCGTGTTGACTTGTACGCTGGCGACCCAGGTTCAATTCCCACGTCCAGCTGTATGGCAAAGTTGCTTGGTTTATGGCCCAGGGCGGTTCATTCCGTACACGGACAAACGTTTAGGGTGGCAGGTGACTGTGGATATATTGCACAACACTGCAGACTACATTATACACAGATAAAAAACGAAAAAGTATGAGTTACATGACAGTGCGACACTTTCAACCTTTACCGTGATAATAACCAAACGACAATATCAATCTTCTTTTCTTGCAAAATGGTCAAGAGTGAACCAAATTTCTTCAATTTCTCCGAATTTCTACAATATAAAAAACAATACAGTCCAGCTCTCCCTGGTTTCCTAGGGCATATTGATAGCCGAGACATGTTTGATCACCGCACTACATAAATTTTCTTCCGCCAATCACTCGACGGTTCTATGGCGAACGAAACCCATTTTTAGGATTTTCTTTTTCGTTTATTTGCAATACGAATCCAAAAAAGGGTAAGACTTTGGGCCAAGACTTCATAACGGTACGTCATTTCCTGAATAATGCCTGGTTTCCATCAATACGGCGGTTACGTATTGATGGAAACCAGGCATAAGCTGGCAGAGTGAGCTGTTCGCTTTGCGGAACTTTTGCGCCTCCGCGTTTTCGCGCCTAGGCGCAAAAGTTCCTGTTGGGGAACATTCGCGCCTAGGAACTTTCGCGCCTAGGAACATTCGCGCCAAGGAACATTCGCGCCAACTTAAAAGTTATAAAAACTAGCTATTATATGACCTTGGAAGCATCATTGTATAATTTTACAGTTACTATTTATGTAATGCGTTTATGTCAATAAATCACGGTTCATAGAGTCATCCGCTTTCATGAGCACCGCCGATTTAATTAAGCTAAAGTTCGACAAAACGTTGCTCATGCGAGGTGTTATTTAGTAAGAGAAGTGTTCAAAGGAATTGTTAGGATTACTGCCTACAGGAAGAAGCGATTGAAGCCGTCGGTATAATTAACGTTAACGCATACATACATACACCTTCTATCTGTGCCTATGGATATGGTGCCGTTAAGCAACTGCGCAAGATAATAATTTTTATACCATGCCACGTAATAAGATCCATGACGTAGGCACGGAAGTTCCTTCGTTTAAAGCATAGGCCTATATTTCATGTAGGCGCGAAAGTTCCATGACGTAGGCGCGAATGTTCCCTGAAGCATATTTTTGGTGGCGCGAAAGTTCCAAGGCTTTTTTTTGGTTTTAGGCGCGAATGTTCCTTGGCGCTAATGTTCCCAGGCGCGAAAGTTCCTAGGCACGAATGTTCCCCAACAGGAACTTTCGCGCCTTGGCGCGAAAACGCGGAGGCGCGAAAGTTCTGTAAAGCGCAAATAGGGGAAGGGCGCCTAATATGGGCACCTTAAGGTTAAGGCTGCCGACTGTCGAAGTTTTTAGCATTATCATGTTAATTTTTGTTACTATCGTTGCATTCGGTCGAAGCTTGAAAATATTAAGAACAAAATTGTGATCAGATATTCCAATGTTTTGTAACAGCTGCAAGAAACTTCTACGTGGACATGCCCATATTAGGAACCTGTTGCTCAATATGG
>Ga0209780_1003419_pt1 | contig 11828 bp, 7 predicted proteins | sample WorMetexBAHAMAS2_FD_187384 | JGI IMG/M metagenome (GOLD analysis project Ga0209780, IMG submission 187384) | Marine gutless worms symbiont microbial communities from Max Planck institute for Marine Microbiology, Germany - Inanidrilus exumae... | ecosystem: Host-associated > Annelida > Digestive... | reverse complement strand
AAGTTAATTACTACACGCACCGGCACGCGCACTATCGTATTTCTCACAACGAGATCTTAAGTATGCATTTTAGTCGTTCGTGCACTAATTACTGTAAAGCCCGGTCCACACCAGCAACATTGTCGAATGCTATACAAGTCGAACGATTCTTTCGACAAAGTCGAATGTTACTTTGACATTATTGCTGGTGTGGACGGGGCTTAACTTATCACGAATGATTTTACATCGAACCATGAAATCCAGCTTGTAGCTCACATCAGGAAGACAATATTAACTTTTATGGCAGCTTATTTTGTGCAATTATCGTGACAGCATAATCGGCCGCGAGCAACAGTTTGTAACGTTGCAGTTCTTGTGCGTGTATAGTTGTTGATTCATACTGTAGTGGTAGCCTATACAGTTTATTATCCACACATGCCGATAGGCAAGGTGTGGATATATCGGTTACTGTTTGTGTGTTTTTTGTGTATTGTATGGTTACGGATTTCTCCGCCGAGGATTAAGCTAGCGGCGTCAAATTTTTATCGGCGGTTTATCGGCGTCCAAGGCAGAGAATCTCACATTTTTGTGAACTTTGCTCCCCCAGAAGCCCAAAATCGGACAAATCGGCAAGCGCGCGGGCCACGCCCACCGGCATGTAAACATTACCGTAGAGATTCGCCGACGTAGACGTTACGCTAGAGATGCGCCGTTCGTGAAATCGCGCGGCGTGTGGACGTAGGTCGGCATGTGTGGATATATGTCAGTCCCACTGACGTAAGTTCTTGTTAAATTATTTACGATTTTCGCTTTATGAGACTGAACTGTGTTGTGTACCGCCAGTCCTTATTGTTCGATGTTCTTGAATGACTGAACTTTGTAGTCACCTTCACAGTCGATGGTAGAAATAACACATCTTATATTCGATATTTTGTAGTGCGTATTGTCTTGATGATCGATATTTTTCATGTTTTAAAATCTTTTGTACTGCGTGAAACAATAAAGACAAATCATGCGACTGACAGACAACGGCTACTATAATGTTATGTAGCTTCCAATACTGCCGTTATTGGTTGGCAGTTGTAATGCTTTGAGTTGAGCCGTGTTTTGTATGTCTGAAGTCATGTCAAAAATCATAACTCACTGCGAATGTGACTGTATCAGTCACAGAATAAATAGCCATTTTAGCAATACCGGTACAGTGCAAATCCATTAACTGCCACATGACTTCGCTGGTAAAGACGTGCTTAAATTCATAGGTGTAGTCCTACCAAAGTGATATTTGCCGTGTTAGAGCTAGGCCTATGACTCTATCGCCCTTACACTTTATCGTAAACTAGACAGTTTTTTACAATTTATAGTAACTATGTTCCTATCTTGCCCCGTTTCTGAGATATAGCAAAAATATTGGTCGAAAATCGCCGATTGTAACCAACCCCACCTCTATTTGGCGCCCTCTTGGGGGTGATCCCGTTAGTTAGAATGTCGCCAAGATTTTTGGCATCACAAAATTAGATTCCCTGGGATATTGTATCTACGGCGTTATTATTTTTGTGATCCTAAGTTCAGCCGTTCTGGTACAATAGCGGCGTGTAACGGACGGACGGACGGACAGATGGACACTCGACGACAGCATATACTGCGCTAGCATAGCATCGCGCGGTAAAAAAGAAAGTAATAAGAGAAATAATTTTACTAAGCTTTAACTAATTAACATAAGCAAACAAAGCTGTTGCTACACCGATTTCTCTGCAAAATACTCTACAGAATGTGACCGTCTATAGAATAAATTTAGTAAAACTTCGTAGAAATAGTCTAAAGAATGCAATAGAGTATTAGGAACTATTCTATAGAAATGTTTCTATAGAATACCATATTTCTATAGAGTGGTTGAATAAAATGATTTCTCTATGGTCATTCTTTAAAATACTCTTTACAGGCATTTGATAGAACAGTTCTGTGGAAGTTCTACATGGGTACCACATTTTCTCTATCTTAATTCTATATGATACTCACTCTACGCTGTCGAACTTATTGCATTCTATAGAATTATGCACTAAACATTCTACAGAATGCAGTATTTTCTATAGGCTTATTCTGTAGATACACGTATGTCATTCTATATATCTTCGGTCCAATAGCATCCATTAAACTCTGTAGAAACTCGACGTTCCATAAAACATGTCTTATTGAATTGTTCTATTGAAATTTAAATAGTTTTTTATACTGACCAGCTAACAAAAACGATTATTGTACATGAAACCTGCATTTTCTGTCTTTTCACCTGACTATAAATAAATGAAACTAGATGGCTGTATTGTGTGGAATGCACACAATACATTATTCAGCTCGTAGCGGTCCACTATCTGTGCACAGGCTGTTTACGTCCTGCATTCGACCATGCCTAGCGTCACATGTCTGCGACTGAGTGATGTCAGCGTGATCTGCCGTGTTACTTATTTTCAATTTACAATTCAGGTCTGCTTTACTTCCATGTTGGTCAGCCAGGCGGCACAGCGGCGCACTTGGTTTGCCAATATCGGACATCGGACGTTGCCGAAAATTTGGGTAAGTTTCTTGTACGGAGCGTACATACCAGGGGAATGCTTTTTAATTGATTCTAACGGCAAAAATGAAAACAAGACATACCATAAAGGGATCATTTGGTAGTAAATTTTCGGCAATTTGTAATCATTGCGTAGTTGTGGCGGCCTGAAATTGCAAGACATTGAAATTTGTAAGAATTTTTTTGCGTTTTTTGGAAAAACGACTTTATACAGTAATTTTTTAAAATTCTGTTGCGCGAGTCTTCATTGCGACACTAATAGACGTTGTTGTGTTTAAATTTTCTGAAATTTGGCAGACGGAAAATCGGTGAAATCGTGCGTTATTTACCTGACAAAAATTTTGCCTGCCTCTTAAGCTGTCGTTACTGCGCTGATCGCGTTTAAAATCTGCCAGAGCCAGCCCCCAACAATGTTCTCAGAAAGCTTTAGATTTCGTCCAAATCGGTTCACTTTCGGTGGAGTTATAGCCGAACGCGTGAACACCGCTAAATCGCCCAATTAAGTAAATGCCATATCAGGCCGAAGACTAGCTTCAAGCCGAATAATAAACTAATGGATAGGACGCAAATAAACTACACAGTATCGAAAAAAATGTCACTTTTTCTAGAATTTCGATTTTGATTATTTTTGGCAGTCATGTCGCTGAGAAAGTTACCAGTGAGAGTGGCATTTTTAGACACGTAGTCATGTATGCCTACACCGCAAATGTGGTAATACATTGGAAACGGTGCCAGATAGAGTCGGTCGTTGTTACTTCCGACCACTAATATAAAAAGTGATATATGACCTATCCAATAGAGGCAATTCTGATGACCTTGAGTCACTTTTAAGGTATTCTACTTGCAAGCCTTTCAAATGTGAATTTTTAAAAATAATAAATAACGTTCGTTTATTAAATTGCTGACATACCGCGCAATTAACAATACTGACATCCGCCTCGCAGGGCGGGACACAACAGCCGCCACGCAGGGCAGCACTATATATAAAAGGTTTAAGCCGGCTAAATTGCTGCCACACACGGCGCACAGCGATTGAATCAACCGCACCGGCTTAACCTCGTGAGCATTCACCAGATGGTGCGATTGGCACACATCCGATAAAGTTGCTCACTACTCAATTTATCGATCCCAAAAGGATGAAAGGCTGAGTTGGCCTTGGGTGGCTGCTTACATACCGAAATAAAGTGTCACTTCCGGGAGTCGAACCCGGACACGTCACCCATCCCAGTACTAACCGAGCTCGATGTAGAGTAACTTCGTTGATACGACCAACTCCGTTACCACTTTTTGTACAGCTGTGCAGCAGTTGACAGGATTTCAACTGACATAGCGCGTCGCGCGGTACCTCTGCGGTAGCAGAGCTTCTTGCCTTGCATTTATTTAGCGTACATTAGCATAAGTTTACCACGCATATCAAAGTACGGCGCCGCGCAGCACTGTACCGCAAGCGGTACTTAGTGAATAGGTGTGACATGGGGGAGTAGCGAGACGGCAATGAGAACAACATTACGAAGCACTACAACATTATACGCCGCACAAATCGTAGTCGACAACATACAACTACGAATCAGTTACTCGTCAGACTAGCGCAACCAGACTCGTTTCTTGACTCATCCGAAAGGTTATTAATACCCGCCTTGAGTTTCTGCGCTGAAGTGTTGAGAGGTTGTCTGTTTACAGCACGAAGTTAACGTTACGCAACGGATCGTTACGTGACTGCCGGCGCCGACCAATCAGCGTCGCCCTCACCACGGCTGCAGAGACGAAGCATCTCAGTTGCGATGTCGACTCTTGCTGTCGCAGAATCGTTCACTCGTGGCGAACTTCGCTGTCACGCTAAGCGGTTGAATCGGTGCGATTAATATGAGTACCGTGCAATGACAGTTCGAGACGCTTAGCGGAATTTAGTTTAGTTTAATTCAGTTAGATACGCTGCTCAGGAGGACCAGTATTAACGAGAGAACGGTTGTCATGACAACCAGTTAGTGATGGTTCAGAGAAGTCGAACACGGGAATGGAATTCTCTCCGTTTTCTTGGACGAACGCCAACTTTTACCTACTGTTAAGTACAAACATATTTTTCATGTTTCCGATCTTAAGCGTTGTTAAGTAATTAAAAATAAGAGGCAATCCTGCAGAATAGCGTCGGAAGAAGTAGTCATAAAATTGATGAAAGCGAAATGTCTATACCTGAAATATACTGTGGACTGGAATCTTGGACATTAAATAAGTCACAAATTCGATCACTAGAATTCGCAATAAGTAGTGCATTTCGGAAAACATTTTCGACGAAATCCTATCATGTTGCTAATGTGTGTCTGGTATTGTTAACTGCACGGTAACTGATCTGATGCTATTGATAAAAAGAAAATAATTTTTTTGTCAGGCTTATTGGAATCGGACAATCTCTTGTGTAAATTAGTGGATTTAGCATTTCATTGTTCTGTAAATATAATTAGTTAAGTAATTTTGGTTGTTTTTGTCACTATCTGTATTTTTATTTCGTCTTTGTAATTATATGTTTCTACCATGTATTAAGTGAATAAAGAATTAAAGATGATTATAGCGGTGCCTGTTTTATACCGCATGTAATCCCATAAGAAAAACGTGAAATGTTGCGTGGAGACTCCGTGGGATTCCGTGTGAAATATTCCATGGAATTACCATGGAAAACGTCGTGTTCTAAGATAATTCCATGACGTATTTCACTTGAAATCCCATGAAGTCTCCATCAAAAATTTCATGTTTTTCCCGTGGAATTACATGGGTTATAAAATCGGTTCCGCTATTCTGCAAGATCAAGGCAATCTGATATTCATATTTGAGATTTTGGAGTACCGGCACATTTCATAAAAATACTAGACGTTTTATACTTTCAGTGAGGTTGAGTCTGTTTAATAGCTGTTTTTTTCTCTTAACCAGTTAGTACTAAGTGCTTTTATTTCAGTCGTTGGAACAGTCTACCGTATAATGAGTGCGTCATATAATTCAAAACTGATGAAACAAGGTGTCGCCCTAACGGAACGTAACCGTACTGACCCGCCGTGCAGTGTTACCGTGAAGCTATAAGTAGACTGGAGGCGGCATGACGTAATCGCCTGGCCTACGCGGGCTGAAGCCGCCTGCCGGCCGGCCGTAAAGTGTTACAGACCCCACAGACGACAGACCACGACGACGACGACAGACGCCAGTGATCCGCTACACTATATGTAGGCGGGTCAGTAATAACCCTCTGGCATTATGTAGTCTTGAAATTTTGGAGGTAACAATTCTGTGCACATTAATTGCAACACTTTAGCGTTAAAAATAAAGTAGAATTTATTTTAAATACCTGTTGAATGAATAATATTGATGTTGTTTTCTTGTAGGGTTGCTGTGATTGTCGACATTTTTACAGCACATTTGGCTCACTCTCGTGTAAGTTTTTAGTTTTGCTTAAAAGATATTAATTGAAAGCAACCAAAACAATCATTCGAGGCTTTCATTACCAATTTTTGAATGAATTCTGGCTGAAAACCTAAAAAACGTTCATTTGAAAAATGTTGCTCGTTACCTTCGCGCTGTCATTCTATCTTATTTTGATACAATAACAAGAGCTCATTAACGGCTTGAATCACAGACCGTGGCGTAGCGAAAGCCAAATATTTTCTAAGTCCAACACCCCGCCACCTTGCTCATTACATATCATTTGTCAAGTTCTTAACCACAAAATTTATTTCTTACCTACCTAATCACCCACATAGATGTTTATAATTTTATACACTTCAGCTAAAGTTAGCGCATAATCGTAACATGCTAAACTAGAAAACTGTCCTCGATCTAGGATCGAGGTCAGACTGACCGCGATACTGCCTTGCCACGCCCATACGCGCTGAACATTGACATGTGACCTTGATCTATGACCCTGACCTTCAATCCCAGGCGAGCTATGGTATGACCGACACACAAAAACTTAAAAATTCAGTCGGTTCAAAAAATAAGACTGGAAACGGACGGACGGACAGACGGACAGACAAACGGACGCTACTGGTTGCTTTACCTTTCCGGCTAAGCGGTCGGTAAATATATATTCACGTGAATACTTGTTTGTTACATGTTCGAAACGACGACGCACTGTCGCGACTTGGAGCATCTGTTGTGTGACGATAATACACGACGAGATTTCAGTTACAATATTGGTTCAGTCCACAATGTTTGCCTAACAAATTGCAACTTGCCGACTTTCACCAGGACTATTCCCCAACCGTTTCTTCTGAGCTACTCGGTTTTCGTTTTTAGTTTTTCCTTTTACCGTATCGTATCGTATCGTATAGAGCAGGTAATAGGCTTTATAGTAATATACTGAAATTGCGACTGTTCGCTCAACGGCAACAGACTTGTGCCCCGTGTTGACGAAAATTGACACACCCGTCTTCATTCCGTACGCTGGCTGGCATTCAACAGTGGATGGGAATATCGCAACGACGATTATTGCGTTAACGTCAACGACGATTTCTCTACGTGTGTGAAAAAATTCGTGAACTTTGTTCCAGTGATCTCTTAAATCTTTCGGTGAGTTTGCAGAGGGTGCACATGGGCAAAAATACGCACTGGGGGATCATTCGCTAGGTGGCAGTCGCAGTAGCATACTAGCTAGTCTGTAAGTAAATGAGAAATGCACAGTCGCGTTTGCGCATGCCGGGTGGGCTACACGTTGGGCTTTGCCTCGCTTTCTAGTTTCTGTTGTACACATATAAGCCAACGACAGTTCGTAAGTCATGCTTTTAGAGTTCGTACAAGCTCTTGAGTGGTGTGTTCGACAGAGAACAGTGCGGAGTCAGCCGTTCCAATCTCACAGTTTGACGTCGATCGACATGACTGCGTCGACTGTCACCAGGCGTCACTACTCGCTGTACAGTCGTTGTTCACGCTCTCTTGTACAGTTGCGAGGCCGCACGGTCGACGCCCTCGGCAACCTTGACAGCACTTACGGTTTGTGCACGACTCGCTTGGACATTAAATACGTCACAAGATGATTATAGCGGTGCCTGTTTTATACCGCATGAAATCCCATAAGAAAAACGTGAAATTTTGCGTGGAGACTCCGTGGGATCCGTGTGAAATACTCCATGGAATTACCACGGAAAACGTCGTGTTCTAAGGTAATTCCATGACGTATTTCACTTGAAATCTTGAAGCTTTATTACCGCGCAGATTACGGCCCGCGGTATCTGTCCGTCCTCCACACGTCGGTATTATTATGTTTGCCGCTTGCATAGCGGAAAGCGTCATGTGCGTCCGTCTGTCTGTCCGTCTGTCTGTCTATCCCGTCAGCATACTCACCGTGACGGCGTGACTCACCAGGGGCAGCATGCGACGCGGCCAGCGTACATTTCGGCCCGACAATAAGGAGATCGACATACTTGTGTCGAAACGGCTCGAGAGATCGAGGTGATTTTCGGCACAGAGGCTACCCTAAGTGAATACTACACTTCGTTTTAAGGGAATTTAGCTATGTTCAAAAATTACGGTACTTCCTCCTGGAACCTTATCCCAAGCTCTAAACTTAGCCATTTTTTTCTGATTTTTCGCCACAGCAGGTCGACCGTTACAAGTGTTGTTAACGTAGCTCGCAAGTTTATAACACCGAGCGCCCGCTTCCGTTTATAACACGTCGATCTTGACGCAGAGCGTCGCGCGGTCCATTTGCGACAGCCTAGACTTGTCGTTGTAATAATGGTCTGCTGCTAGGTCCAATTTCATCGTTGTACTTGCCGTCTTTGATTCTGGCCTGTTCGCTGCATTACGTGAAAACATGACGTCATCTTCAAAACCGGAAGTACATTGCGTATCGCATTGCCGTCAAAGAAGGACCGAGCCACGGCCACGGGTAACATGTACAGACAAGAGCTCAGCAAGTGCTGAGATAGGCGACCTGGTCGAATTACAGTTAATTCAGAGGACACACTAAGTTGTGCTACTTTTGGGCTAGTCTTCGGGCGCCATAGGGCGGAAATTTCGACGCCGACCTGCAACCAGGTGCTCCTCGTCCGACCGATCGCATAGGCGATCGGGTATTATATAGGTTCGGTATAATACCCGGTCGCGAAAAGTGGATGAAATTTGGACTTTGGTTTGTGAGATATTCAAGCAGAAAGATAGTCAGACATACAAACAAATAGACAAACACACAGACACGCTGATCACAATACTTCGCATTTCTATCAGGGGCGAAGTAATAAAAATCGTACGCTGAAAAGCTGGGACACAGTGACGGTTGATGGTCTAATTGTGTGGACAGCTCGCCTACGAGTGACCAGTGCCGGACAACTGACCAGTGACGTACGACTACAGAGTGACGTCACCGGATACTATCTGTGCTTCAGCAGACGCGGCCGACCAGTTGTCAAGGTAACCAGCAACGTTTAACCGATAATAATTATACGCTGAAACACGATTGTCATCCGTGATAACGCCATGTCCATAACCACGTTTTACTCTGTTTTTCACTATAACTTCCGTATTTCTTGGTGGATTCTTACAGTCTATATACCGGTAGAAACAGGAATGAATACTCTACAGAAATATCTGACGTCGTTTGGTGATAATCGGACTTGAACTGGCGCCAGAAAGTTGTTCACAAACATTATATACCTATATATCTACCTACATAACGACGCCACTGCCCGTTAAGCTGCATGTTCCTTTCATAACTGTACTAATGCGCACAGTAGCCTATCACCAGTCGTGACGCTTGCTTACCGTAATGTTTAGCCACCTGAACTGTGACACTTAGGAATCTTTTGCCGACGACTTTAGTGGTACAGGAAGAGCAGTCGGACCTATGTGTGTCTGTGTGTCTGGACAATAATATTTTTTGACCTGAATGACCTTTGAATCGGATCATATTTCGTCCATCTTGATAGATCAAGTTCGAAGCTGAAGAGCATAGGTCAAAGCTCACGGTCATCAGATGAAAATGTTCCTTTTGAAAATCTTCATACACTATATAATAATGATAGAACAAAACAGTTGTGAGAAAATAAATAAATAACATCAACGCTAGGGATTCACGTTACAATTTGGCATATTTCGGTTGTTTATCGTGTTCTTTGCTGAAGCGGTCGGTTCGACCTCGAGTGAGAACTTTCGGTTGCGAATATATTTGCCATAGTCTAGTGGAATCTTGCAGAGGCAGGACGGTACAAGGTAACTCCTGCATCCTGACATCAGAGTTCCCGCTAATCCCTACCTTGACCCCAGTCTCCTCCAGCCCATGCGGTCTCGCAGTATTACGTGACAGGCCCGGACCTGAAATGAAAAGGTGTTGGCAACGAAAAGTGCCGCCGCCGGTCGGTGAATTATGCCGAACATGCGTCCTCGCCGGCCGAGTACAGCCACTTGTAGCACCGATTTCGCCCACTTTCTTCGTGTCTCGTTCGTTCGACCCGGTCTGGTCTCTTCGGCATCTGCTTCCGCAGCTGGCACGGAGATGCGGTTTGGCGTCGATCGCGACGTGCGTCGGATGCCTGGCGTTGCGGACCACCACCAGGGCACGCGGCACAGCCCTGTCTCGTCCCGCGGTCCGCACTAAACGACTGCAGGTGCGCGCCACGCGGACGTCATCGCTGCGGCGAGAATAACATTTTTAACGAACTGCCGACGAGCGGTACAAAGCAAAAGGATCGAACGAGCCGAACGGCGAGGGAAGCGTGTCCTAGATAAACATACACCGTCAATGCCGGCTAATTTTAGCCACAGACAAATTGATCGCCATCATCCTTAATCGTCGTAGAAAGACCGAAACCAAGCGTGCAAGATTTTCAGCTGAAGAAAGTCAGTTAGTCAGTCATCATGATGCCGAAATCATAGAAGCGCCATAGTAATGTCGGTTCTTGTTCCTCATTGCGCTATAGATTTGAGTTTTCAACTTCCGTTTGAAAGTGTTCGTCACAACTTGACTGAGCAAGAATCAGTGCGATTTTCTGGCACTACTATGGCTTTTATTGTCTGTAGCAACATTGGCGCAGTCCCCCCTACTTTGTGCATAATCTGCAGCTGCTAGTTATTAATAATTCTTGTCTTAACTTGTAAATAAAACATCCCACAATTTGAAAATACTGTAGTCCAACTCTAAACTTTAAATTCAACGAGAATTCTTCTCTCGAGGTCGCACCAACCGCTGTCGCAACAGTTTTTTTCTCCTGTGACCGTGAACTTTCACCTATGAACTTGACTTTCGAATTTGAATTACCAGTATAACGTCAAGGTGAACCAATTTACCAGTCGGACAAACACACAAACGACTGATTGCTTTACCTGAACCATTACCGTGGCTGGTAACAAGAAGCTCAGCTACCGCAGAGGAACCGCGCGACGTGCTGTTACTAAATTCGTGCTGTGTTTCACAAAGTTATACGGGAGTTAGAAAAGTAAAGTAAAGTAAAGTATACGTCGATTTGTATAGCGCACAGTCGTAACTACCTCTAATGTGCTCAGACATGGATCATTACAGTTTTACCTGCAAATTACACCATGCCTGTCTTTACTCCCCTGCCGCAAACCATCACCGCCCTTTGGCTGGTACTCATTTTACCGTCCCATGGAAGGTAGAAGGCTGAGTCGACCTGGGTGGTTGGTTACATGCCGAAATAAAGTGCTTACTTGCACCGTTAACCGTTTCCGAGATACTGTGACTTATTTCCTAAAATTTAAAGAGGTCACGTGACTCTGAGTCCACCCAGTTAGGGATAATATACCATGCATTCACCAGTACTGCTGTGTATCAATCAGCACACAAAATTTGAAGTGCTTAGCTTCACTAATTCCAAAGATATGATTGGGGCAAAATTCAAACAAGAAGCTCAGCTATAGCAGAGGGACCGCGCGACGCTCTACGTTATAGTAAGTTCATGCTATTTTTTTCACAAGGTTTGGCAGTTAGAACGGTTTCAATCAGCAAAAGTGACCTTAAAGGTCATTCAAGGGCATTGGCACTAATGCCATTCGGTAGATCACATACAATTTCCTATTTGTCTTTCATTGCAACTGTGTCTCTATCTTGCACGGTTAGCGATATATTACTACTTATTTCCCAAAATTTAAGTAGGTCACGTGACTCTGAACACATTTGGAGATAATATTTCCATATATTTCCTAATATAATATTTTTCCTAAAATTTAAAGAGGTCACGTTAGAAAAGTAAAGTAAAGTAAAGTATACGTCGATTTGTATAGCGCACAGTCGTAACTACCTCTGATGTGCTCAGACATGGATCATTACAGTTTTACCTGCAAATTACAC
>Ga0209780_1003418_pt1 | contig 11829 bp, 10 predicted proteins | sample WorMetexBAHAMAS2_FD_187384 | JGI IMG/M metagenome (GOLD analysis project Ga0209780, IMG submission 187384) | Marine gutless worms symbiont microbial communities from Max Planck institute for Marine Microbiology, Germany - Inanidrilus exumae... | ecosystem: Host-associated > Annelida > Digestive... | reverse complement strand
GCGTTCTCGTTCGCCGGCCCTCGTGCTTGGAACTCGCTGCCGGAATACTTGCGCCAAGCTTCATCCCTTTCCGTGTTCAAACGCTCTCTGAAGACATACTTGTTCAAGTAGCAAAACGCATCTAGCACATTAGAGACAATTTGTAATTGTATTATGGGCTATATAAGTGTACTTTTTACTTACTTACTTTTTTACTTACTAGATATTTGGCCTGCTGATTCAACTGGTCTTATCAAGGTCGTGTTCGAAGATCATGGTGGCAGGTCAAAGTTCACGGTCACTGGATAAATTTCGGCACATTACGAGGCAAGACGAACCCACCGTGATTAAAATGCCGATCTGAAATTAAAATTGTAAACAAGCAAGAGGTAGCTGCTTGTCTGTTTGTCGAGTTCTTTGCGCTAAAGTGGTCGAGTGGAGGCATTCTAGTTAAACAGCAAATACGCTCCAGCTCCCTCCTGTTGCAAACGGGGGCGCTGAAAATGATGGAACTGAAAATGCAGGACTAAATTATATGAAAATGACGGACATCAAGATTATGGCCCTTAAATCGCACGACATGTAAACGACGGACAACATGGAAGGGTGTGAAACTGACGTGCAAAAGTGGAGCTGACCATCTATCGCTTCACACCTTCAACGCCTTCTGACTACGACTAATATTGTTCTTTCGTCGACTTTCAGACTACTAGGTACCATGTACAGCTGATAGTTCAAAACGTCGTCATGGCTATTGATTATTTTACTTTCTATTGTCGCTATTTGTATCAAGTTTGTTATCTGCACTGCACACTGATTGGCGATTAGCTATGTGCCTTCGTGTGCATGTTGTGGACTAAAATATGTGAAAAGGCTAGGTGATGACAGAAATACACGACTAATAACTGAAGGTCGTTTTCAGTCGACCCTTGTAAGCCACAACACGACGCGGTGTAATACGCTGCACTCATGTGCATCAATATACTCTCGTTATCGCGCTGTCGTGCATGATCAATCACGATAGAGCCGTGTTCTGTCAACTGGAGGCATCGTCGTCATCCTTACAATCATTACCATCATTATCACTATCGTTAGCAGCAGCAGCAGCAGCATGGCTTCTTACAGCCTACGCAAAAGGTTCGTTTGCCTTGGCTGGTTGTTGAAAGTCAACATATCTCTAGCTTTCCTGTGCTGCCAGTTGACGGAAAATGATCGGCGATCACATTATTCAGTCTGTAGTCTGGGAGCCATATTTTCAGATTCGTTTACCAGATCTGCTGAAAAAAGTTTGAATGTTTCAAGTTCTAGTATGGACCCATACCTATACTGCATGGGTGTCAGTAACAAAATATTAGTGGGTATAAGGTCAGGAGCAGCCATTTTTGTCTTCGCAGGATAAAATTGTAGGCCTAGAATTTTCATAAAAACGACTGCAACCTAGCAGCATCTGTGTAACCGTCAGCATCTATGGTGGCCGTCCGCCATCTTGGATTTCTCTTACGTGTATTTGGACCACCCACGAAGAGTATTCGGTGGTCCTTGTCACTGTACAAAATTTGGTTGGAAGCGGTGCAGTAGTTTCGATAATATGGCCAGTTTTTGTTTTGCGAGTTTGGCTTTAAAATGCCTATTAACGCCCCTTTTTGGGTGTTTTGGGGGATTTGACCCCATGGATGGGACATAATATTAACCAAGCTTCCAAAAGTTAAATCTACGTACGGCCTACGGGTCATAACGATTCTATCGGTGTACTAATAATGCTTGTATACGTCCTTTCGTACTTAGTAACTTCTGAGAAACTACCTGGACAAAAAAACGTATGACGAAGAAGATGAAGAAGGACGTGAATTTTTAGGCATTTTCGACATTTTTTAAAGTAAAGCCAACACGACTACTTGTAACTTATTCGATGTGTGCATTCTGTGAAGGACTGCGCACTGATACTGCGCAGTGATACTAATATTTGATCAATTCTACTCTTCCTTGTTTCTCAAGAGATCGCCAAAGTTCAGCATTAATCGCTATACTTAAGAATTGTGCTTGTAGCATCTCCTGTAATTCTTGGCTACGATGCTACCGCATCGTCTAATCGCGTTCGCCAAACCCAGTGGCCAAACCCACTGTCGGTCGAAATAATCTGCTTATAAAGCCTGTTGTCCTCGGGCGCAGAAGCGAACGCAATACTCTCATCTATCTTCGCCTTTCGCTACATTTACAAGATAGCGAGAGTAGTACTGCTGCCCGGTCTTGTCATCTTCCGCTCCCACAAACCTCGTTGATGTTCAGCTTAATAACACGTAAGTCGGTGGATACGCGAACAACAACATTGGCCGTATCGGGCTTTCGACCGTTATTTTTCGAAATTTTGTAAATGATAATTGTATTCTGCGAATAACAACTTAATATAAACTTTATAATATTAATCGCAGTGAGTCACGGAAGTCAACAGACATGTCATAGCTGTTGTCCGGCCAGTGTGTGTTGAGCTTGGCATACCAGCCACACAGAGCAGCAGATCGCATTCATTAAAAATGACATCCATCCAACTTGGTGCTCTTTAGGTCATTGAAGAGATTATTGCCGGTAACATTCCATGTTAACAAGCATGTTGGAACGATACGATACCGTAGACAGATTAACGTGCGCTCAAAAGTTGACGAGACGGCCTGCAGCTTAATCTAGCGCACGGCATAGAAACGAAAAAATAAGGAAACCTTCTTGGCTGCAAACTTTCCATCCATCCAACCTAGAAGGCAGCCAAGAACATACATCTTTAATCACAAATAGTTTTTAATGATTTTGCTTTCATTATCCAATTCCAGCATAAAGGGTATGCCTACTTAAATCCGTGGCGCTATTTGATATGGATGCAAAAAATGTGGTTTTATAACAACGTGTAAGGCCCATAATTGACAAATATGAAACAGCAAAAATTCTTTCTGGCACGTCAAGGGCCGTGGATAAAATACACAGTTCTTATTTGTAAAACATGGGTACGTGCCTACTGAGTTTATGAAATGTGTTATTATCCCGTTAGATAAGTGAAATACCGGAGACTTATAAGATAAGATATCGACAATTATGGGGCAATATCAATATCTACCTCTATCATAAACGTGTTTGAAAATGTGTTATGAGTGCATATCAAATGTTATAATCATATGATGTATATCAATTTGGCTTTACCTCTGGTTGTTCAACTATATAGTCTGTGCACTAGTGTCAGTGGTGTGCTCAAGCAAACTGTGGACCGTTACGCCCAAGGTGGTAGCCATGTTTTGCTATAGCTTTCACGACTTCATAAAGCGTTTGACAAAGTCAGTCAGTTATTGGAAACTGTTCCTAAGTTCCTTAAGTTATTGGATTATGGAATTAACGTGGGAATTTTTCGACTGTTGGCTTTGTGGTATAGTCATCAGCAAGCTTGTATTCGATAAGACGATAGGGTATCGGCATCCTTTACTCTATGTAATGGTACACGGCAAGGAGGGGTGTTGTCACCGTGGCTTTTTGCACGCTATGTGAGGGTCGTGCTGGCGTGTATGGCTAGCTCTGGGATTGATTGTAACGTTGGTGGAATGTTTTATTAATATACTGGCCTAAGCGTGTAGTCCTGTTAGCACCTTCGTGGAGTGGGTTACCTCAAGTGTTAGACATTGCTGTGCAGCAGTGTGGTATTATAAATAATGCACTCAAGACTGTCAGTCTGCATGGTCTTTCCACCTAGTGACCGGTCTAAGGTGATAATGTCTAGTTTTCCAGAGTTCTGTGTAAATAGTGAAATTCTGCACTATGTTAGTAGTTCAAAATATCTAGGTCAAATTATATCTACTAGTAATAATGATGATGCTGATATTCAGCGTGAAGTCTCGAATATGTTGGGATAGCACTCGCTACGATCAACCTATGTACCAAATTTAAAGTTTCTATCTCTAACCACTCCGAAGATACCAAAAGCGACGCAAAATATCGGAAATGGGGTGGTTTGGGATAGTTAGGAGTCACTGAAGGTCACTGGAGATAGCGCCATTCGATAGAGCGCATACAAGTTCCTTATAAGTGTTCCATAGTAACTATCTCCTTATCTTCCTCCGCTTCTGAGATATAGCGAGATAATAGTCGAAAATTGCCAATTCGAACCTACCTCACCTCTATTTGGTGCCCCCGTTGGGGTGACCCTGGTCGAATTTCGCTGAGATCTTTGACTTCAGAAAACTAGAATCTCTGCGCTATCATACGGCCTTGTTTGCGTGATACTAGGTTTAGCCGTTTTGGTATTACCGGCATGTGACGGACAGATGGACGGACAGACAGACGGATAGACACATAACGACCGCATAGCGTCGCGTAATAAAAACGTTGCAAGGTAGGAACATATAGTTACTACGGAATTGGAATGATGAATAGAAACTCGTAGTATGCGCTCTATCAAATGGCGCTATTTTGGAAGACATTTATCATTAAGCGGCTAAGCCGCCGTTAGCTTAACGGCGGCGGCGGCTTATACCCTTAACGGCGGTTGAGCCGGCTAGCCGTTAGCTTAGCGGCTGACTGCGGCTTACGGCGGCGGCTCCGGGGACTATCCGCGAGCATACCTCCCGAACCAAATGCGCGAACTTTACCAATTTTTGTGCATGTTGCCTATGGCCATGGCTCGGTCTTCTTCCGACGGGGTGGTGCAATACCAAGGAAAAGGGGCAATTTTGGGGTTTTCTTTCCCACTGACAATGCAATGTATGGGCTGTATCGATTTGACTTATATTTACTTATCTGCCCTAAAGTCCGACAGTATTCAATTTCCTATTATTAAAGGGCACAGTTGTGACTAACTATTTCGAAATTACTCGCAAACTAATCTAAAAGAGGAACAGAGAAATTGGACTATTAATGGGAAGAATTACGGAAATGCATGACACCGTTTTCACTGTTACTATAGTAACGGTGTATGTTGCCGAAGAAATATATAATGATGGAAGTCGGAAAGCGAAGTTAATTTAGCATTAATGGGACTTAGGTTAAGGAAGTAGGTCCTATATATAGTTAACGGTTACTGCACACCGCGGGCGAAGTCTGATATCTACGATTGACTTGTTCTGAGAACTTCTGACCGAGATGCATTTTTCTTATTATTTATTTCGACAATGAGATAGTCTTTAATCGTATACAGTAGACTGCGTGCCTTGTGATACATTCGTCTAAATATACGATTATCAGTCAGTTAACGGTACTAGAATACATGTTGACTACGCTAATCGCATCGCGTGAACTGTTGTCACATAAGTAGTTAACAGTCATTGTAATCGATCATCGATGCTGTTTTTTCCCCCGAGCATTTAGGCAGGTATCAAGTGCTGTTGAGTGTTATCAACACGTAGTCAGGTTTGTGTAATATCGACAGTGAACGTAGCGTATGGCAGGCATAACGTGTAATGTCGTTTGTCCAAGAAATTGAACTGCTTACAGAACTCGCCTTGCAAATGACAAACGCGTAATAACATTAGAAAATGAGTTAAAAGCCAAAATCGCTCCGCAAAATAGTGGGTGGTCGCCAAGCAGCTTGGCGAGCTATGCAGTCACCGTGCATGGTTCAGTGGATGAACTGACTACAGCTTATACTGCCCGCACGCCAGAGGCATGCCTTTATGCCTGTCATCGGCTCACATACAGTAGGCCTATAATACATCTATAGACTTATTTTCTCCCGTCGTCTTTAATGCATCATCATTAGTTACAGTCGCCAGTTCTGCGTAGAACCGCCGACGACCACTGGCTTTAGCGATGTCCTTTTATCTTCCATCTTTTTACTACAACTCCATAATGTCAAAGGCGCGCAAAATTGTTGTGGATATCCTATGTCGCATTGTTCTACTTTATAATGCCGGTTTAATTTTTTGGGCACTCTCCCCAATTTTAAGGGGCAAAAAAACAATTTCGTAAGTGACAGCTTCACACATCCAAACAGGGCAGTATATCAAAAAATCTAAAGCAAACTCGTCAAGCATCGCTTAATGCTTCATATGATTTCGAACAGTTTACTATTCTAACTCTACAGGCAGCTTTGAAACGTTGGCGCAGAGACCAACTACTGTGCCATAAAAGCTACAAGTGGCGTCCATACACGGCATTGGTCCATGCGATTCATTAGGAGCGAACGGCACGTGTTATCGGATCTGGCGCTGTATCAGCGCCTCTGAAGTTACGACCTAATGGCGCTGTACAAATCTGTTTATCAAAACCTGCGTAGCAGGTTTGGTATTGAGCGTCACCCGTATAATAAGAGCCGCACTGACAAAATTCCGTGTGTGTGTGTGTGTGTGCGTGTGTGTGTAACTACTCCTCCCAAACCACTGAACCGATTTGCATAAAAATTATACCAGCAGATACAGCGTCTTACGTTGATTGCTATAGGATACTTAGATTTGAAAAATTTACCCCCACCATATTTAAAAACCCCAAAAACCCATTTCTGGGGGTCCAGTAATGTTAAACCAATGGGAAATAGAGGACTCTAAGGCCCGTTCAAAAAATCAATAGGAAAATATTCGCGGTTTATGGCTCAAATGACGTGGTTCAGCCCAAGGGTGGTCCTTTTGGGGTTAGGACCAGGAGTGACATCATTTGGGGGAAATGTGCCCCACACCCCCCCCCCTTAAAAAAGGGGCGTGAATAGGCATTTTCAAGCCAAACTAGGCCTAGCATAATATTGAAACTCACATATATCGGCCGCGGTTCGATCGATTTAGACGAAATTTGGCGTACTGATGCAGTTCCACCTTCTTGACCTGTTCGACCGTTAAAAATTTGAAATTTTTAAAATCCAACATGGCGGCGGCCGCCATCTTGAAACATCGAAAAATCACCATATCCCGGCCGCCATTCAAGCGATTTTTAATGAAATTTGGCCCGATGACACATTATATGTACATTATATGTACGAACCACAATTGTCAGATTTCGTTCGTTTTTGGTGTATATTTTGTATCGTTTCCTTTGCACGGAGGGTGCGAATAGCTGGGGCAGGTTTTGGTGTGCTGCATGCAACTCAGTTAATATGACATGCAGCACGTCTACCTTATTATCATTATCTTCAATCATGCGACACCGGCCGCGCGACGGCAGGGTGGATCAGAGACGGTGGCAGCCTAGCAGATGCCTGGTCAGTGGAGTCAAAAGTGGCGTGTCATTTTGTCATTAGGGCTAAGTGTGTCAACGTGTGTATGGTGTAAGTAAGTAAATATTTTATTAGCGACATCAGCAGCTGTGGACCTGCTGAAGGCTACAGTCCATACGCCAACAGCGTGTACCATCAATGCTACGGGTGCGTCTAACGTGCTTTGTCATCTGGTCTTCTAAACAATGATCTGTGACTGCGTTCGGATTTCACAGTCAGGTGTTTGCGGACCCGCCTTGGTTCCGTAGGGAGGCGTCAGCCGCATGCCGCATGTAGGATGTATTTATCAACGGAGGCACGTCAGACGGAGGACTGATCAACATCATTGACAGCTGGTGTTGAAGTTAGACACAGTTAGTTGGTTGTGGATGCTAATTTTGTAACACGTAAAATCTCGCAAATGGCGATGCCGAAGTCAAAGCCGCACAAGAGGGGCGACCATCAGGTTAGGAATTGGCGCGTTATTTGCCAACTTTTCTAGCTTTTACTAGAATTCTACGTGTAATCTCAATTCAGCTACTTGAAACATTTCTAAATCACATATATCACACAGTGTTTATAGCTTAATCCGTTCAAAAGACACGATGGGGCCCCAAGATCTCCGCTGCCGCTGACAGACCCGCACGAAGCAGTGGCTCATCACATGCTAAATATTCTGCATCGCATCATATGGTAATCAAACCATTTCTTCTACGTGGCCTAGCTGCTGAATACAGATCTCGACGGTGGGTGTGATCAACAGTTGTCTGACGACCATCAGACGTTTATGACACGCACCGGCGAACTAAGTTGAGAGCGCCTGAGACGATCAGCCGTTCCAGATATATGGTTGGTACCTACCAAAATTTGAATGGTTCACGTGACGTGACTAACCACGTCCCTTCGTGTATGGTTTGCCATCCATGGGCTAGCACTTGCTACCGTCAACCTACCTACAACATTTGAAGTCGCTATCTCTACCAACTACGAAGATACGAAAGGCGATACAAAATGTCGAAAATAGGGTGTTTGGGGTAGTTAGGGTTATTCAAGGTGATCAGAAATAGCACCAATCGACAGAGCACATAAGAGTTTATATTAGGGTTCAACAGTAACTATATCCCTATCTTGCACCGTTTCTGAGATATAGCGAGATATTGATCGAAAATCGCCGTTTTAACCTACACCACCTCTATTCGGCTCCCCCATTGGGGGTGATCCCGTTGGAATTACGCCGAGATTTTTGGCGTCGGTAAACTAGAGTCCCTGTGCTATCGTACGGCGTTGTTTATGTGATCCTAAGTTTAACCATATTTGTAGGGTTCCGATTTGTGACAGACAGACAGATAGACAGACGAACAGACACACGACGACAGCAAATACCGCGCTAGCATTGCGTCGCGCGGTAAAAATGGGTCACGTGACCTTAACCACACCAATTTAGCTTGTGACAGGAGCGGGCGGACATAGTATCACAGCATATACCGCGCTAGAATATAGCGTCGTGCGGTAAAAGCTTTATAGTTCATTTTCTCCCCGGACGATTCCTCTAGACAGTTAGCTAATAGCTTACGGACTGACGTGCATGAATGTTATCTAAACGGTCTGGTTTATTGTTGTTAATGTATGACATGTATACATGTAAACAGGTTAAAACGTAGACTGGTTTAACGTAGTAATTTTCGTATTCCGACACTACACGCTTGTTCTAATTTACACTGACTGCCGGTCACACACTCGTTCCGTCGTAGTTTAATCTCATTCGCAAGAGGCCGCCATCAGTGTATAGATTCACTGAACAGACTGCGTTTAGCTGTGTTGTAGTTTCCTCCTGTGGCCTTAAATTTTGACCTACGACCTAAAATGAAGATGAACCACCATGCCAAATTATTTACGTCGAAAGTCGTCATTTTGTTCTATAGTTATGTTTATGTCCAAACACATGCACAGAACATTCAAACACACTCAGCCGACAGACTGCAGTACATGACCACTAAACTGAAGCGGTCGGTAACAATTAAAACAGTATATATTATTGTTGTCTCTGAGTCATACAAGTGAGACCGATAACCGGTAAGCTTTCAAAGGCCTCCGAAACTGAAAGAAGCGAGCACTCATAAGAGTGCAAAGACCCACGCCGGCAATAATTTTGTGACTTGTGGCCTTGATCTTTGACCTATTGACCCCAAAATAAATGGGTTTCCAGGACTCATCGTGAAACAGTTCTCTATGTCAAGTTTGGTGATCCTAGCTGCATCGGTTTTGAGATGTCATGCGGAAAAAAACAGACAGACACACAGACAAACGGAGGTAAAAACCATACCCCGCGACTGCCGTCGGCGTGAGTAATGATGACAAAGACGGCGCAGTGGTTTGTACGGCCATTTACAGCTCCGCACGCGACGGTAGAGCGCTAGTTGCGGCGCACTAAGTTCACCAGGCGACTGCAAAGTTCGCAAAACATGTGGCGGAACCGCTCGCTCATGGTGCAGTAGATGAATAAGTTGAGTGGATAGGTGATGGCGATGCAGCAGTTGACGAACAGCGCGGCAGTGTCGCGCGTCGCGTCGCTGAACAGATCTACGTAGAACGTGTTCTCGACGATGACGAGCAACAGCAGAACAGACAGCGGCACTTCCACGTCTGGATTTCACCCTCGCAAGTCTCTGATAGTAGTACTTGGACAGTAGTACTTGGACAGCGGCACTTCGACGAGCAGAAACACGCCGACAACGATCACCAACATCATCGTCGATCTCGTCGACGAATCGTCGACGCTAACCGGCAAGCCGGCGTGCTGACGCGGCGAAGGCGCGACGGCGGCAGCCGTGGGTAGTTCACGGACGTACGGCAGCGATGTCAGCGGCTGCATCTCGTATTCCGACGCCGGTGCCTCGGTCACGGTGATGGTCATCCGGCATAGCGTCGATGCCGTCGCTCGCCGCGAGGTCATCTGGCATCGTCGCCGGTGAGCGGCGCGCATTGTTCGGATGAGGCCGGAGTTGAGGAAGACGAGCGCCGAGCACGGGATGACGTGGATGAGCAGCACTCGCGACCAGTAGTAGACGTTGAAGTAGAGCGTCTCGTGGCGCGCGACGAACGGCGTCAGCTCGTACTTGCACGCGGTCATCTCGACAGCCGCCGACCTGTTGTCGTACCGGAACGTCGAGTTCACCAGCGATGGGACTCGTACTGGGCTGAACGTCAGCTCGCCGAGTCGGCAAACGTGCGACGCCGCGGCCGCCACGTAGACGCCGATGATGACCACGAGGACGCCGCGCATCGTACACAGCCGACGACGGACGGGCGACTCGACCGAGCAGCAGACATAGACGTACCGCTGGGCGGCCAACGACACCGTCAGCCAGATCGACGCCGTATGGAACACGGTCGGCAGGTAGTCGGTCAGCGCAAAGTAGGCGAAACACCAGCAGTACGGCACCCAGTCCAGATAGCGCTGTCCGACCGTGTAGAAGTGAACGAAGAACGGTACCGGACATACGATCGTCAGGGTGTCGGACACCGCCAACGCGGCGAGTAGAGAGTTCGTTGGCGATCGTATTTGCCTGTGCATCAGAACGGCGAAGACCAGCGCATTGTTAACGGTCGTCACAACAGCTATCAGCGGCATCAGAAAGCCGTTGATCGGAACTGCGGAGCGACTCCAATCCAAGTGTAACAGAGGTGGGACGTATGCAGTGTCATTTGACTGCATGTTGACATCCATCGTCAACAGAGTCCGCATTACTCATTACAGATGAACGGTTGTCAGTCGGACAAAAGCGTCGACTTTCACGCGGTCATGTAGCCTATGCTGCGACGGCCAATATAAGTAATCAGCAGCAATCTTACCTAATGTATTTCCTTCCAAATAATGGAAGTGTACAGGAAAGACAACTGACGAACCGTCCAGTGCAGGTGCTAATGTGCTCGCGAGGTTGCGGCTAGAGTAGCGCAGTGCGTCGCTGTCGGTTGCGTGTGGCTTGCTGCCGAGAGCGGCGACAGTGTAGCGTACGTCCGCATCACGCGACGGACCCAGCCGGCCGGGTAAGAAGACGGAAAAGTAGCACACCGCTGGTAGGCATAATATACACCATGCTGCGTGTATTATTGTGATGTTAATGAACAATTCCAGCTGATGCATCGTGAATAAAAACCGTCAACACAGAAATAGTAACCGCAGCACTAAAACCTGTGCAACAATAATAATAATTATTATTATTTATTATTATAAAATCGTACACGAAGTACAAATATGACATAAACCATAAAAAACATCACACATCAAGAGATACAAATGGAGTCAACGGCATAGGCAATATCAGACTGAGCTAGACAGGAAACAGAAAAATACCCAAATTTTACAAACAGCAATTATAGAAGCAAGTACACAGTTCTGCAATATGATACACTAAGCTGAGATTGATAATGTGCCCAGACAAAAGACTAGATAAATAGATATATAGATATATGGTATCAATAGCAATAAATACAGAGAACATGCAAGCAAACAAATAAACAAGCAAACAAAAACCTTAACTATGCATTCATACATTTCGTTAAATTTGCTCTCAGAAATTTTAACTTGCTTATCGAGAAATTTTGGAAACTATTGTTATCTCCCGTCATATAGCCTAGAATTAATTGTGGGGTAAATGTAATGGGAAATGTATGGAGATGGCGTCAGTCCGCGACGACGC
>Ga0209780_1003417_pt1 | contig 11829 bp, 7 predicted proteins | sample WorMetexBAHAMAS2_FD_187384 | JGI IMG/M metagenome (GOLD analysis project Ga0209780, IMG submission 187384) | Marine gutless worms symbiont microbial communities from Max Planck institute for Marine Microbiology, Germany - Inanidrilus exumae... | ecosystem: Host-associated > Annelida > Digestive... | reverse complement strand
GCATAAATATGCAAATTAGACCCCCTTCCACCAATTATAATTTAGTATACTTTTTTTCTGGAATACCTGGGACCCATACGGACACATTACAAGTGAAACCATTTCTGTTGCAATTTTGTCCCGGTTGTCCAATACTTTGACTGGACTACTAGTTTTTACCGGCGTTGGTTTGTGTGTCTGTCTGTCTCTGTGTCTGTCTGTGACCACGATAACTAAAAAGATTGTGGATGGATTTGTACCAAATTTATGGGAAGGTTCCTAGGGGGAAAGAGAATACCAAGTTCGTGTTTCGTTAAAATCAGTAGAGGGATGTGGAAGTAATGGTCAAAAAACTTGGTAAAACGGCGATTGTTTACATTTTATACTTCTTCGAACGATCATACTTGAGACACAGAATCATACCTTAATTGAAACGACGTGGTTTGAGTTCCGACACTCTGGACTGGAACCGGAGAATTTAGTAGGTGTGGCAAGTGTTGCAAAGTGTTGGCGACAAACATTCGCGGGGAGTTGTACTTTCTCAGAGTACTTTCCATCTAGTTTGCTACTAAATTCAAGTGATTGATGCTGTTCCTTCTGTATTGTTACATGTTATCACTAAGTCATCCAGTTAACCAGTTTGTAATTAATCAGTCTTGTTCCGGACTCTGGAGTCACTGCCAGATCTTCCAAAAGCAAACCATTGTGATTTCTTGAGCAGGTCATTACCGAACCAACAGCATCAAATTTCTATCGTCTCACTTAACATTGGTTGTATTATTATGCTGCAGGTGGCTGGTGGCAGGTAGAAAAATTTGATGATATCACTGGTGCTGTATCAGTTGAAATTGGTTCCATGCAGTATTTGCAGGCGCAAGACAATGGATTGTTTATTGTTGGACCACAGCATAGCATTGGTACTGGCACTCATACAACTGTAATATTGTACTGATTTTTGTAACTATTGCATGCAGATTGTGTACTGTATATGCATATGGACTTCCCATTACCATATACCCATTGAGATACAGAGCAGACGTTCTTATTATTTGGCTCGAAGCTAGGCTTCAGCCGAATATGGGATTCACTTTATGATGCATTTTGGCAGTGTTCACGCGTTTGCTATAAGCCTATATATAACTCTACCGAAAGTGAACCGATTTGGATGAAATCTGGAGCACTCTGGGTACATTGTCTGGGGCTAGCCCTAACATATTTTGGGCGCGTTCCACGCAGTAGTGACTGCTGTAGTGCCCAGCAAATTTTTTGTCAGATAAGCAACGCACGATTTTCCGTCAGCTCAGTTTCACAAAATTTGAACAACACGTTGATCGGTGTCGCAATGAAAACGTTCGGAACAGAATTTTGAAAATTTTACCATAAGGGATCATTTTTCCCCAAAAAATGCAAAAATTTCTTAAACATTTTTAACGTCTTGTGACTTCAGGCCGCCATAACTTCTCTTTGATTACAGGTCGCTTGAAATTCACTACCAAAATAACCCTCTACGGGATTTCTACATGTAGTTTCCATGTTTACGTCAACTCTTCGAGAGTCGACCTAATAAAGCTGCTCTCAAATGTCTGTATGTCCATATGTACATGCGTGTACGTACGTACGTCCATCCGTCCACAAAAAGTTTATTCAACTTCAATGAAATTTGGCATGTAGGTAGAGGTCGATGAGTGATGCACGATGGTATGCAGTATGACCCGATCCAAGGTCAAGGTCACGAGCCTTTCAAAGTTGGAAATTCGGCCATTTTCAAAAGCTATCTCCTGCGCCATTTACAATGGGAGCTGGCAACTGACCACAGTTTTTCAGGCCGGATTTTATTGATATTCGGCCTAGTTTTTGTATCACATGACTTTGAAGTTGGCAGAAGCGTCAGTTCTGAAGAGTTGGCGATCAGTCCCGTACGGGGCTAATTTATTGCCATTGAAATCAAATCAAAGTCATTCCCCTGGCCAGTACAGTCCGTACATGGAACATACTCCCAAATATTTTCAGACACGTCTATGTGGGTTGACAACACGGCAGATAACGCTGACATCACTCAGTCGCAGGCAGCCAATCACCATGGAGTCACGTGACACTAGGCCTCGTCGAATGCAGGAAGTAAACAGAGCTTGTGCACAGATACCGGTAGCCGAGCGCTTGGGCATTCCACACAATACAGCCATCTAGTTGTCCATTTGACCTCTGTGTGTATTTTACAGCAATAATGTCTGTACAGTACTAAGAACAAAAGCTTGAGACTTTCTGATGCTTCATCTCCAGTTGTAGGCAAAATATTTCATACAACATTGTCATTTGCATATAGAAACTGATTTTCACTTACGCCGATGGCAGTCATGGGGTAGTGTTTTCAATGGCGTTTATCTGTCTGTTTATCTGCACAATATCTCAAAAATCGATGCAGATAGGATCACCAAGCTTGACATACAGATCTTTCACAGTGAGTCCGGAAAACCAATTTTATTAGGGTCAAAGGTCAAGGTCACACGTCACAAAAACAGTGCCAGTGTCAGTCATTGCACTCTTGTGAGCGCTGGCTTCTTTTGATTTCCAGCTACATTTATCATGAATGACACATTCCCATTTCTGTCTTGTTTGTTGTATTAATAGTCCTGAGGTCAGTAACTGTGTAACATTGCTGATTGTCTGGTTCAACAACTGGAGTACGGATCTCTTGTGATATCATGTGTATAATGTATGGTATAAAATAATTGCTCGGCTGCTCTGGGACAGTTTTAGTTTTAATGCATTGAAGAAGAAGACTCTCTTTGTGTTTTCCTGTTCCTGGTTAGTGTATACCCAAATGTACAGTTTCGTGATGTTTTTGTAGGCGAAGGCCCTAGCCCTGAAGAGATTCTGACTGCTGTTCGTGTTAGCGGCAGCCTTATTGCATTGAAGTCCGGCTATGACAAGTATTTGAGCGTGCAGTCTGATGGAAGAGTTGTTGGTCGCTCAGATGCCATCAGCGGCCGCGAGCAATGGGAGCCAGTCTTTCAAGATGTATGATCATCACTTACAAACAGCATGTGTTGTGTTGTTTTACATTTTATGCCTTTGGCACCCAACAATGTCGATGAAGGCATTATGTTTTCGGGCTATCTGTCTGACTCATTTGGGCCCGTATGGGCCCCGGGGTGGTAATGCATCCTTATTCATTTTTTGATTTTGGCACAATGTAAATTGTTTGTTTGTTTAGTATATTTTGTTATGTATGCATGTTTGATTTTATTGTGTCTGATTTAGCTAAGCCGAGAGATTGGTTGGGAAGAACGTCTGAAATGACCTATATAATACAATACAATACAAAACGAATTTATAATGCGCCGATTAGTCCAGGCAAAAACAGAATCAGAGGCGCAATGCACGAGTTGTGTCAGGTGGGAAGTAAAACCTTAATTCAGTTGATCGACCGACGCATTTCTTTGTTTATCTGTTCATCCGGGCAGATATTGTTACCGCAATATCTCACAAACGCCTTGAACAATTTCAATAAAACTGTCGGCGAATATTCCCTAGCCCGTGCTGAAAACCTGACTAGATTCTGAGGGTCAAAGGTCAAGGTCACAGCAGGCTGTTGACGTTGCGAAAGCAACCCCTTGATGCTGGGGCATAAAAGTCAAACTTCTAGTCAATTGAGATTTCTGTTACCGGTAGTCATACTCATCAGTGCTGTTGAATTTGCAAGTCTGGAGATCACTGTGCTTGCTATGAGTATCTGCTTGTTTAAACATGCACAGATTGTTTTTTTTGTTGGCTAAAGTCAGATATCACAATGTGGAGTAGAATTTCAGCTGCTTTATGTACATGTATAGAGCAAAGAGTAAACTCTTAATGTCTCTGCAGGACAAGGTTGCACTGTTGGCTTGGAACGGACGTTTTGTCTCGGCGCCAGCAGATGGTGGTCGAGTTTATTGCTTGAGTGAAAAAGCTGGTGAACATGAAATGATACAGGTCGGGCATTTAACATTTCAAAAATTTTAATTCTTTATCACTTTGACATGAAAACAGTCAGTTTTGATCAAGTAGTTACAGATTATGGAAGGTGTTTTTTTGGTTGATGAATTGTGTTGAAGCAGAATTATGCAAGCAAAATATAAATATTCATTGTTTTGCGACATGCAGACTTTGTTTCTCGTGTACTTTTTACCATTGTGCAATTGGCGTTTGTTATTTTATTTGTCTACTTAAACTAATTTGATATGTATGTATCTTAGTTTGTGACGTTGTATTCATATGAAACTGCTGGATGAGAAACATTGCACAACCTGATACATCATGTCGGCAAATATCACGAAGGGGTCATTTTGTGACTACAAAATCGGTGATGCGTCCTTAACGACGGTCGTGTATAACAAGGTCCATATGGACCGTGGTATATAATATGAGGCGGTGACGTCAATTTAGGTCACATAGACAGCCGGCCAGAGAAGACAAAAGTAGGTGCAGCTAATCCAGCATGAACATGATTTACTAATTGGAGATCAAAAATGCATGGAAAAATGCAGCTTGGTTAATCAACAATTTTTATCGACCATTAAATTAATCTAATCAGAGATTATGTAATCAGAGATTAAAGTCAATTTAATTTGCGGTGGAAAACCGGCCCTTAGTCATGTAATACTTCAGTGAACTGAAGTACCAGCTGTCTGTTTCCTGTTACAAAAGTAACAAAACTTCTGGATTGTTAATTGTATAAATTGTAAATTACTTTAGGCAGAATTACATTATTTCTGTTTATTGTTGCCCTCTCATTGTGTCATACGTGGAAGTTTGTTTGTGCTGTAAATATGCAATTTGCTTGCATGCAAATTTAGATTCGATCCTGTGCAAAACAAGAAAAGCCACAGCGAGAAGTTGACAAAGACAAGAAAGGAAAAGCAAAAGAAGTTGAACTAAACTATGTGTATGTATTTTATGAATATGCAGCATTGTTTTATGTGCACACGTGTGTAACAGTATTTTGATGAGAATAAATAGAAATTACTTGGGCCTGGATTATATTTTTGTCATATGATATATGTAGATGTGTGAGGCTGGCTTCTGTGTTGTTGCAGGAAAAAGTTTCAGAGCTTTCAGGACCGAAAGATAAAGTTAAGTGCCGAAGACCGAACTGAAGTAAAGAAGGCCAGAACTGAAGGCAACCTGCACGAAGTTCTTCTCGATCGGTATCACTGTTTGTGGCTTCAACCATCTGTTCCTGTCTGCTTTGTAAATTCTGCATGGTGATCTTATTACGCTGGCCACATATAATGGAAAGCATAATGTTACAGTCTGGCGTGCGCCTGTCTGTCAGTGCCGTCGGCATACTCACTGTGGCTTACCATGGGGCAGCATGCAACGCGACCAGCACACATTTTGGTCTGACAATAAGGAGGACCGACATACGTGTACTTTATTTACCACTACTTTCCTTTGTGTTTAATCGGCCTTCTGTTCTGGAGGATGTGCAGGTCGAACTAATTGCTAACTGGAGATAAATGGAGCAGGTTTTTTGTCTTGCTCAGTCAACAGTATCAAAGCAGTGAATGGAACTCGAAGCAGAAGAAGATGAAGAAGAAGAATATTTGTTTATTAAATCACTGACAGAACGCAATGACAATGACAGTGCATTAACACAGCAAGGAGACTGCTACGCAGGACAGCACTATGAACTACATATATACATGGATTTATATAGCGCCATGTCCTATAGGCACAGGGCGCTCAGACATGGATCACACAGTTTTACCAGCAAACTGCACCATGCCTGCTTTGATTCCCCAGCCGCAGAGCATCACCGCCCATTGGCTGGTACTCATTTTACCATCCCACGGAGGTTAGAAGGCTGAGGTGACCTGGGTAGCTGGTTACATACCGAAATAAAGTGCCGCCTCCTGGAGTCGAACCTGGACATGGTCACCCATCCCAGTACTAACCGGGCTCGACGTAGAGTAACTTTGTTGATACGACCAACACCGTTACCACTACGCCACGCCGCCACCTACGATGCTAACTGGGAAAAATCACTGTGGACCTCGTCTTTTCGTGATCCATCAGTTGACTCCTGACTGATGCGCTTTACGAATCGACGTTTACTCTACTTCACTTACTTTACTTTCAATGACACTCTTACTTACTGACCTTATTATCCACGCTGACGGCAGTCGATGGGTAGTGTTTTCACCACCATTTGTCTGTTTGTCTGTCTTTTTTCCGCACAATATCTCGAAAACCGATGCATTCAGGATCACCAAACTTGACATACATGATGTTCTACAATGAGTCCTGGAAACCCATTTATTTTTGGGTCAAAAGGTCAAAGTCAAGGTCACAAGTCACAAAAACAGTGGCTGTGTGGGTCTTTGCACTCTTGTGAGTGCTGGCTTCTTCCAGTTTATTCAGTTTTTACCCTGACATAGATTTTTCACCTTGACCCTCTCTTGGTCAGATTTGATGGTCCAGATTATAGTAACAGTTACAGTTATGGTTAGGAATTGATTGGAAAGTGAATGTGAAGTTGAGAAACCAATCATGGCAGCGTGGCTAAAAAGTGGACCCCCCTAAGTGAGCAACAGCCAGCCAGAAATTCATGGTTGGCTAAACATATTGAAGTGATTGATGTGACCTTGAATGAGGGCTTTCTGTTGTAAATTTGTATTTGATTTAGTATGTTGTGACTTGTGTTTAGACGAGAAAAGATGAAATCTGACAAGTTCTGCAAGTGAACATTCGCCGCCACGTATACCAAACACTTGTATTATTACACCAAGTCCGACGCTTGACATGTCAAAGAACAATTGCAAGACATGTCCTTATCAGAAATGATAGATCATGAATGATGGTCATGTCGTTGACTGATCGTTGCACTGTGGCAGGCTGTAAATAGCTTGGCGACATGTGTTTGAAGGTGTGCAGTAATTGTGTATTAGAGAAATAACACCTGTGACTGACTGTGTTTTATCTGTTCATGACCGATACATGCGGCGTTGTACACTGCATATTATCGCATTACATAAATGCGCCTATTGCTACAGCTTAGCCGTAGCGTGATTTATGTGCCTGTCTGTGTGTGTGTTTAGCACACGGGTGAGCTGTCAAAAAATGGCTGAATCAATCGAGATACCATGTAAGGGGCTGAGTCGTGTGGACCGAGGAACTGTGTATTAGATAAGGGTTGATATCCAACCACAGGAATGGGCAATTTTGGGGGTTGTCCAGCCCATTGAAAAGTATTGGGAGTCTGCTGCGGTGTACGCAGCTTTGAGGATCATTTAGTCACTAATGGCATGCAGTAGAAGAGATCATTCAAACCTCAATAACCGCGTGAATGCGAGGCTGCTGCATCCGACTGCAATGCTCTCTACTGATTGATGTCATATTACATTGTCCCGTGTGAAACATCCACCCCCGCCTGATACAAAATACAAGTGCTAATCTTTTATATATGTTCGTGTGCTGTATAGGCCCTATTCATATGTGCATGGCATGGTCTCCATATTCCCTGCGGCAAATTTCCACCTTAAAATGGGGTCTTTCGCCTGTGGTCTCGGTTAACCAACTGTGTCTGGAAGTTATAATCACTCACACAGGCCCCTAGAGTGACACACGTCGGTGGGGTTTGGGGAGGTGGTATCCCCGTCTGGGGAGGGGCCATTGCCCCCTCCCCTGAAAATTTTTCAATTTTGAGTCTGAAATGGCGACTTTTAGTGCATTCTGGGCGCTTGCCCACGTGGCGAGGGGGGCATCCCGTCCCCCCTTGGATCCGCCAGTGGAGTTGGGTGCAAAATGCAGAAACCCTTATATAGGTGTAAATTTCGAAGTCCGGTAAAGAGTACAACTAACGAACCTCGTCGCGTCTACTAGAGCGCAGTCGTGACGGGAGAGTGCTGAGTACTGAGTACTATAACACGGAGAGGAATAGTGGCTCGACTTAGTAATGTCGCACCACTCTCACGTACTTGTACTTGTGGGTTCGCGCGTCTCTATTGACGCATATGTAAGTAGCGCTATTCGACAACGTCGGCTTGTCGATGAGCCGTTGCGTTCTGCTGGTTCATTGCCAACGCGTGACACATTGTGACGAGCCTTTCTATGTTTCGCGAGACAGTGCGACGCCACAAAGGAGCGTACGTAGAGCCCCTGCCGTCCGTTTTGTGAGCAGCAGCGGTTGGGCGTTCTCACGACAGAGATTAAAAGCCTGCGATAACCCGAGCGTATAGGCACATTGCCAGGATTTTTCTAAAGGTTCGTTCACACCGGATACGTTGCGTTACGGTGCCACACCGTAACGCAACGCATCCGGTGTGAACACTCGTAGCTTCAATCAATCAACCAGTCAACAAATTTAAAGTGGTTTAAGTAATAAAAGCACTTCAGGATCCACTAAAAGTAATAATGTAACTACGAGTTTTCCAGAAGAATGTCATGGAAGGAGATTGGGAACAAGGAGTTTTTTCGGACGCTGACAAAAGGTTGGCAGAGACGTAGCTGAACTGCTGAAGCCACGTTGTCTGGAAGATTATTCCAAATGTTTGGTCCAGAGACTAAGAAGACCCGGCCAGCGACGGTAGACAGTCTGACAGACGGGACTTGCAGACGACTGGTGCATTCAGAGCGGAGAGAGCGACGACCGGGTAGATCGGCAACACGAACTAGTTGACTCCGGTATGTCGGCACAGATCCATGCAATGTTTTGTATAAGCATCTTGCACAGTGGCAGGGCAAGGCCGTCAAGACAGGAGGGTAATTAACATCACTATGACGTTGTTGATGGTGTTGCGTGGTGGCTCAGCGGTAGGGCGTTGGACTTGCGAGTTGCGACTGACAGGTCGCGGTTCAATTCCCGGCCGGTCCTATTTCACGTAATAGGTCAACTCAGCCTTGCATCCCTCCGGGGTCGCTAAATTGAGTACCTGTTTCGGCTGGAGGTATAGGCAGGATTCTCGCCTCTGTCGGGTGGCAGGTAACAGTGATCCCATATGGCATGTGAGTTTACCGTTGCGGTGACGCAGTGTTGTCTTCGCACTGCTATACACTTACTTTACTTTTTTCTGAGTGCAAGGTACGTACGTCAGTGATCATTCAATGTATGCTTTTAGCAAATAAAACTATACAAACATTAGGCATGACGACAGCCAGGACGTAACTTTTTCAACAAGATCGTTTGACCTGGCGCGCCCTGGTGTAGCACCGCCACTACTTGAACTGCACTCTCCGGGAACGGAGCCAATGGAGGCCTATTAGAGGTCCGTGAAATTGTTTGATCAGTGCGGTTCCGCCGCAACGCGACTCTACGCATCCGGTGTGAACGAACCTTAAGCGGGGTGCGTGAGGGGTAGGATGCTGTCATCGTCGCGTCTGGGCCTTTGATGCATCGATGTTTTATTGCGCGGCCGTGATATTTTGACATCGCGATGGGGGACATTTTAACGTAGTTACGCTATTGTGTCACTGCTCGCATTCGCAAGTCCGTGCATCATAGGCGTCGAATTGGGCGCAGCGTACCCAAAAGTACTAGCTCCAACAGTAATGTTTGCCGTATCATACCACTGGTATTATAGGCCTATGTATAAGCTACCACTGTCGACCATGATACGCCAGGGTGTAATGAAATTGCATGGAAATTTGCCATAAAATATCTCCAGTTTTGTACAAACCAATGGTCTTCACGGCCACAGGACATGAAAATCCCAGAATACAGCAAAAAGCATTGCATGTGAGACGTATACTATTATATGCATAACGTATTCATCCATCTTTCATATTTTAGGGGTTGTGGGTTTATATAAGTGCTATAACGCTTCCTTCACCTAATATTACTACTTGGCCACAGAGGACGAGGTGATTAAATTTGGAAAGTTCAAGGTCAAAGGTCAAGGTCGGTGGGTAGGTATGCGCTCTACTGAGCCTTTCTAGTTATAATAACTGCGTCAAATTAATGCTGCCATTGATGTAACTCCGATGAACAATATTTTTCAGTAAATTTCGTCCCCGCCTGACTGGCCTGAGATCATGCATTGGAGAAGGCGGAGCTGTAGGCAGACTGTTAATTATCTTACATAAACGAAGTGCTGGAAACTTAACATTAATATCAGTAATGTATTTTCAATGTTAGTAAAATTGACGCTGTCGCGTGTTTCTATAAAGTAGTATATCAGTTCTTGTTGACTTGTTGCATAGTGCGCTTGTTTAAAATTACAGACAAGTTTTTGGTGAATTGTGACCATTTATTTTGGGGTCCACTTTTCATCCGACAGTGTAAAAGTACCATCACAGCTAATACCTGTCGAGATTAATTGCAGAAATCACGTAATTAGAACACATACCGCGATTGCAATCACTAATTGGGGGCATGAATATCGGTTAAGGAGTACTTGTCCTCGTAGTGATTGGCATATTAGACCTAGGCCTATACAACGTTGTATAGTTAACTGGTAGTTTAACTACTTTTATGGAACTTGCCATAAACGTTTTACAACACCTTTAAAGTAACTTAGTCTTGTTTTACAATAAATTGTAGAAAGTGGTTAGCGACTAACTTATTACTGGCCCGCCTATTGGGCCAGTATTGTTTTGCTCGATGGCGTCTGTTGTCTGTCGGGACTCGGGATCTGTATAAACGCTGCCGGCGGGCGGGCCGGCCTGCTGCCGAGCGCGTGGACGGTCGGCGCGTCGGCGGTCGGGCTGCCGACACTGCACGCCGTGCACGGCGGGCCAGTACGGTTACGTCCCGTTAGAGCGACACCTTGTTTAACTATTAAAAAGTAGTTGTGTTCGGATTAGCCTGTTTCGTCTGTATAACTTAAAACGACCTTTTAGCAGCTGAGTGAGTCACTCAGATCTGATGTGGTATCTTCAGTCTGTACAGAATTCCACTGCGCGGCTCATATTCGGTTTAGGGCGTTCCGAGCACATCTCTCCTGCGCTCATCAGCCTTCATTGGCTGCGTATCCCTGAGCGCATCTCCTTCAAATTGGCATTTTTAACATATCGAGCCATTCATGGCGCTAGACCGAGTTAGTTCCAGTCCTGCTGCACTCGAGTCGCAGACAAGCCGTCACGACGACGACGGCGTTCGTCCGGCTCTGATCGCTTGCACGTACCGATCATTCGTCGATCACAGTCGGCAGTCGCACATTCACAGCTTCCGGCCCCGCGGTATGGAACGACCTGCTGGCTCACGTCACAGCTGCGCCGTCACTCGTGGTCTTCAGACAGCGTCTTAAGACATTTCTGTTCTCGCGATCATACCCTGACATTGTCACTTAACCTATAAACTATATGTATTCGTCTTCTATACCTGTATGGACCAAACATTATTCAGGCAACTTTAAAAATATTCATGATTATGATGACAATATCACGGAAACGGTGCAAGATAGACAAATAGTGGCAATGGAAGATTAAAAGGAAATCGCATGTGGCCTTTCAAATGGTACCAATACCAATAGTATTGAGTAAATTTGAAGGTCGCTTTGCTTTGTAACTCCCACACCTTGGGAAAAACGTATGTTAACTATACGATGTATTCACGTGTGAATCGAAAAGCGTACGTGGCTTATGATTACAACTGCTTCTTGAAACCGGAAGACTTCTCATGGTCATAGGAATTCACGTACGCTGTAACTGCGGCAATATTCCTGAAACGGTGCAAGATAGACTTGATGATACTAAGATCACAAATAGGAAATGATATATGACCTATCAAATGGCGGCAATTCACCTACTGCAAGCCTTTTCAAACGGGATTTGTCGTACAACTGTGCAGCAGTTAGCAATGTTTCAACTGACATATAGCGTCGCGCGGTCCCTCTGCGATACCTGAGCTTCTTGTCAAGTACCGTAGTTATTGTC
>Ga0209780_1003416_pt1 | contig 11830 bp, 12 predicted proteins | sample WorMetexBAHAMAS2_FD_187384 | JGI IMG/M metagenome (GOLD analysis project Ga0209780, IMG submission 187384) | Marine gutless worms symbiont microbial communities from Max Planck institute for Marine Microbiology, Germany - Inanidrilus exumae... | ecosystem: Host-associated > Annelida > Digestive... | reverse complement strand
AATTGCAAATTTCAACCAAACAAAAATTTCTTAAACGATTAAAATTTTAAAGTATTAATTGAAAGACAGGGAAAGACGTCGACCCTGGAGATGTCGCGCAAGTTGAACAGATAGTGTATCTTGGTGGGCGTCGGCAGGAACCGCGCAACAATCTCGTGGTACATCTCGATCGTTGCCTGCGTCATTATCTCGCCGACTGGCTTCAGTTCCTCCTCGAAGTCCTGCAGTTTCTGACTGATCATTGAGCCAAATATCCGCTTGATTTGTGACTCCTACAACACACATACGACACAATCACGGGCAGGAAAAAGAGGGTTCGATGGTGTCTTTTATAATCTGTGACCGTTGCTGACACTTTGAATAGCAGCGCCGGTATGGCTGAAGCTGAAAGGCGTGGCTGGTCACTGGCTCGTAGACGGTAGGCCACATCTAGAGAGGGTGTGCTACAAATAGCCGACAAGCTGCTCACTTTCTACGCATCCCTCCTCCACCCTACACGTCACGCATAGACTAGCACACACCTACCAATTCCTCTCCTCTCCTTCTGCTAGTGCTGAGGTCCAGAGTAGGCTGGACCTCTCCTCTGCCCACAGTAACAAACAAATGAATGAACGAATGACATACATCCACAGACACACATACAGACACACAGACACAAACTCGTGTTTTATGACTATTTCGTATTTTATTCATAAGAACATCTGCAGCATTTATACACTGTGGTTAAAAACGTCCCCCTATTCATATGACTGTAGTTTCTACAAATGTTGATCAACTTCTATAATATTTGGCACATGCTGTACTAAACTAATTTGCAACATAGCAGTTATTGATTTATCCACCTCACCTACATACTGCTGCTACACTACCTTTGGAAACATTAATTGTTGTATTGGGCAAGACAATGCGCCAGCACACCGTGCAGGTCAGGCGATCAAGCTCCTTCAGCATGAAACTCCAAAATTCATTCCTCCGGACTTCTGGTCTCCAAACAGTCCTGATCTTTAGTCCTGTTGACTGTCGAATATGGGGCATGATGCAGGATCGTGAGATAGCACTTGATCGACACATGGAATAGCTTGTCACAGGGCACTGTGAACGATGCTATTGACAAACAACAAACCTGAGGAAACGTCATGTTGAATAGGTTGAAGCGACTCTGGAGGCGTTCTGAGATGACGGTGCGGCCGCCGCCTGGAGGTCCCATCGCCACCACCAGAAACATATCCTATACACCACCAGCAAATCGTCAACTACCATTTTCGCTTTCTGTTTAGCCGGCCAGCGTTTCCAGAATTATCCTGCTAGTTAGAATAGAGAGATGCCACTCCTATCGCCCCGCTAACAACTTCAAGTAAGTATGTCCGTCCTCGTAATACCGGTACTCGAACGGAAATGTACGTTGGCCGCCTCATGTGCTGCCCCCTGGTGAGTCACGCTGAGTATGTGTCGTGCGCCCTACTAAGGTTGGATAAAAGAAGGGACAAACGGACGGACGGACGGATGCCAGACTGTTACGTTACGCTTTCTGCTAAACGCGGCCAGCATAATTAATTTCATGTTCATCATTCCAATAACCTCATATCAACTACTGCTCCTACAAACACACTTCTTTATAAATCTGCCTGTTCAGATTTGAATCTTTTTCGAATTTCACTCAGGAATCAGTTTTCAGAAACTTCTTTTCCTTCCCTTTTCAGTTTTTAGCGACCATGTATACCCGCCCACAGCCCACGTACACCAGTCGCTTCTTGCAATCAAGTTTTGTCTGGAGGTGCAGATCGCCATACTTTAATTACACGTTTTACGCAAACTAATTTCGTTCACAACTAGTTTTAAAGCCACACGACCTCAAAAATTGTCACCCCTAGTAACGACTGGCATGCTGGGCGTGAGTATGCATTATCGTGTCCTCTGAATTCACTGTAATTTGACCCAGTCGCTTACCTCAGCACTTGCTGAGCTCCTGTTATCCAAGCAATAAACTAAGATTTCGGAAGTACATTAAATATTCTGCGTATGCATATTTTTCACGTGAATAGTGTAATAAATATTTGCACTTGCTAACCGCAGAAGCAGTAGGACACGTAAAATCAAAACTCACGCGGATGTATCTGACGGTCTGTCGGACGCGGTCGTACCAGAAGCCGTAGTCGAGCCAGAGTCGTATGAGCTCGAGCGGCGGCTGAGAGCCATATGTGTCTTTGGTCGGCATGTTGAAGTCATCCATGAACGTCAACATCTTCTTCCCACCAACCGGCACGTAGACGCCCTTCGTACGCTTTTCCACGCGGCTCTCGATCAGATCTTGAATGTTGTTCGACGACGTCTGTTGCAACAGTCAACATCAACCCCCACACTGGTAACTAGACAGCACTCACAAGAGTGCAAACACCCACGCCAAAAAACCGGCGTCCAGTGGCAAGCGAACATGGGTTTTCCAACCTCACTGCTACGTATCACATCTGTCAACTACTGCACTGTCTATAAATACGACAAAATATCCAGAATATGTTCCAGACCACATTTAATCAATTCCTCTTCGGTCTATAATTACCCAGTCCCCAAACTTCATAAAAAGCCACCTCTGTGGACGAATGTGAATCCGCTGCCGCCCGCGATATTGGGAGACATGTGCCCATGCCCCGTATTATCGAGGAGATGACGCCTATGTTGTTGGTGTTGTGGTGCAACCTGCGCAGAGAGGTTGACAGTGAGCACGCTGTACGTCACTGGATCCAGCTTGCTGAGGACGCCCTGTGCCACCGACGTCTTCCCCGTACCGACTGGACCGACGAGCATCACCGGGAAGTTGCTCGACACGAGGCAGCTCACAAGGTAGGAGTAGCGCACAGTGTCGACGGTCGGCACGACCAGCTTGTAGAACGGCAGGCTACATACAGCACGTCACATTTGGACTCAACGCTGTGTAAATGGTAAAAACTGGATACACTGGGATCCCGAAAAAAAACAAAAAAGCACTCGACTTTTGGTCATAAATTCGGCAAATTTCGAAATTCAAAATTCTTTCACAGAAAAGAAAGAGCAAGTGGTCAAAGAATTCTGACGAAAGGCCGCATCACAGGCGGCTGATTTTTCACGGGGAGGGGCCGATGTAATGCGACACCTATCAGTTAGAAGCATTGCAGCCGGCTGCCCGCAGTCTCGCAGTCGCTGTCACCGTTATTGGTTTTTGGCAGCGCAAACTGCCGTATCACTGACTCGCAATGCTTTTCAGCGGGCTGGATAATCCCAAAAATTGTCCCTTCCTGTGGGGGGATCTCGACCCCCACACGCTTGCGTTGGCCCACCCGAGTCTACCTTCCAACTGACATCTCGATCTGTTCAGCCGTTTCATCAGGGCTCATGAACGTGACAAACAGACACACAGACCACGCTACTCCGTCTGTAGCAATAGGCCGCATCTTATGCACTGAGTGCATGCAATGTGGCTCAGAAATTAAACCACACATATTTCACAGTGCCGTATTATTCTACTACTCATTTTTTTCGAACAGTTTGACGTCGTGCAGAGCCAACACCCTCAACCGACAGTTAAAAATTTGTTGCAATTTATGACATATGCGTGATAAATTGGTCTGGTCGAATTTAGACTACGGGGGACAAAGCTTCTGGGAAAATAAGTGAGATATAACGACAACGTTAGTTTCAGCGGATCAGCAGATTCACAGTCGATTGCCTCAAACAACTAGAGTGCAAAGACCCACGCCGGCAATGTTTTCCGACTGGTAACCTTGACCTTTGACCTTTTGACCCCAAAATAAACGGGTTTACAGGACTCATCTTGGAACATTTCTGTGCCAAGTTTGGTGATCCTAGCTACATCAGTTTTTGAGATATCGTGTGGAAAAACAGACAGACAGACACATAGACAAACGGAGGGTAAAAACCTACCCCTCGACTGCCGTCAGCTTTGGGTAACGAGAGACAACTGTCAAACCTCGGGTTCAGCTTCCATCCTTGTTTCAGCTTCTCTTCCCAGTGTATCCATGACCTGGTCTTCGGCTCGACGTAGTACTCGTAGACCGAGTCTTTGTTTGGAAAACTGCCGTCGATCTCGCGCAGGTAAGCGTCGATCTTCTTGCGACCGTCCTCGTCGACCGAGCAGCAGATGGACCAGATCATCGAGAACATGAACCACAGCTCGACCATCTTGGGAAAGTTGTCGGCGTCCGTCACGTCCACCTTTGTGCGACAAACACGAAACAAAAAACATAGCTCGGTTAAGGAGAGTCCAAAACGCGGCTGCAAGAGTTGTAACATAAAAGCCATTACATCTGTTGTCGGTCGACACGCTGCACAAACTCCACTGGTTGCCGATTCAATGGCGAATCAAGTTCAAGCTTGCTTCTCTTACTTTCACGGCTATGCAGTGAAACGCCACCTTACCTCGCTTGTCTTACTATTCCTTACCGTCCTTCCTGTGTTCTTGGGTCATCTTCCTCCTCTAACCTCTAACAAGTTCCTCGTATTAATCTTATTTTCGGTTCTCGTTCTTTCAGTACAGCTGCCCCAACTATTTGGAACTCCTTTCCTGGCTCAATCCATTCATCCAATGCATTTAATTCTTTTCGGCGCCATCTTCAAACACTTTTTCCAAGCCGCTTTTAATAACCCTTAGCGGCAAACTTCAGCGCCTGTGTCTAATGGCGCTTTATAAATGCTTTACATACTTACTTACACACTCTCGCACGCTGCCCGTCGTTTTATGGCCAGTTCCCTCGTCAAAGTCTGCCTATCAGCCGCGTCATTATCACTGATCGTCGCCGCACGCGCCTTTCCAACATCTGTAACCATTCATTTCCGGTTTCTATTGCTCCTATAGGATCCCGCAAACAGCACAGGGACTCCATGCTAAAGACCTCGGCGAAATTCCAATGCAGTCATCCCAACAAAAACTCCAAATGCAGGTGGCATAGGTTAAAATCTGCGATTTTCAACTGATATATGTTTAAAAAAAATTTTTATTTTACTATACTTATACTACCTTCGTGGTGAATAAACGTAAACATATCTTGCTACAGCTCAGAGATGGCGCAAGATCGGTGTAACTTTGTGTGTCACCTCAGCATCCTGTCTACCAGTCTTCAGAGCACGTCTGAAGACCTTCCTCTATATATGCGTGAAAAGTAACCCGTTGTTTGCGATCGTATATCTCTGCTAAACCACAGCGTTATTGTTTAAATGCAATAAACATTTAATTAGTACTTCTCAGACAATGCACGTTGTCAACCTAGAAAGCCCTCACTCGAGGTCGCACCGACCCCTTTAGCAACAATTTTTGGCTGCCTGTTACTTATTTACAGTTACCAACTCGGGTCTACTTTTACCACGGGCGGCCGTATCAGTTCACAGTACACCAATTTCGTTTCACTTTCAGCCAAAACGGAACAATTTTTTTCATTCTGTGAACTTTAAGTTTGACCTGTGACCTTGGTCTATGAATATATGCTCAAGATGAGCTATCATGCCAAATAGCTAGATCAAAGGTCGATTCATATAAAAGTTATCATCCAGACGCTCACATACACAACTAACCGACTGCAACACACGACCATCGAAGTAATATCATCAAACAAAATAGCGATGCGAAGGCTGGTTAGTCAGCCAGTGGGGCTAACACCGGTCGTTTATAAAGTTCAACGGAGTACATACGCCGTTGGCGGGAGTTCCGAGTGCGTCGAAGAGGCGACACAGCGAGATGATGCCGTTCAGTTCGGACACGGCGATCAACTCCTTGCAGTTGTTGGCCCGCTTGAAATTCTGCAGGCTGACGATGTGCTTGTCAAACAGTCGTCGCAGCTCGTCCATCAGAGTCTTGTCCTTCTTGCGCTCCAGCCAGCTGTCGATGTACGGCCGCCAGCCGAGGTCCGAGTAGTCGCAGTAGACCATGCCGCAGCGAGACACCGTCGCCGGAGACGCCACTGCTAGATCACCCACTTCGAACAACAGAGACACCTACCAGCAAACACGCACGAGCTCCTCTTTAATGTCAATTACCCACATGGACCTGGAATGGACGGTCCTTCCTCTGCTTGCTCCGGAACAACGCCTTTGGTTGTTGTTTTTTTACCAAACCACAGTAAAATTTGGCACGAAGGAGTCAACGCTGTTCCTGTCACTAAACAAACCAGATGCAGTCGGAGACGGCAGACTTCGGTGCGGCCATCTGGCGAACTAAACGAAACATAAGCGTTGTCATTGATTCTGGCCTATTCTGTCCATTATTTATAAACAACGATATTTACAACACCGGAAGTACATAATACATTGCACACTGTCATTACCAGCGAGCAGCAGGTACGTAGAACTAGATTTTACCTGCACTTCATCGTAAATAGTTTTCCCAACTTCATTGTCATTTTTAACATCAACTGACTATACGGTATTTACCACAACCCTAACCCTAATCCCTTACTCTAATCCTGATCTTCAAAAATTTAATCAATTCTTCTCTGGTCCATAATCTACCTATTCCCCAAATTTCATTTTTAAAATCCATCCATAGCTTTCCGAGTCATTCTGTATATAAACAGACAAACAAACGGGGATCAAAACATGACCCCCGCCAAGCTGCGAAAGGGATAATAATGACGTGGATGCGGATGCGGATGGTGATCGTGATAATGAAGGTGAAAAGGCGGCAAAGACCTGCTCCGGCATCGAGATGCGTTCTCCGTTGATAAGCGTAAGAATCTTGTTGTCATCCATCACTGAGTTCATACTCTCAATCCACACCGCATCCACCGGACCATCGAAGATGATCCACTTCTCATCCAGCTTCTCATCTGATCTCAACAGCATCATCCCATCATTCTTATCTCGTCTAATACGTATATAATTTACACAGTCAAATTTCAGACGTCTGACCATATTTCTTTAAGTGTTTATCGCCTGCGAAGCTACGACCGTATGGCATACGTTATTATGGCCGCCGTAGGCAAGGCCATTATATTTTACGCTGTAATTTATTTGTTATTTTTCATATTTCGTCAGCATAGATGAAAGACCAGCCATGGGATCTCAACCAAACTTGGCCAGTAGGTCGTAAGTGGTGTCGATTTACAAATGCCCCAAAAAATTTCGGAGGCCTCCCCCCAAAAATTTGGGGCGCAAAAAACATAAAATTTTGGACCACTTTTTCCGCGACTTCGGCACTCAACACTGCATATCTCTGGAACAAAATGTCGTATCAACAAACGAAAGTGATACTGTCAATCTACAATGCGTCCCCTAAAAGCTGACCTGCGATCCGTGACCTCTGACGCAGAAACGGCTGAGATATGCTTGCTTATTGTGACCCAACATTTGGCGGCCATTACGTCGCAACCATCAAAGTTGCGACATCTCTAGTTTTATAATTAGAACTATAATACGACATTTGAATTATAGAAGTTTGTAGGCCCCTTTCTATAAATCTAAATATGCCGCGTTTATACTTCAATTGTTATGTCTAACAACCAATTAGTGGTCCACATAGACTAATCAGTGTGTGTGTGTGTGTGTTTGTGTGTGTGTTCCCGAAAATAACTCTGGAAATAAATGATCTTTGAGCTGGATATCTGTCAAGCCGGTTCAATTGTCATTATTTAGGTCACGTTTGAAGCTCAAGGTCATAGTTAAAGGTTCACAGTCACAGCATGAATACATGTGCTCAGGTGTGACCTATAATGAGGGCTTTCTAGTTGATGACGAAATCAGAGCGGACCTGCACAAGTCTGTCGCATGATGCTTGACAGTACTCCATCGTTCCACTCATTCGTGGACAGGTTGAACTCTCCATACAACTCTCCGAGTGACAACGCCTTTGGGTTCAACGGATAATCCTTCAACAAAAAGACACCAACAAATGTCAACAATGTTGATAATAATAACGGCATAGAAAGAGTGTTAAGATTATTTAAAATATTAAAACATTAACTAGAAGATGTATTCTGACGCCCGAGCGTCGACGTGGATGCCTTCGCCACGGCCTGTGGTGACCTTGACCTTTGACCTTTAACCTCCAGAAAAGGTCATCAGTAAGGGTCAGTGGTTATTTCCTGTCAGTTTCAACAAGACTGCTCAAGCACTTCATGAGATATGGTGTTCACAAGATTCGACCTCAAAGGCCTGCTGTGACCTCGACCTTTGACCTTTGATCTCCAAAATCTAACCACGCCATCAGTAAAGGCTCTTGAATATTCCTTGTAAGTTTCATCGATATGGCTCAAGATGTCCATGAGATATCGTGGTAACAAGATCTGTCAGGATAAACGGACGGACGAACGAACGAACGCGGCAGACAGACAGCGCAAAGACATAATGCCTTTGCCAAAAATCTATCAAGTGTAGATGGCACAAAAAATAAGTGTTAAAATTAGTGCCAAAGTTCAAAGTTTTTGGCTGATCAAATTTCAGTAAAGGTAAGTCCCTATAGTCATTGGCAGGAAACGATTGCAGAAAATTTCTCCTTTCCTCAGAGTCCAAAGGCTCATCTATGGACGTCGACTGAATGTTACGATAATCTTTATTCACCGGAATAAAAACAACCGGTGGCACAGACAGAAAAAAACTTGACTAAATTCTGTCCCGTTATGTTAACCTTGTTTATTTCATTCTCGCCCGTGACGCGGATTACAGCAACTTTTCCTGTTGATTAAAATTGACAATAAATAATAAAACCCAACCTTGACGAGGGCGAAGCCGGGCTCCGCTTCCTTGGCGATCCTGGACAGTGTGGCTTGCAGTGTTCGCCAGGTGACGGTCTTGCCAGACAGCGTGGTGCCGACGATCATCGTGCTGTGACGCGAGTTCTTCGTCTCGTACAGCTGGATCACCTTGGTCACGGTCTCCGTCAGCGGCTGGTACGCTCGCTCTTTGAGTTCCGCCAGCAACGCCTGCTTCAACTGTACATCGAAGACACGCTCGACGTCACTGACCGGCTATGAATTTGCTCTACGTCGAGCCCACTTAATACTGAAATGGTTCGCCGTTTCGCCATATTATTAGACAGATACGTAGATAGATAAATAGATAAGATCATTTATATAGCGCCTATAAAGTCAAGAGAGTCACTAGGCGATTAGGAGTGAGTTAGTTGGAGTTTAACGTCCCCTTTCAGCACAAATATGGCTATATCAGAGACAAAAGGCGATTAGGCCGCTTCGCATGCATATCCGAGATGCGGCCTATTGCGGCAGATGTCTCATGTAGAATATTGGACCACTTTTTGTCAGTGTGTTTGTCACAAGGACACACTGTGCAAAAACTGCTGAACTGATTGAGACGCCGTTTGGGGGCTGACTCATGTGGGTCCAGGGAACCACGTAATAGATGGGTCAAGATCAGACGAAGCCATTTGCAGCCGTGAGGGGTGACAAGTCGGCGATGCGGCCTTTTGTCAAATTACTTTGTACGCTTGTTTTTTGCGTCTCAAGAAAACAAGACACTCGATTTTCAACAGCCCCCCTCTCCCGGACAGCCAAGTACCAACTATGTAATTTGTACAGATCTAGTGACATCTTGGAAGGCTGACGGGTAGGGTGGCCGTATGCTTAATAAGCAGTGTCGTCGGTTTTTCGTTGTGTTTTATTAGCCACACAGGTCATCACTTAGGTCTCAGTACTCTGCATAACGGTGTTATCTGGTGATTAGCACTCTAGACAGTATTACGCTGAAGTCATAAGCTTTTACGGCGGCACCTTAAAACACGTTTTCCAAGCAGCTTTCAATACCCCCTACGGACTAACTCCAGCGCCTCCGACTGATTCATGTGACTTATGGCACTTTATAAATGTTTTATTACTTAATTACTTCTGAGGGTCTTTGCCCTCTCCTACTCCCATGCGGGCTTCTCTCATGGCCCTACTGGGGGACTTTCATCCCCCGATCACAATTATTGCTCGGCAGGAAATTTCCTAGCTCGGGCCTCCGAATGGTATACAAAGAAGAGACCTTGCTGTAGTCGATGACAGGCGACTCGACGCCAGGAAACAGGTCGGACACGATGCCGTTGAAGAGTGGTACGTCGACTGACGACAGCTTGGCAATGTTCATGTCTTTCATCGACAACAGCAACAACTACACACGCATGCACACACACATACATGCACACATACACGCACACATACACGCACACATTAACCGCATTCGGTTCACAGTGCACGGGCGGATACAGGGTGAGCTAGTCCTAGATCCGTCACTGCAGTGGCCCACTGACTTAGCATTCCTGATCCATTCATGTCTCGCTTATACTTACAGGTGAAAACAGGGATGTTAAACGCGGTGGCCCAATAAAAACTGCACATTTTCAATAATCATTGTTCAATTGTTTGTATTAGCCTATTATTTTTTCTTACTGTCTGCTACCACATAATGGTAAAATAAAGTTTATACATAATGATATGATGCACTGAAATATGTGTGCTTTTTTCAGGGCCACCCTGTTCATTTTAGGCTAGTTTACTCTAATCAAGTGAAAATCAAACTCCGCGCACATAGAGGCCTAATGGTCATGTGACGACAAAAAGTTGTGCATAGTCGTTTGGTCAAAAAATAATAATAGCCTAGAATGCTAAATGACTGTCATCAAGTGATTAAAACGTCGTATCTTGGCGTTTGGCTTCGTCAATTTTCAGGCCGCATCGCACACACTGCATCAGATGCGGCCAATTGCTACAAATACCGCACGTAACGTGGTCTGTGTCTCTGTGTTTTTCACACTTTTGTGTCCTGCAAGAACGGCTGAACTGATCAAGATGCCGTTTGGGCCGCTGACTCATGTGGACCCAAGGAACCATGTACTAGACGGGGGTCGAGATCCATCACGGAAAAAGACAATTTTTGGGGTTGTCCGGCCCACTGGAAAGCATTGGGAGTCTTGCAGCGGTAAATGTAGCAACAGGGATCATTCAATCCTCAATATTTGCATGACAGCCGACTACAATGCTCCAAACTGGTCGGTGTCACATTATGCTGTCCCCCGGGAAAAATCCACCCCTCCTGCGATGCGGCCTTTCGTCAAAATTCTTTGCCCACTTCTTTGTCGACTTAGACAGTACTCACACGAAATCCGGCGTCTGCCACGTGGCGTCAGGCCTGTTGGCTGCCAGCCGGCCAATACAGACTAAAATATTTAACATTCTTTGGTGAAAACGAAAGTGAAAGTGAAACCTCCTCGTCCTGCATGTTCGGGTTGGCGCGCTTCTTGCGTCCGGCGTATCGCAGCACGGAGACGAGAGCTCGTAGACCGAAGTCATAGTGGTCTTGCTTTGACAGCTGCTGGACGGCCAGCGAATACAACGTGAATACCTTCTTTGCCAGAACCTGTACACGCACAAGACAAAGTCTAAGACCAGACATCAGCTTGCGCTGCGAGACCACAGATACAGGGCTACAGTAGCGCGTGGTGTGCCCGTATACGTCCCAGCTTTTGCTGGTATTCATTTGGGCCTGACCACAAAGAGACGGCCGGGCTGATTTGAGCGGGATGGCTGGTTACATATCGAGATGGTTTGCCCGTCCAAAGACGGTCACCCTTCCCAAGTTCCCAGTGATCAAACCAACGCGCTATCACTAAGCCAAACTGCCACCAAATGAAAATATCACAAGCAAAGAGACAAGAAACCTTGGTGTTGTTGAACCCCTCGCCGAACAAAATAATCTCGGCAATCAGAGTAGAGTCCGGTACCACCATCGAGATCGGCCGAAACATTGACTTGAGGTTATCCGGCAGTTCTGTTCTTCCGGCGTATCCGGGGTTCATGGTGATGAAGATGCCGCACGACCACTCCAGCCTGATCTCACGGCCCTCGAAGATGAACCGCTG
>Ga0209780_1003415_pt1 | contig 11832 bp, 5 predicted proteins | sample WorMetexBAHAMAS2_FD_187384 | JGI IMG/M metagenome (GOLD analysis project Ga0209780, IMG submission 187384) | Marine gutless worms symbiont microbial communities from Max Planck institute for Marine Microbiology, Germany - Inanidrilus exumae... | ecosystem: Host-associated > Annelida > Digestive... | reverse complement strand
ATTCGACACGGATCTCGACGCGGATTGCTGCGTTAACACTGTCGATGAAAAAGTTCCTATGGCTAAAAATTTAGTGAACTTTGGTCAAGGGACGTTGCCATAGCATATCGGTGATAATATGGAGATTTTGAAATATGGCGGCCATCTTGGACGCCATCTTGAATTTCAAAGTTACCGTAGCCTGTTCGAACGGTTGTCCACCCAGAAATTGTTGCAGGAGGTCTAAGGAATCCAACCATATAATTATAACAACCTTTTATAGCAGACCATGTCTATTTTCACACAAAATAGGGTGGTTTGCCCCCTGGGTTAGTTTGACTGGCCGAGTCAGCGATGTCGTAAGACTGGAAGGCGTTGTTCGTGGTCGGCGCAGGGAACTGCGTTGTACGAACGCCACAACTCATTTCCGTTAGTTAATTGAGATACGAGCTGGATGCACTACGACACATATACAAAGAGGACTTCCCACCGAGCTAGCGCTGTTCCATCCGCCGCCAGGTAAGAATAGAAACTATTGTAAAAATATAGGCCTACTCGATACAGCACGTGACTTCAGTGACGTCGCTTCCGTGACATTTCTTGCCCTTCAGCTGCGCAACACGTCAGTGACTTGACAAATAAATACCGACAACGCATGCACTTGCATAAGACTGTATTAATGCCTCTATTCTGGTTACTGGTAACTGAAGTTTAACTTCTCAGAGATGAGCAGGCTATGAACAGGTCACTTATATCAGACGTCACTCACTACACCAGACTGAAACGCAAATTTTGTAGTAGCTTTTGACGTTTAGTTAATTTTTCACTTCTGTTTTCTGTGGCAACTGACTTACGGTTAGCATCTAGGCCCCCGGTATGCGCAGGCTTATTACGCTGGCGTGCTGATCCCTGGTGAATCACTTTGAATGTTAACCGCGCACCCTATAAAAGTTGGAGAAAAGATGGGATAGGCAGACGGTTTTTTTTGCATATTTAATATTATAAACACAACAACGGTTAAAAAGATCGGGTTCACTCTGTTTCTTCCCTTGTTTTTTACTTACACGCCATATAAAAACAGTAATAACTAAATGGTGGAATGCCCACAAATCAACAACCACAATACAGTATTCGGCTCGAAGGGGTCGGCTATCTGTGCACAAGCTGTTTACTTTCTGCATTCGACGAGGCCTAGTGTCACGTGACTGATGCTGATGGTGATTGGTTGCCTACGACTAAGTGATGTCAGCTTTATCTGTCTTGTTGTCAACCCGCGTCGGACGTCGCAGGAAATTTCGGGAGGTTTCTTGTACGGAGTGTACATGTCAAGTAAATTACTTTGAATTGATTCCAATGGTAAAATAGAAACTATAAATCCCGTAAAAAGTTATTTTGGTAGTGAATTTCCGGCAATCTGTAATCATTGCGGAGTTATGATGTGGCAAGGCGTTAAAAATTTCTTCGAGAAATTTTTGCTTTTGTTAAAAATGACCGACCCCTAACGGTAAAGGTTTCAAAATTCTATTATGAAAGTTTTCATCGCGACACCGATTGACGTGTTGTGTTCAATTTTTTTAAATTTGGCCGACAGGAAATTGATGAAATCGTGTTGCTTACCCGACAAAAAAATTCACCTAACTTTCCAGCTGTCGCTACTGCGCGGATCGCGCCCAAAATCTGATAGGGCCAGCCTCGGACAATGTATTCATAATGCTCCAGATTTCGTCCAAATCGGTTCACTTTTGGCGGAGTTATAGCCGAACGCGCGAACAGTGAACACCGCCAAAACGCGATGTAAAGCGACTCCAGTATTCGACTGATGGTTATCTTCGAGCCGAATAATTATAATACAGTGGCAACGACATTGAATTCATTTGGTAATTTTAGTTAAATACTAAGATAAGTAATTTCCACACAAACGCAGTAAATCTAGGCTTTAGGCCTATATGATTTATGCCTATCGTTTCTCCCGCTATTTGTGATCCCGCTAATCTAATATTGAAGAGATAGCTGTTTACGATTTCTTCGCTAAAATTACATGTACTTTCCATCAACAGAATACAGCGGAGTTGTGCAATTTTGATGACGCAATTTCTACTGTGACGGATTTAGCTAAGATGAACGTGGCGTAGAAATCCCGGTATAATTAACTGGTCCGTTCGACTGCAAGCCTAATCCGGGTCGAGCACTAGCAAATATCCGCGTCTGATGTCTCCGAACAGCAGCAGCTCCAGCCATATTCACGACAGCGATTCTGCGACAACATATCGCTAAAAACGGAACAACGTGGTACTCTGTCTGAAATGAACGATGGAAGGAGTGAAGACATATTAGCTGATCTGATGATGATGATGATGATGATAATAATAATAACAAAATTGTTTATCTTCAGCACCACGGACACAGATACGCTTCACTTATGGTGGTTCTTATGCTAGTCAAGTCTAGCAGTAAGCGTAATGTAACGGTCTGGCGTCCGTCCGTCCGACTGTCTGTTTGTCTGCCCCATCTTCATTTCTTACTTTAATAGAGCGCGTGGCGCATAGTCAGCGTGACTCACCATGGGGCAGCACATAACGCGGCCAGCATACATTTCTGTTCGAGTATTACGAAAACAGACATACTAGTTTGTATGGTTTGTGGCGGACAGGAAAGATGAGTAATACCCATGTGGGAGTTGCGTAATTTAGATTGTTAACTGACCCGGTCTACGCATAATTTCCACATTTCATCTCGAGTCACCGCAGAATGACGAAGTTCAAAACTACTGACCGGACCAGTCAACTGAACCGTAACTGTAGGCTTAATATGTTCTTGGCGGCTTCCTGGGTAGGATGGACGGAATGTTTGCAGTCAAGAACATATTTATTTATTTATTTATTTATTTATTTATTATTATTTATAATAAAATCACGTCAAACGCGTGAAATGAAGTACAACACAAAAAGAATAGCAGAAGTACAAAAAATAAAAACATACTGACTAATAATAACAAACAAAGTGAAACACAATACAAACTAAGTAAAGCAAAATCAATTAATAACAATCTTCGAATACTAGTCTATTGATAAATGTATTTTTATGTAATCACTAAACTGTTATTGCAAATACTCTATGGGCCAAGAGAACGGCCTTCATGCTGATGTTTTCCGTCACTCAATCAACGGCCAATTTCGTGAAATTTTGTCCTTTCAAATAAGTCGAAACAAATTAAACATATTTAATTTGTTTCGACTTTGTTGACGCAATCGTTCGACTTTGTAGCATTCGACAATATTGCTTCGACATTTTTGCTGGTGTGGACGGGTCGTTTTCAAATTAGGAGATCCCTGTCCGGCACCAAACTGGTTCGATATGGTCGACGGTGGCAAAACACGTAGCAATAAAGCCGCGATTAATCGATCGGTTGGCTTCAACTGCGAGATTAAAGTACGCCAGACTGACTAGACAGCAACATTAGCCGATTGAGTAGGCCTAATTCTAGCATTAGCCAGCTGACGAAGAAGCTTCGACGGCATTTTCGTCCCAGACCACCCACCGCGGCTGTCAGCGTGGACCGGTAGGAAGCGCTCGATCAACGCTTTATCTGAACGCAAACAACTATTTCATTTTGTGAGTGCTGTAGTCGTCACAGAGTTCAGCCAGTGGACAGCATCTTTTTCAGTCTATGTAGAATCGTCAGTCCACCTTCGAACTTCTTTTGCAGGCAGGAGTCAACACTGTGGCTTATGGTCTGGGCCCTGGGGCTCACCACACGATCAGTTTGGTGACTGTGTCACACTGTCAGCCCCCATTTGCAATACAGAGAGGCTTTGCATGGACCCTGGCCTGTGCGGAAGCGGTTCAACAAAGACCATGAACAGCTAGGGAGATCAAAGCACGGCTGACGAGAGGTTGGATCCACCACTTGGGCATGGTTGGTTACCGAAGCCAGTCCTCTTTCCACTGTGTTCATGTCCACAGGTGGCAAATGGTGAACGTCGCGGAGGTGTGTGATTGAAAACATCAGCATGAACTGGCCAGCAAACAATCAGAGATGATTTCTGTTTGTCTCCGATGAACGCGATGGCGTTATTGTGAAGATATGGTAACAAGAGCGTGACCGAATCTGCACCAGCTTAAGCTACCATAACGTAGATAATTCAATCTTTGCTTCCACACCCTGCACTGCCTAATGCCTATGCAGGTTTAATCGTGTTGTACCGAAGCCGTGTACTACAGCCAGAGATCAAGAATAGCGTAAAGCCCCGTCCACACCAGCAACAATGTCGAAACAACTACATTGTCAAATGATACAAGTCGAACGATTCTTTCGACAAAATCGAATGTTGCTTCGACAAAGTCGAACGTTGCTTCGACATTGTTGCTGGTGTGGACGGGGCTTAAGGGTAAACGTGGTCTGTCGCAACAACGGGAGCCCGAGCACTGCGAAGGGAATACAAGCCTGCCTGATTTTACTCTTTTGTAATACCCAATTATTGCTTCTTAAGCCCCGTCCACACCAGCAACAATGTCGAAGCAATATTCGACTTTGTCGAAGCAACATTTGACTTCGTTATTAAAAACGGCAACAGTGTCGAACGAGTTTTTCGTGAAATTTCGTCCTTTCGACAAAGTCGAAACAAACTAAGCCTCGACTTTGACCAAAGAATCGTTCGACTTCTAGCCTTCGACAATATTGCTTCGGCATTTTCGCTGGTGTGGACGGGTCTTTATTCTCTCAGTTCGTCACTTCGTCTGTCGCGATAATAAACAAGCAGCTCATCTTCCGAAGCAGAAATCCACAGAGGCGGGGCGATGGGAATATATGAACGATGGGGGAGAGTGACAGGCATCCTGGTTTGACGAGTTCCCACCTAGAACTTAAACGATAGAAAAATCACTGCATCGACGTACCCGCAAGGTAATGTTACATATGACGTTTATTCGCCATAACTCGGCAGAAAACATACAGCATATAAATATACAAATATACAGCATACAATAGAAAATACAACTATAAAGCGGGGCAGAGCCGCCCGCCCGGCATGCGCATTGTGTGACTGTGCATTTCTTACTTACCTACAGACTACTTAACTATATTCAGCCGTGGGAATTTTTTTATCGACGTTGTTAATGCAACAATCCGCGTTGTGATCCGTCCACTCCTTGTCGAATGAAATTGACCACATTTAAAAAAAAAAGTAACGTAAGCAAAACATAAGCCCGCAGGCGGCATCGCCATGCTGGGCGGGCTAAATAGAAGACAAAGAACAAAAATGTTAACACAAAACAAAGCAGTAACATACAGTTAGGCCTGTTGCTGAATAAACTACTACTACGTGTTGTTAAATTTGCGTAATCTTGCTATTTCATGTCAAGGCACATTGTGAAAATATTTCGTGGAGTATTGTTATTCGGCAGAGCAAGTTTGTGATCAATTAAATCATTGATGCAAGAAATGATGTCTGTTATCGTCTACGACGTATATCAGTTCTGTAATGTCAGGCGTGGCTATTAGTGATGATCTGTTCCGTGTATTTTCGCACTTACTGGACTACATAGCGTCGTTGTGCAGGTCGATATAGATTATTCCACTGTGGCCAAATGTCGACCATAACACGTCTACAGTGGCGCCAAACAGCCGGCCGGACTCCCGCCGAGAGATGTGCGGAATCACGAAACTGTCAAAATACCATGACTTCACAGTACCGCGGTATTTTGTATACTGGTGTCACAATCAATTTTCTCCCTGCAGTGCATTCATATATTGATTTAAGCATGACTTAAAGTATACAACATCATGCTGTTTTTGCATTTTTTACACAACAGTACTCATATATGTAGGCACCATGTAATACTAGAAAAACTGTTCACGATCAAGGATCGAGGTCAGACCGACCGCGTTATTGCGTTACTGTGCCCGTACTGGCTGGACATTGACTTTTGACCTTGACCTATGACCTTGACTTTCAATCTCAGATGAGCTATGGTCATGACTCACACATATATAAAACTCAGGTTCAAATGTCAATGGGTTCAAAAGAATGGAAACAAAGGGACGAACATGCGCAGAGACGGACTGACAGACGAATGCTACCGATTGCTTTACCTTCCCGGCTATAGGCCTACAATACAACACAGTACAATACAATACAAAACGAATTTATAACGCGCCGATTAGTCCAAGCCAAATATATACCGGAATCAGAGACGTGAGAGGCGACTGTTACCGGGAATGATCAGCATACGCGCTGCAGAAATGTTCGCGTTTCACGTTACGTTTAAAACTATTCACACAAGTTGCAGCACGGCAGTTAAGAGGCAGGTCATTCCAGATCTTTGGAGCACAAACAGAAAATGCTTTGTCAGCCATGACGAGAGACATGTAAGGACGGCTAAGTAGTTGTTTGTCCGAGGCGGTCGGTTGAAATAAAGATGCCGTATTTATTAGTTTATACCTGTATTTGGCACGTTTATAATATATTTTGTATTTCTTTTAATTTATTTATTTATTAATCATTCTCATAACGAGTATCGACGTGCCTGGTTATGGTCGCCCGCCCTCGTTTTAGCGAGGAACATACATATGGTGAATAATAATAATCTACGGTCACGATACGATCTCCACGCTGTATGGCATGATCTCGTACTGTGCGACGTTAACTGGTGAAGATTTGTCACGTTATTTAAATAAAATTGAATAAATGTGTTTAAGAAAAGCTTACTGCTAGCGTCAGATCGGCGATCTGACTAACATAACATAACATATTCTTTTAATTTCAAGGTTGACAGAACGCCACTAAAGTCTGAAACAACTCAGTAAATGGTGTGAGTATAAAAAGATAAAATGAGATAAAAATGAGAACGTTAGTCTAATAACAATCTTTGAACAGTATTCTTATAACAGAACACGTGTTTGCTTGTCCGGTAATGTTCTGTCGTGGCGTCTCGGACAAAGGTTGTGAGCTGTAGTAGATCCAGGGCTGTATAATTAGGTTTTAGGTTTTAAAAACTTTAAAAACTTTAAAAACAATTTAGGTTTTTAATTTTATTATTTTAGCTTAATTTATTTAAATTAATGAATTAAATATATTATTTAAATTTTATACTCAAATTTGAATTGTGATTTGTGAGATTAATGCTTCATTTTCTTCCTTTTTTCTTTCGGTAACTGGAGATTAGTCGTTAGTAGAATAAGAGTCGATGGGATGCAGATTTCATATGCTTTTGGGTCACACTTTCGTGTCTGGTGACATCGGTCTTCGTAGAAATAATGTAAAACCCTTAAAAACCTTAAAAACTAAAAAAAACTAAAAACCTAAATTTTTTTTGAAACCTAGGATTTTTCAGCCCTGAGTAGATCGCTGAGGAAGCAACTGATACAGTACATGGTTTGACTTTGTCATGAAACGTTTGAAAAGTGTTTCATCAGCAGAGTCAACCAGTTGAGCCACAGTTGGGATGAGGGAGTCGCACAGTTCATCACCGACGCCGCGTCTGATGGTTGCTTGTAGGCGTTGACTATCGGCTGCAGAAGCAAATCCCCACCACGCACTCGCTGTATATACAATGTAGGAGTTTTGAGATGATGACGACTGACCTGTAGACCAGTGATGTGCAGATCCTGAAGTAAGTAAATTTATAGAGGGCGGTTATCGTCAAGAACCTCTAACGCGCTGAATGCACTAGTATCGAGCGAACAGGTACGTTTTAAGCAAACGTCTGAAACAGTCTGCACTGATTATCGGGTCCCGGATGAAATCCAGAAGAGAGTTCCAGACTTTGGGGCCGACAACTGAAAAGGCTTGCGTCAATCCGTGAATCCTGAATCCTTATCAAATATCCGCATCCGCATCCGCAGGAGTATAGCAGTCTTAGAACCGCAGTCAGTCCGTGTCCGCATAGTATGCTACACATTGTGGCTTAAAAAAAGTTGAAAAACCACAAATTCCAATGTACTGTTATCATTGGCCATGGCGTGGTCCTCCTCTCACGGCAATGCGATATGTTATGTACTTCCGGTTTTTGGATGACGTCACGTTGTCATATAATACAGGGAATACGCCAGAATAAATGACGAGTCGTATGTTTTGTCCAGTTCGCCAGGTGGCGACACGATGGTGAAGTATGCCGTCTCCGACTGCGTCTTGTTGACTTTGCGATGAAAATGTACGGTACATTGCGCATCACCAGTCTGACGGGACCGACCGTGCACCAGCTCCTCCGACATGATTTAGGCTGCGGCTGCTGATTTTGCTCGGATGCGGCGGTGTATCGGATGTAGATGCGGCTTATCGTCGCTCACTGGCACCGTGCGCAACCGGTCGGCGCTCGGCCGTCGCCAATTCCTCGGATGCCTCCGCCGGCGCAGCCGCCGCCGACCAAATCATCGGAGAGATAGTAAAACAGCGGCATCGCATCCGGCTTTGAAACGAGACCGCGCGATAATGGCGCGAATGACGGAAATATGACGGCAAGCACATTCCACTTAGTATACTCAATACTTGTCGGCTATCTGCGCCGTATTGTCTTTGCTATTTACGCCTCGGAATTGAAACTGTTGACTAGCAAGGGCGAAAAAGCGAGAAACAATAGCCGACATAAGGAAAAAGTATCTCCAATAGTATTTATTACAGTGCTGCTAATTGAGGGACTGTTACTCGGTTTTGCACGAGTGAAAGGTTGAGGTCAAGATCGGAAGTGATGTGATATCATCATCATTATTACACCAACCGCTTTAGTGGTCCAGATAGAGCAATCGGGCTGGTATGTGTGTATGTCCATGTGTCCATCCGTTCATTTATTGTAAACACATATAACAAACGTATATGAACAGTTAAAAGCAGAGTCAAATAGTTGGACATGAATAAAAAAACATGAATCATAAAATAGAAAATACAATACAAGAGCTAGACTTAGTTTAAAATACAACGTGGAACAAACGACTGGTGATGTGGTTTACGAGTGACTACTGGGAGTTAACAGTTGTGACCTCTAGGTCTGAGGACATATCAGTGTCTTTGCCGGGTGGTAAGAGAGAGTGAATGTAATGGTCGGGATTTTCAGTAGCTAAAAACATCTTGATGTTATCTTGTGTCCGGACAACAATTTTTGAATCAAATGACCTTTGACCTTGATATTTGCCACTGCAGTTCATCTTGACACTGCCTAGGTCGCTTTCTTCTAAGGTCAAAGTAATAGGTCAAAGTTCAAAGTCACAGGGAAAAAAGCTCAGCGACAACTGGGATGGGCGAGCTTGGCTAAAAAAAGGCCTAAATTGAAAAATGTGAATAAAATTAATAAGTTATGCAGCCAGGCAAAAACTTTCTTAGTCCGGCACCTGATCTCCATTGCTACGACGGTCGTCTAAAGTGGTCGGTGCGACCTCAAGTGAGGACATTTTAATCATCGTAGGTTTTAGTTTAGGCAGCGATGCCATACATCTTAAAGTACTGAGAAAAACTATTTTTAAATGACTAAAAACTGCTATCAAAATGCTGCAAAATGCATTGAACTTACCTGTGAATGGCAAAGTTCGAACTTGTAAACATTTCGATGTTATAAAATTCAGCAAAAAATATTATTATTATGATGATGATGATGATGACGACAATGTACGCATCTACCGGGTGGGCCAAAAGTAGCGGTACCAACGCGATTTGTTCAGATAATATTGCCTGTCCGGAATACCGAATATATGGTGCAAATCTTCGTGTACAATGAGCTTGTGCGTTATTGCTCTAGTTTTAACTAGTTATATTTTTATTGTACAGCTTAACCGAACGAGAAGTGGTTCTAGCAGCAATTGATAGTTGGCCTGCTCTTCTCGTTGAGCGCAGTATAATCGGCGACTGTATGGCGCTCACGTTCCTTCACCGTTTCGCATCCTCTTTGTCGCCGGATTCCCCGCGGATTCGTCACTCGTCAAAGCGGCTGTGATGGTAAGAGGAGACGAGGCCTTGTCGTTAATACGGTGATCCGATGCTTTGCTGTAACCCTTTAGCGGACCTAACGATTGACGGGAATTTGAAATTAATCATCGCGGAAATGACAAAATTAACAAGGTGTCTCCCTAACGGGACGTAACCGTACTGGCCCGCCGTGCAGTGTCGGCCGCCCGACCCGCCCATGCGCCCGGCCCGGTGGCTGCCAACCGCCCATGCGCCTGGCGGCCGGCCGGCAGCGTCACATATGACAGACGACGACAGACGACGACGACAGACACCAACGACCGTTACTATACGTTACTATACTAGTCTGGCCCCTACACCATTATGTAGGCGGGCCAGTAATAAAACATGCAAATATTTACTGGAAGTATTGTGCACACTTCTCGTGAAATTCGTATGGACGAAGCTGACTAACAGGGCTATAAATGCAAATCAGAGCAACATAACTTGTCTAAAGCAAAGCAATAATGAACGCTCCATGCGTCTCGAACTTCCAACAGCTCTAATGCCCGTATTACAACTGAGATAAAATGTTTAAGCTAAAATGTTTTAGCTAAAATTTTTGTTTCACCCGTATCACAACTGAGATCAAATGTTTATACTAAAACATTTTAGCTAAAATGTTTTAGCTAAAACATTTTATCTCAGTTGTAATACGGGCATAATCCATATGGAAAAAGTTAATCACTTCACCTCGAGTTTTTTTCTGAAAAACTCGAGGTGAGTGATTGAATTATACAAAACTTTCACCCATGAGTACAGTTAGTGGCGATTGTAGAATTTTAGAGTAGAAATCCACCTTTTTAATATGAATTAGTCAACTTTTAGTTACTGATTTTCTGAAATTCCCAAAGGTGCAAGCGCAAGGTTCCTAAATAAAACACTGTGCATAGTGTATGTTTCAAGAATGCTTAGGAAGAATACCCCAAAATTATAGTTATTCGGACCAAACATGTTTTGTGCCTAGTTGACAGGTAACAAGTGTAAAATACAGATGTTTTGATAGCCTAATAACAGAGAAAACATAACAACGCCGACCTAAACCATTGTACACCGTGTCTCAAAAACACTATACACTTGACTTTTGATCATAACTTCGGCAAAATTAAACCGATTTACAAAATTCTTTCACTGTCAGATTCTTCAGTAAATTTTGTACCAAACCTAATAAAAATTCACCATCTTACCTTAAGTATGTTTCTACACTACACAATTGCGGCCGATTTCAATGGCATATTGCATGTGAAACGTCAGAATTTATCTTGCAAGAAATGAGACCGCCTTAATAGCCGAGGTCTGAACCATCCGTACGGTAGACAATAATCCTCACCTAAGAAATTTTGCCAAGAGAAGGTCATTGCCCCGAAATTTTTTTCCCAGAGCCCACAAAATGCGACCTTCGTTTTTGAGATGTTGCATATTTACCCATTTTTGGGGCCCTGTACCCGGGGGCTGATAAATATCGCGGACTTTTTTATATTGCGCAGCTAAGGGCACAATCTGTAACTAGATTTTAAAAAATGACGCTTTTAGTCCATTACGTTTCTGAGATATTGACCCTCAAACATGGTACCGTACAAAATGCTTGGAAAACGCGCTAAAAACTAAGTCCGAAAATATTCAAATGTTCTGTAACATTTTATTTATCAATGAAAGTGGTAAAATTTTCGAAACTGTTAAAATTGGTTTAAAAACGCCCATCTCTACGCTACATTTATATTACACGTCTATTTATATATAATGAAATCGTACATGAGTACACAAAAGAATGCTGAAAAAAATAAAAAACAAGCAAACGAACATGCTTCAATCAGTGGCGTCACAGAACGACTGGGGGCCCTTGGACATGTTGATACTCTGGGCCCTAACTTAAGCTGGGCCCTAGCAGGCTACCATACTTAATGCAGACTAAGCGCAAGGT
>Ga0209780_1003414_pt1 | contig 11834 bp, 9 predicted proteins | sample WorMetexBAHAMAS2_FD_187384 | JGI IMG/M metagenome (GOLD analysis project Ga0209780, IMG submission 187384) | Marine gutless worms symbiont microbial communities from Max Planck institute for Marine Microbiology, Germany - Inanidrilus exumae... | ecosystem: Host-associated > Annelida > Digestive... | reverse complement strand
TGGAACTCTATTCCACCCAGTGTAAACTTCTCGTCGCTTGTTACTTTTAAGCGTGACATACGCAATGTTGATTTTTCGCAGTTTTTAACATTAGGCTTAGAAGATTAGTCATTACATTTTTATGTTCTTTGTTAGGGCAGCTGTTAGTGCATAAATATGTGCCTTGCTGTCCTGCTCATTCTCCATTTGAAGTGCTACTGTTTTAATCTTTGTTGAGCAAATAAAATGAATGAATGAAAAAACTGGCAGATTCCTTGCCTTGGACGCCGATGAACCGCCGTGCAAAATTTGACGCCGCTAGCTTTATCCTCGGAGGAGAAATCCGTAACCGTACAAACACACAAACAAAATTACATACAAACAGTAACAGATATATCCACACCTTGCCTATCGGCATGTGTGGATAACAACATCCGTTAGTTGAAATTGTTACTTATTTTATACGAATGTGCCGCCATTAGTGCGACTTCCGGTGTTGCTTAACACAAATAAATAGTGTTTGTTTGTGTAGTAAGCATAATATATCGAATATCTGTCAGCTTCTATTTACCGCAGTACAATGGCAGAGCGAGAGCAACCAGGCATTGAAAATGTTGCACCAGAAAGTAGTGTACCAAGGCAGAATGACGCTTCAGTTTCTAAAGTATGTTGAGTTGTTCGTTCAAACATGATTATTAGCAGTACCGGTCTCTCTAAAACCTGCAGGGACACTGAAGCTGCTGTACCAAGTGAGACCGTCTCATGTCAGGAGCAATTATGACTAATAAGCACAGCCGGGACGATGCGTGAAGCATGGCTAGCCACCTGTATACAGACAAGCCGGGCTGATGACTGTTAAAACTGACCGGCCTCCTCGAATACCGCATACAACGCATGCAGTGCATGCAACGCATATGGCGTTGCCGGCGGCAGTAGCCGCGCAGCTCCGTAGGCGGCCACCTCGTTCGTTCAGCACCTATAGGAAGTCGACCACGCGCATTCCAACGAGCCATCAATAATTAGTAATAATTGTTATTGGAGACTAGAGCCGTCCAGTAGCTTGTGCTGAGTGTGCTGATTTAGGTGGAAGATACCACGCTGACATGCTGACGTCGATTGTGATAGTTAAAGTAATGTAGTAATAGTAGATTTTGCTTGTTACGTTATGTATTGCTGGTTATAAGGAGACGTACTCACTGACCGTCCAGGGTTACGTGACATTTGCCAACAACAGCATCACAACAGTACATGTATAGTTGAGTGCGTTACTGCTTTGCTTCTTGCGTTCAGTTTACGTTTTGAGTGTAACAGAAGTAGCAATATTTAGTGGCTGACGGCTATGATAAACTATGCAGGTGAGGCTAGCGACGATTGACGGAAGTTCCACGACGGCTGTTCTTAACTGCTGTTTACGCAACACGTGATCAATCAATCAATCAATTTATTTGTGATAAAGGGCCATAGGCCACTGACACATCACATAAACAGTAAAACTATAACTACAAAAATGCAAAATTATACAGGCTATAAAGATGAACTAACATACATATCAGTTGCAGGACAACATAAAACATCAATACCGTGTAAATAGATTGATATTAGCGTTATAAATAGTTCTCTTGAATGATGACAGACTTTTAAAATCAACCACAGAAGGGGGCAAACTATTCCATATAAGGGTGATTGGCTGTGGGTGGCAGTGGCGTCACACCTGCTATTGTGGCAGGTGACGCCAGCAGAACAGTGTGATGGTCATAAAAGTCGCTATTTAATACCTTATTCACCAGCATTAGTGAATGCCATTACCCCAATAGATAAGATTAAAAGTGACCACATTGCCTTCTGTTATTTGTGCACTGTTACAAGAGCATGAATATGAATAAAATGGAAGAGAAATATAAAAACACAAAGCATAAAACGTGCACAATGTGAAGTAGTGTTGTTACGACCACCGAACTTTCACCGCCACCGCGGTGGTTAGCTACCACCGAACCAACACCGCCATCGCGGTGTTTTTTGCAGTGTTCTCGGCGGTCTTTCTGGGCACTGTTTTCTGAAACTACCCCTCACTTCCACAGCGTCCTTTGATCCCTGCATGAACCCACAGCGAGATCAGTCAGCGACACCGCCCTCTTTGCACAGCCGCTTTCTGGGACAGCAGGGACAGTCTAGGCACTGTACTTAGTGAGACCGTCGCGACGGTCTCACTTAGTGCACCCCCACCGCATACAGTGAGCAATTAGCATATTCCAGGACAACCAGAACGAGCTTGAAGCCGTGACATCCACCTGTTGCCAATTAACAACCCTAGCCTTGACACAGACCGATATTTGCCACCGGCACAGGCACCGTGGTGGCATGTCAAAAAAGCTTATTTCACATTGTGAACTAAGCTGAAAATTAAGCTGACACAAGATAACATGGCTAATGGAAGATTATGCATATTTAAATGAACAACAATTGATAAAACAATTTTTAAACTGCGAATATTGAACAGCGGGAAGAAGGTATGGATGTTGCCTCTTACAAAGCTGGTAAGAACGGTAAATTGAGGTATTAGGAGAGAGAAGATGGTGTAGAGTGTGACCTGGCTGAGTTGCCTGCCGAAATAGTTTGCGATCTGAATTTCAGTAAGAGCATCGGTGTTAATTGCTATTGAATATTTTAAATTTCAGTGTGTTTTAGGTTGACTCTTCGATAGAGTCGACTTAATAAAGCTGGTCTCAAATGTCCGTCCATCCATACGTACCTACGTACGTATGTACGTCTGTCCACAAAAGTTTCGTGGATTTCAATGAAATCTGGCATATAGGTAGGGGTCGATGAGTGATGCACGATGGTATGCAGTATGACCCGATCCAAGGTCAAGGTCATGAGTCTTCAAAATTTGAAATCCGGCCATTTTCAAAAGCTATCTCCTTCGCCATTTACAAAGTGAGCTGGCAAGTGACCACTGATTCTTAAACTAGGTCAGAATATCTAAATTTCACATGGCAGGATTTTTGATATTTGGCCTAGTTTTTGTGTCACGTGAGTTTGAAGTTGGCACGGTCCGTCCATTGCGAAGAGTTGACCGTTAGTCTTGTATGGGGATAATTTTGTTGTCATGTATCTTAATAAACTTGTTTTTGAATTGCTTGTTTACGTGTGTAAATTTGTTACTCAGAGCGAGAAGGATGTGGAGAAAGAACAAGAGGCGCAGTTACGTGCAAAATATCCTGGCATGAAGGGGCCTGGAACGTCGGCTTTGTTGCAGAAAAGACTAGCACAAAAGGTTTCAACCATGATTGTTGATTCAGTATTCATTAGTGCCCCGTGTGGGTGTCGTGGCTGCAAGTAAGTGGGTAAATGTCTAAGCAAGTAAGTAATTGACAAATTTATGAATCACCAAAACCAGAATGGGCCCCTCCATTTCCAGGCCGGATGTCATACCAGGCGACTAAAGCTGGCTTCAGTTTTTTGGTTAATTTTATGTTGTAGTGTTAGTGTATTTGTTATCGATGCATGTTTGCTTCAGTTGTGTGACTAACATGTGCTCAACAGCTTAATCTAGCTCACGGCCCAGAAACGAAAAAATAAGGAAAAAATAAAAATAAAAACCGAGTAGCTCAGAAGAAACGGTCCAGGCAAAGGTCCGTGTTTAGTGTTTAGTGGGACGTAAAACGACAACTGAATCAATCAATCATTAGCTATAGTGTTGTTGCAGATATACAGGAAAACTGAGGGAATATATGCGTAGTATTGGTAATTGGAAGAAACTGGACAGTTGGACTGGTTTTCGTGATCGTTGAGCTGGTAAAATGACAAAATGGTAATGGATCAACGGTGATGGTTTGGATTTCAGCTAAATAATGATGGGACAGTTTTAACACTGAAAATAACGATGTGGGTTACATGCATGCTTCAAAAATGTCTTGCTCCATTTTTTCTTTCACAACTACATAAATATGTGACAACTGTGTCTGTGCTTCGATTAAATATTTTAGTCACAATTAATTGCACGATTATCATTATTAATCGCGATTAATCACATTTAAAAAAATGATTTTGTAAAACCTTTGACTTTGTTTTTTTTCCCATGCCTCCAGAGATAAAGGCAGAGCCATCCTATTTCAGTATGTAATAACAACAGCGGTACAACACTTTAACAGTAGTGATAAGAGTTCCGAGGGAAAAGATGTTAGTCCCTTCTTGTCAGCTCGACATTAGTTTTTAGGCCGTCCTGCTGTCCCGTTTGTTAGTTTGCTTGTTCATCCTTTAATTCGTCCTGTCAGATATTGTTATTACGATATCTCATGAACGGCTTGAACTGTTTTGATAAAACTTACAGAGAATATTTACTAGCCCCTACTGATAAACTGATTAGATTCTGGAGGTCAGTTGTTCTGGTATGATGGCGAAAGCATACTACTATACTGCTACTGTGGCATGGTGGTGCAACAGTATTGTAACTGTAACGGTGTCACAACGGGTAGAGTGTTGGACTAGTGATCACCAGGTTGTGGTTCAAATCCTACTCTGAGCAAAAGCTGCATAACAACCTTGGGCAAGTTGTTCACACCTATGTGCCTCTGTCACCAAACAGTATAACTTGGTACAGGCCAACGGGCGGTAATATTTTGTGGCTGGGAAGGTAACCGCACGCTTGGCCAAAAGTAATGGCAGCCTACCGCCGGGTGGATGACTCACCTGTGAGCTGACTGTCTGTACACCTAACCGGGATCAGCTCCGGGCCCAACACTTGGTAACGAGTATGGGAATCCTTTACCTTTACCTTTTACTGCTACTAGCTCCATTTAATGACTTTTTCCATTGAGCCTGAGTCAGCTGGTACCCGTCTGGTCCTCCTGCTCCACATATTCCGGAAGAGAACGTCTGGGGATTGTGGAACTGGATTTTACGGGCTGGGTGTCTTTCTTTCCACCCAACCATGAATGTGAAAGCACAGAAGGGAACAACCCAACCATTAGCGTCGAAGCACTGAAGGGAACAGAGCACTGACCCTGAAAAGTGTCCTGGTGTCATCTGCTTGTTATCCACATCCAGAAGGAACGTTGCTGCTTTCACGCCAGCTCGCCGATGCCCGGACAATTTTAAGTAATTTTATTAATTGTGTAATATATGTCCCTGTTTCTGCTATGTTTTTTAGACAAAGTTTTTTGATTCTGGCGATTATGCCATGGCTAAGGCTAAGGGCGGTGCTGCAATGAAGCAGTCAGCGGTGGCTGGTGTTCCGACACCGGAGTTGACGACGGGCGAAGAAATCCCGACACCGGAAAATGCGCATCCGCGGAAAGCAGCAAATCGTCTCAGCAAGCTGGTGTCTATGTCTTGAAAAGGGGGACTCGGTGTCGTCTTGTTGTATATATTTGTAAAAATGTGATCCGCACGTTTGTGACCCAGTGTAAGCAGTCATGGTTCTTGTTGGTATTGTAAGAGATGGAACAGTGTCCTAGTGCATATCATATGCTGTGCTTCATGTTCATACTGATGTCTTGTTTTGACACGTTTGTTATGCCGTAATTACATGTAAAATTTGATTTTAGCACTTTTTTGTGCTAAAACAAAGTTAACTTGTAGTCGTATACTCTACGAAAAGCTGTTCAACTCCACTTGAGTTATGATGACATAGATACTGTAGCATTCCTAGCGGCTGGGCTCAAAATCATAAATAGCAGCCAAAAATTTGCAAGGCAAATACATGTCTGTAAGTAAAGGTAAAGGTCGGATTCTTATAGAGCAGTACTTACACAGTAAATCACCATGACCAGCCGCACTGTACAATCTTGGAAGTGGCAGTTGATTGGCAAGAGCCAGTGGTGCTGCAGCACAAATTGTGGCCATCCATTGCACGTGTTAACGTACAGTTGGACCCGCGTTATGCAGCTAGCAAACACACCACTGCACCAATCAACCGCACCAGGCCTTCACCCCGTAAGCTTTCATCAGATGGCACCGCCCGTGCGAGGAAGCAAACATCCAATTACAGCTTACTACTCAGTTTATCGATCTAGAAAGGATGAAAGGCTTAGTCGACCTGGGTGTCTGTTTACATACCGAAATAAAGTGCCGCCTCCGGGAGTCGAACCCGGACACGTCACCCATCCCAGTACTAACCGGGCTCGACGTAGAGTAACTTCCTTGATGCGACCAACTCCGCCACTTAAGTAGACTTGTGTGACAAGCCATGGGTAAGCATAGTAAAATGCCTGCCTGTGGGCGTGGTTGTTTATCATAGGTGATAAAATGGCGTCTGGTGGAAAATAGCGAAAGTGAACAGCTTTCCATTGAGTACATATATGCTTCTGATAAATGAAGGATTAGTGAACTAAGGATTGAATCATCTTGTCGGAACTTTACGATATCACACTGCATTTTCACATTGTTCAGAAATAATTGGAAAATATGAGACTGGAAAGCTGCCGAGTGTCGCTGACCAGATAGCATGTAGGATTCACGTAGCAGACACTTCATGAGAGGTCATTAGTACCAATGCAGCTAAATGACTGGAAAGGCTCGCTTCTAAAATGACTTATGACTTATTGAGTAGGATGCTAAACCCCATTCCAGCTATTTTCGGGTTGACCACTTGTCGGGAAAAATCGGTCAGTGTCCACGGAATTACCAGAGATGGGAGGTGTAAGGAGAAAATGTCAGAGAAAACTGTTCATGGCTAAGTTCATTTTCGCAACTACTTCAGTACTGCCTATTTTGAGAATTTTGCGCTGCTTGCAAAATATTTATGAACATCTTTGTAGAATATGCACTGATATTTAGGTCGACTCGGAGTGACCTAATAAAGTGGGTCTCAAATGTCCGTCCGTCCGTGCACAAAAAGTTTCTTTGATTTTAATGAAGTTTGGTTTGTAGGTAGAGGTCGATGAGTGATGCATGACGGTATGCAGTATGACCCGATCCAAGGTCAAGGTCAAGGTCACGAGCCCTTGAAAGTCGGAAATTCAGCCATTTTCGAGGGCTATCTCCTCCCCATTTATAATGGGGGCTGGCAAATGACCACAGATTCTTAAATTAGGGCACAATACCTAAAGCTCTTCGGGCCGAATTTTTGATTTCTGTCCTAGTTTCTGTGTCACGTGACTTTGAAGCTGGCAGTAAGTAGGAGTCGACTGCCAGTCCCATACGGGGCTAATTTTTATAGTGTGTATTCGAAGCATGGTTAATAATATGCGAACGATGTGATAATTCGACAGGTTTTTGTGGTGTTAAAAGTCAGGGAAATTCAAATATTAGGGAATTTTACAGTGGTTGGAGAGTGGTCAGCCTTTTTATGATGTGTGTTTACACACATTTTGTGTTTGTGTTTTTAATTAGGTTTTGTCTTTTGTATGTTCTTTAATGTTAGCTTGGGTCATTTTGTTCTATTCCTTGTGGTTGTTGTGTTGGGTTTAGTTTCTTTAGTACTTAGCCAAGAGATTGGCTGTTAAGAATGTATCCGAAATGACCTATTTTGTGTTGAGTGGGACGTAAAACCTTAACTCAGTCAATCAATTATCATGTTAATCTGTCCAAGGGTGATCAGCTTTTTTATTCACGTGGCTTTCATGCGGCTGCTGGAACTAGTAGTATGGTAAGCTGTCGACACATTGCAGCAGTCTGTAAAGGTATCTGCATAGACAGGTGAAAGGTCACAGCTAATGCATATATCTACCTTATATAAGTAAGCCATTGCAGTGTATATGCCAGACTTATCTCTGCCTTTGACACACCGTAATTAAGCAGATAGGACGCTTTCATTTTTACGGTTCATAGTTTTGCAAATAGCAACAATATGCAGTTGGAGATGGCAGACTTTGTGCCCTGGTGCCTGTGGGATTGGCCCTTGACCTGGAAGACTATCATCCTTCAGTGCTATTACACTGTTGGTTGGGTCATCTCACCTGTAAAATCGTCTCAGAAATGACCTGTAATGTGTCGAGTGGGACGTTAAACTTTCACGAACTCCATGAAAAGTATTGTCTTTGATTTTGGCAAATTTGCTTATTTATTCATTTATTTATTACGTAAAGAAGACAGCATGAATATGAAAACGTTACGTCACTTCGCCATAAAACTGGAAATATATAACATATTGCATTGCTGTTAGTGTTAGAGGAGGACCAAGCTACGGTCAGGGGTAATGTGTTGAAAATTTGGTGAAATTTTGGAGGTCTGGTTTTTGAGATGTGAGTGGACAGACAGGTACATACAGACACACCGATTGCAATTCTTCATCCACTTACTGAAGATGAAGTAGTAAAATGAGGCCAATGTGGGTAAGAATAGGCTGGTTTCATTTCCCAGCTGGATGACATACAAAGTCAGTAAAAGCAGGGTTTTTATGTTTATTTTATGCTATAGTAAATTGAGCTGTATTAATGCGTGTTTGGTTCAGTTGTGTTAAGTCCAGTTTCTTAATTGATTGGCTGAGAAGTGTCGTCAAACTGATCTATTTTTGTGTCGATTGGGACACCAAACCTTAACTTATTGAGTCGTCATCAAAATTGGTGATGAATCTTTGCCATTTTACGTTGAGTTGTTGCATCTCCTGGTCAGCTTTACTACGGTCAGTGTGGCTGTATTGCATAATTATGTTTGTAGACTGGAGTGAATGGCTTTAAGTCATGTGCTTGTCAAAATGTATGATTTCTGTTGTGAAAGTAGCATGTCTATGAAAATACTGTGTCTAGGCCTAGTAGTCTGTTGTGATTTTCAGCTGTTGTGGCAGGATACCTCGTAGATTCGTACGACCTGTAGTTTTTCTATGAGACATTGGTAATGGCATTAGGTGTAATGTGTTCTGTACACAGTTGCTGACTGATGCCCATGGCCTCATCCTACATCTGAATATCATGACAAGTCATATACACCATGGGTGATAAAGAACGTGCCACTTTATTTTTCAATGTAACTCTCACATATTTCTTGCTGGATTTTTACACTTTATGTACCAATGGAAACAGGAAAGAACACTGTACAGAATAATTATAAAATTTACAACTTACATCTTAATTGTATTTTCAGTTACAGCAATCATATCTGCAGTTTGGGTTGACCATCGACCACGACTGATAGCTTTCTACAGTGCATTCAGTCGAATGAACTGGTTGTGCACAACTTTTGTAGGAAGTTGTCCAATCTTTTTCTTGTTAATTTTTGTTAGGGTATTTCTTTATGAGTCTTTGTTCAGAGAGTTTTTTAGGTTTCCACAGGTTTTGAACAAAATTTTATCTTCAGGATTCAGCATATTCCCATATTCCATTTCATTGCTTTATTATTTTGCACAAAGTAACTCAATGAAGTGAACATGGCAGTGTGAAGCAATTATGATGTTATTAGTCTGTTAAATTAGCACGTAGTAGAGTATTCTTTCCCGTTTCCATTAGTCCAAAAAGCGTAGAAATCCACCACAAAGTACGAGAGTTATCGTGAAAAATAGAGCATTACACTTTTATGACTCACTATGTATTTTACCATGACATCTGGACAGTAATTCAGTATTGTGTCAAGCGTATAGAAAGAGTGTTGACTGCGAAACGTGATGATTTGTGTGTGATCCTTGGTGTCATGCAGGGTGAACCTACAGAGAGGTTTTTGATGATTTTAATGCAGTATTTTGCATCGTCAGTGAGCCATCTGTTGCTATTTTGAGTTCTGTGTTCAGTACTTATCCTTTGTCTTCTTTGATCTCTACAAATATATGTACCTAGTTGTATATTTATTTGCATATTTGGTTGTCGTTTGATTTCCTGGAATATATGTTTCCGAAATGACCTGTTTCGTGTCCTGTTCTCATGGTCTCATGGTGTTGGTTTTAGTGGCTTGTGAAATATGCCGCCAATCTGCACTGTGGACCATTTGTGCTGTTGGTGAAGTAGGAAAGTGTTGCCTCCATTGCTCGCTAAAAGTATTCTTAGCTGTTGGAAATAATTCTCACAACACTCGGGATCTGTTTCATGGGACGGCAGAAGAAAAGCAGGTTATGAAGATAAAGGAGATGGGAAAGAAAAGGAGAGAGATAGAAAGAAGAAAGATGATTGTACAGTGGTGATCTGTATCAGTTTTGTGCAGTTTTCTGAAGTCTGCATGGTGTTTTGTGTTTTATTTGTTGGGAAATGTTTCCAAACAGCAAAACTATCTGTAACAGATGTTATCGCTCAACTAATTACTGCCGCAGGTTACGTGATCTCTTCTATAAGAAAACGGGGTGTAGGGGGCAAGTCTGGTACCATGGGCGGGAGGTCCCCCGGTTGCTTCTTTTGACATTTGAAATTCGAAAGCCAGACCCACATGGAAAAGATATTATACAATGAGAGTCATTAAGCACTGATATGTTATAGTAATTGATGAACAGCAATTACACAAGACATTACATTGAACTGATAAATAGGTCTTGTGGTGGTTGGTTAGTTTCCACCGTTTTATAGGCACTAGTGTAATAACCATAATGAACCTCCACTATCCTTTCCCATTTGGGGTTGTTAGGTAGAACAAAAAGGCAAAGAGATTGGGAGGTTACTGTATCTTTGGCCGTCTTTAACCTGGCGGAACTAAATCTCCACCAATACCTTGTCTCAGAAATATCCTATTTTTGTGCTGAAAGGGGACGTTAATCTCCCAACCAACCATCTGTAAGAAGAACTGCTTGTTTGTGTAAAAAGAAGTCAGAAATGGCATTTTTTTCTTGTATTAGATTTATTGCTATCTAGCATGCACTGTTGTTCAAATGCCTTTACTTTGAAGCAACAACAACGTACATTGCAAAATATCGCTAAACTATGAATATCAAAATGTTTTTAACAGATAATTTCTTGTGACTTTTATGATGTTTATGTCATTGTCTGCACTGTTGCAATTTTGTAATCATTTTCGTTAACTAGTGATCAGTTCTAATGTCAGCGTTTGAACTGCTTCATCACAATCTGGCAGTAACCAATCAAATATGCCGAGAGTTTGTTCTTTGTGATTGTATTTATTCAGTTTTTAGGTCGACTCTTCGACAGAGTCGACCAAATAAAGCTGGACTCAAATGTCCGTATGTACGTGGGTACGTCCATCCATCCACAAAAAGTTCCTTTGATTTCAATGAAATCTGGCATGTAGGTAGAGGTCGATGAGTGATACACGACTGTATGCAGTATGACCTGATCCAAGGTCAAGGTCACGAGCCCTTCAAAGTGGGAAATCCGGCCGTATTCAAAAGCTATCTCCGCCATTTACAATGGGAACTGGCAACTGAGCACGGATTCTTAAACTACGGCACAGTAGCTAAATTTCATCAGGTGGGATTTTTATATTTGGCCTAGTTTTTGTGTCACATGACTTTGAAGTTGGCGCAAACGTCAGTTGCAAAGAGTCGACCATCAATCCCCATACTGGGCTAATTGTTAAAATAATTTTACCGCATGCATTTGAGTTTTTTTTTCATATACCGAAAAACCCTTTAACTGCATTGGAAATAATCGTTCTCACAGTTCTCACACTTTTATTTTTACATTTTTGTACACTGTACTTCATGTTACTATAATTGGTGATGGTTTTAATATTTCTGTTTCTTAACAGCCTGTTCACTAGTACCAGTATCGAAGTAAATGGCACGTGAACATGTGTTTGAGCAGTTGACTATGAGCGTAATGTGTTTTGACCAGAATGTCTGCTTGCAGCTTGACTCCATTTATTATCTGCCCCATAGCTATAGCATATAGCATGGGACAGATAATAAAATAAATGTAAAAAACTGCAGTTTATACACACTGTTAACGGCGACGGATCGAAAACCGCAAAAATCATAAAAAGGCAATGTTAACCACACTAACATAGCCTGAATGTCAATGTTAGCGTGATTAACATTGCCTTTT
>Ga0209780_1003413_pt1 | contig 11834 bp, 6 predicted proteins | sample WorMetexBAHAMAS2_FD_187384 | JGI IMG/M metagenome (GOLD analysis project Ga0209780, IMG submission 187384) | Marine gutless worms symbiont microbial communities from Max Planck institute for Marine Microbiology, Germany - Inanidrilus exumae... | ecosystem: Host-associated > Annelida > Digestive... | reverse complement strand
CTATGTTAGTGTGGTTAACATTGCCTTTTTATAATTTTTGCGGTTTTAGATCCGTCGCCGTTAACAGTGTGTATAAACTGCAGTTTTTTACATTTATTTGAATATAAATGCTCCACATGGGCGTATCCTTTGTGCACTTTTACAAAATTTTTAGCTTTTGTAGGAAGTACCAAGGTTGCTAAACTATTAAAATTTGGGGATTTGCTCAAGGAGTTCAGTAATTATGCGGGTTTAACCTCGGAGGATGCATTTTCCTGAAATTTTAAGTGCCTTCCTAGCGGCAAAACTATGTGAGATGTGAATACATATTTGAAGTGCAAAATGGTGCAGGCATCTGTCACTGTGCTGAGTTTGGTGAAGAGAGACTTGTGTATCATTGGCAAATGGGTGAAAAAATTGGTGTTTTTTGTTTATCACTTTGAACGACAGGGCGAGTTTATGCTAATGCTTCGCTGTCAAGGCATTGAAATGTAGAAAGATTTGGTGTCATTGGGTAGGGGATGGGAAGGCTTGTTGTTTTGCACCCACATTCAACTTTGTCTCTGCACCACTAGGTGGTGTCACCATAGAATGTTGAAGTTGAAAATATGGCCAAATTTGGAGTTATTCACCCTCAAGGGAAACACAGTGAACTGATGCAGATGAAACTGAGTGTCTATTCTTGCTTGCTAAATTTGCCCCGATTGGTCAAGCGGGGTGGGTACATGAGCCCACAAAGATTTTTTTGCCCCATTGTCATTATACAGAAATTTGCTGTTTAGAGTATTGTGCTGTGTGTGTGCTAGAATCAACATTTTTGCAACATAGTGGCAGTAGATAGCTTTACAGTCTGCAGTGCGGAGTCAGATCAGTCATCTGATTGCCAGGATGTGAACATGGCTGAAGTAAATAAGGCACCATGGACTGCCCAGGTTGCTTGCATTGTTTGTCATAGTGTCACTATTTTTAATGACGGCTGCTTTGCACAGTGCTGTATCTGCAGTGGCAGCCTGCCTGTGTATTGTGTTATAACTGCTTACTGATTTACATATCACACAGGGTTTTGGCCATTTGGCAGACCTTTGTTAGCCTTTTTTCTGAGTTTTTAATGTCCAAGGACCAAAGCATCAAATCTGATGGCGATATCAGCTCTGTCTGCTAACACTACTGTTGATCTTCAGTGACATTTGAAAGTCATTCCAGCAACTGCTTGCTTTTCAAGTCTGACATCTCAAATCACAGTCAGCATTGCTCTAGTTATTGTTGGATGGGATGTTAAGCCATTAGTGAATGCTCAGGTTGTGTTACATGTAAATATGGTTTAAAAATACTGCATCATGGTAGGTGGTGAGTGAGACTAGGCAGTATGCTCATATGTGGCATAATACATGATAAAAATGGGCAGGCATTGAAGTGACATTTCTTAGGTGCCTTAAAAAGTCACTGTTAATTGGTACTTGCCTATTGATTATTTAGAAATCTTTATTGGTTTGCTTAAATGTCTGATTTATGAGGTAGCTTTTTGCAAAACTGCAATTTTCCACATCCTACTGTGATTTAAATGTCCACCAGAGGGTGCTTTTGTGAGAAATTCTGCATGGAATTTTACAAAAAGATGATGACACATTGTGCCATTATTTCACTGAACGATTAGGTGTGAGGTCTGCACAGTTGCTCTCCATCGCTGTGCCATGTACTCACTCGACACTCGGCGACCGCATGTTCTCCGTCGCAGTGCCTCGAGCTTGGAACAACCTTCCACTGCACATAAGACATATCTCCTCCATGAGCGTCTTCTCTAAGAGCTTGAAATATTTTCTTTTTTTACGAGCATTCTAACGGTTGTGTTCTTGAGTGTGTTTTTTGTTTTATGTTTTTATTCTCCTGTTAGGTGCCCTTGTTATGTTGTTGTCTCATTTACGGCGCCCTAATCTTGACTTAGTTGACTGATTGATTGATGTGGTGTTAAAATAACATAGGTTCACGTGTAATGAATGAGAGACAGACTAGGAATAGATGATATAATTACGGTGGTACAGTGGTACAGCAAAATAAGTTGAGGTGGGATGGGCAGATTTTAAAATAGGATGAGAATGATTGGTTGAAAAATGCACGGATTATATAGTGGAAGTGGTGGGCCAAAGAAAACCTTTGAGTATGGTTGTAGAAAAAGGCCATAGGATCTGACAACCATGCAGGGAAGATGCTATGTACCATAGTAAATGGAGAAAGTTAAAGATATTGTATAATACCCGCAGAGCTATGGAGTGATTGAATGAATGTTGTACCTTGTTATCCTGGTTTAATGACAGTTACATAGGTTGTTTGTTGTTTATGTAGCTTCTGTGGCATTTTAAAGCGACATTGTTGTGTTTTAAGGAGGATGATCAACTGTTGAGGCTGGTGACACAATATGGAACTAAAAATTGGGCAGAATTAGCCAAGCGTCTTCCTGGTCGATCTGGCAAGCAGTGCCGTGAGCGGTGCGTGACATTGTTGATGCAACTGAAAGTTGTTCGTACAATAACACTGAAATCACTGCTTTCGTTTTTGGTTACTGTGATATGCTCTACAAGTAAAAATTTATAAATCACAACCAAAACGTTATTACCTTATTTTGACGTTTCGGTCTCATCACGAGATTTTCATCAGAAGAAGCTGGTACTCAGTTCTTCCGAGTCTTGATGCGACTATGAGCTGTCGTGTCAAGAAAGTGGTCATAGGTGTGATTCAACTGATAGCTGCCCTCGTCTCGATTCATAGCTCGATGACCTTCCTTGCAGATATGCACAGCTTCCTTGATTCACCTAGTAGGACTGTAGTCTTTTTCCAGTCAGTTGTATGATTGGCTTGATTTGCATGGTCGGTGACATGCTCTGTTGTAGGTGAAGTAGAAATACCGTTTGTTAATCCTGTGTACTGATGCTGTAAAAACAAAATCTGTTGGATGTTTATTGTTTAATGATTAAATATTTTGATTTTTGGTGCATTTTGCAGCTGGATTAATTGTCTGAATCCAGACATTAATAAGTCTGCATGGACTCACAATGAGAATGCAATGTTACTGCATCTTCATAAAAAATTAGGAAATCATTGGGCTGAAATTGCCAGATATCTTCCTGGAAGGTAATTATACATTTCTCTTATGAGTGTTTGAACAGCAAATTTTGAAGTAGTGAAATAAACAGACATACATTACAGTATTGTTTACCTTTAGTTGAGTTGATGTGTATTGTATTTTTTCACTGCAGTAAATATGCATGACTGAATATTGCAGACAGAGATAACAGCTAATTTTACATGATATTATTGAAACAGAAACCAGTGTGTTTATGTCTAATCCTTGTAGAATAAACTTGTGAATGTGAAATATGTCGTGAACATTTTTGTGTATGACTTGTTTATTATGCAAATAACGAGATATTTTTAAAATAATAACTGCATCAGCTGATGTCTTATGTCTCTGATATAGCCAAATTTGTGCTGAAAGGGGAAGTTAAACTCCAACTAACTGATGAACGTCTTCTCGTGTGCTGATGCTGCATCTGTTTTGTTTCATAGGTCAGAAAATGCGATAAAAAACCATTGGCATTCTATTGCAAAACATAAACTATCCACTGAAGATATCGTCACTGTTGATATGCAAGCATTTAGTGTATCAGAATCTTTACTTTCTTACACACCATCGCCGAATGGCGGCCTTGTCGGTGTGCAACCGGTACGACTGTTTGGTACACCAAAAACAGTAAGCAATATTATTTGTTACATTTGTTTCTGTTTTTATTTACCACTGTCTACTTAGTTTCTGTACGTAATCCAAAACGTGCCCAGTCAGCAATGCTTGAAAGCAGTTTCAGAATAGTATTTACCTTTGGTGACTGCTGTATTTGTTTTTTGGATATGTCACATTTTTGTGTATAATTTTTTATTCCCTTCCTTTTTGTGTCATATCTTGTTATATATTTGATTATCCACTAATAAAATTGTATCACAGTCATCCCACATTTTACCTGTTTAGTGATTCACAAAATATTAATATGAAATAACTTTAAAGCCTGTACTGTATTGCTCTTATATGAATGTCATAATGCATTGATGTCAGTTCACTGTCAGTGTTAATGTTAGTTTAGATAGTCAGTCACCAGTTGAAGGCAGTGACAGGTATAGAAATAGCGTGCATTATTGTATTTCTGTGATAGGCACGGAGTTTAGAGCAGTTGATTAGTAAAGTAAGTTGAGTGTGACATAACATAGCAACTAATATCTCCGCTCTCTTGAAGTGTGATGTAATTTTTGGATGGCTCTGTTGGCCCATAATAATAACAACAATAATCGAGGTTTATTGGTTACCGTCAAATGTAGCAATTACATTTTCGTGACCAGACTGTTTCATCACAGGACCAGTAGCACTATACAATAGAACACAAAGAAGCAGCAGCAAGTAAATGTGACACACAGATTAGTATGGGCACCAAGCTGCTGTACAAGTGCTAGGTTTACTGCAATGCTGTAACTCAATACAAACCAAAACAACAAATGAACACATACTAGAACATAGAATTAGAATATATGAGGTAAATATACAAATGCCTTCACTGCCCATCACTTAATTTTTTCTGTCATCAGTCAAAATTTGAATCCCTAGCAATCCAGCACATTAAACGTTATCACTTGACCAGCCAAACCCCTATATAGCAACAGTTAGAACAGTTGCCACTAGACTATCTACTTCAGCTTTTGGTATTCATTGTAATAGATAAAAAACTTGCTGTGCTGATTTTGTGGAAGCTTGGTGCCTGAAACTTTGTGACTGACGTTCGACAGGTGTCTGCAAGGCCAAGAGTGAACACATCTGCAGCGATCTCAAAACTGGCTGAAATTCAGCAAGCACACTCAGAGGAAGTAGTTGTTTCTCCACCAGCCAAGTTCCAGTGCCTTGCATCTGCCGATGAGATTGAATTTTCACCAAGTAACATGTTAGTATGTTTCAGGCATGTTGTCATGCTGCTGCCGATTACCTCCACCAGTTTTGGCAGGGATTCTGTTTTAACCACTGTTTGTCTGTCTGTTTATCAGCATGATAAATATAAAAGTTAGTGGTGGATTTTCTGAAATTTGGGTTGATTATGGACTAGAGAAGAGATGATTAAATTTTGGGAGTTGATCTGGAAGATATTTTGCATATTACAAGTTTGTTATACATGTAGATAGTTTAGATAGTTCATTGGTTGATTTATGTGAAAGTTGAAAGTGAATTTAAGAAAAACAGTTATGGCACAATGTGGGACAAGAAGTTCAGCTATTGCTGAGAGACCTGTGTGACGCTCTGTATCAGTTGAAATGTTGTTCTACTGTTGTACAAATAAAGCAAACAGATCCCCCATGACAGCCTGAAGAGCACTTTTAGCAACTGCCTTATTTTCTTTCGCTGCCTGTATAGTTTTGTACACACATCGTTCAACTATCGCACAGAGAGCATGCGATGCCGTGAACAGTGGATGTCATCAACATACTTCCGCACCACCAGCCTTATTGAAGTCAACTGGACCGTAACTGTGATCGCCAGATTTCGACTACCACCAGAGTTGTCATCAACAACTCTGGTGGTAGTCGAAATCTGATGATCACAGTGACGCACATTCCTCCGCCAGCGCACCATCGTAGACATGACCACCAAATTTTCGGCAGTAAGGTGTCTCAGCTGAAGACTTCTCAACCAGTCGAAAAATGCAATTTTTACCTATACCACCTGCATTTGCACCCCCATTGGGGGTGACCGTGTTGGAATTTCGCCAAAGTCTTTGGCATCACAAAAGGAGTTCGTGGGCTGTTGTTTGGCGTTGTTTGCATGATCCCATGTTTGGCCGTTTTAGTACAGTGCCTGCTGGATGGATGGACACACGGACAGACAGATGGACACACGATAACAGCAAATATGGCGCTAGCATAGCGTCGCGCTGGTAAAAATTTATGGCAGTCCCGGTAATGACACTGCCGATTTTAATGTGCCGTGGTGGAGATAATGTGCTGTTGCTCTGGTCTGAACAAACTTATCCTTTATATTTCAAGATATGAGCAGATAATTTAATGTGATGGTTTGAAAATATTACAGCTGTGTATTGTAGTGGTCTACATTGTGCATATATGGTACTGAATTTGTATTTTGTTGTCTTAATTTGTACAGTTCATTTTTGTCGGACATTAATTGTGGCGAGGAAGCTGGGTTCAGTGATTTGTCATCTTTATATGATATGCTGGAAGAAATGCCAACAACGGCAACACCACTGAGGACGGCATCAGTCCGGAAACGACGTTCAATCGGTAGGATGCTTGTTATATTATGATCCCTTTATGTATTAGCTGCCCAGGCCAGGAGTTTATTATTTATTTTAAATATTGTCCGGTATGTAATACCAGAAGCCGTCCGTATAAATTATATACTTCACACTGTACTAGCATCCGTAATCGATTTTTTTCCCATCGCGTAATAAAAGCATGGAACAGTCTACCGCAGTCTACGAACTTCATGTCACTAGCTGCATTTAAACGATCTATTCTTTGGACGGACCTGTCAAAACACCTTACTTGCTTCCTGTATGATGCCGGGGACTCTGCTAGCTTGCTGAGCATATTGTCTGATTCGTTTGACTATCTGGTATAAATAGTATTATTTGTTTTTATTTTATTTTTATTTTATTTGTTCTTTTAGGTTTAGTTTTCATGGACAAACATAAGTGCGAAATTATCACCTGTTTGTCCAGCCAAATGCAGTGTAAATTTCTGTGTTATGTTGTGTACTTCACTTATGGCGAATAAATTTGATTTGATTTTACTTTTTTATTTTTTATTATCTGTATTGTGATAGTTGTCTTTACGGTACAGAGGTGGTGTATGAGGAGATCTCTAGCATCTTCTCCCTCATCCAGATGCACTAGTTGCCATCAGAAGGGCATGGAGGCAGTAAAACTACTCCAACAAAATCTTCCCGTTGTTAACTGGGCTGCTGGCTATCATGTTGGTTAATGATGAAATTGTTCTACATGTAATTGTTGCTGCAAACTTCTGTAAACCCCGAAGCCATGGCTACAAATTTCAGTTGTTATTTATTGCTATATACTGTGATTTTCTTGTAATTGCTGCTGTATGTTCTACATATGTGTAATGCATAGAACTGTGCATATATGTGGTACATATTATTAGCCTGTCACTGATATATTTAGGGCCGGTTTTTCCACCACAAGTTAATCTTAGATTAACTTAATTGCCATTTAAGATCGGCACATAATTGTCGCTTAACGCAAACATCGTTTCTCCACTGCCAGTTAACGGCCAATCTTCAATTAAATTGTCCATTATCTTAATTGCAGATTTTTCACCATCAATTCGTTAATGGCCTATTAAGTGGTCTGAACACATCCCTTTCGGAGGTAACCTGTCGTGCATGCACTTGCACTAGTACTCCTCTGTCAAACAGCACACCTAATTTGAAGTGCATAGCTTCACCAACTGGAAAGATATGATTGGGCCAAAATTTAAAAAACCACGCCCATTAGAGGGTAGTCTGTCATCCCAAGGCTAGTGCCTAGATTTTTGGTCGTACGGTGTTGTTTGCGTGATCCTAGGTTTAGCCATCTTAGTAGAACACCGACTTGTGACGGACAGACAGAGATCGACGGATGGACAGACACGATGACGGCACGTACTGCACTAGCATAGCGTTGCACGGCTAAAAAGATGAATTTCTTCTACGTTTTTAGCGCCCCACTCTTTCTCTTTTTCTCCAGTTTTAAATTAGAATTTTATTATCTTTACTGACTGTACTAGTGTCTCAGCTTGACATCAAGTATGACGTCGTGCATGGAATATTCACGGATAGAATATTTACTAATAGTCTAAAATATTGCTTGTGCGATACTGCATGTGTCACACTCAAATATGACAAACAAGCTTTATTGGCACACACTGTAACACAGTTTGTCGAGAAACAGTAGGTGTGCAGCTTTTTTGTCCCACCCTGTATATGCATGACAGGTGATGCAACATAGGTAGGAGTGACAGGAACAGTCGGGAAATGACAGGGAATTTCACAGTGTCTGGGAGGTGGTCACCGTGTGTATTAATCGTGTTGTTGCTACTGTGTCCAGGTACAATGTGCACAAGCTGCTAATCAATTTCATGGCACCTTTCACGAATGCTGACACATGGTCGGATGAACAAAGGTGCGCTGTTTCACTTCGTCATTAATGTCATGGTATGGTGTTCTATTAAAACCAGGGCTGTCAACGATTAAGAATTTCGTTGACGACTGATCTGTCAATAATTAACTACTAATTAGTCCTATGAAGCAACTAAATTGACAGCAATATCCAGAGTTCCCACGCATCCATGAAAGTACTTGAATATTTTTCTCCTAAATTCAAAGCCTTGAAAGTACTTGAAGTACTAGGTGCTTGAAAGTCCTTAAATTTCATTACACGGGTCCTTGAAGAAGTAGCTGATGTGATTACTAACGAGCACACAAGATACATCGACGAGGTTGTTGCCAAAGACAAGAGCAAGTAGTCAGATTTTCAGTCTTCTCCTAACAGTGAAGGCACCGACAGGATTGATATCTTGTTCTGTGACACAGTGAGCAGTAACAAAGCATTTAGCAAATTATGGCAAGTTGTTAAGCAGGTTCTGATATTGTCCCATGGACAGCCAGCAGTAGAACGTAGTTTCTCTGTTAACAAGCAAGTTGAGGCTGAAAACTTGGGACACCTCCACTGTTGTAGCAGCGTTTGATATTCGATCATATGCATGTGATTGGTGGGCTGATGAACGTTGACATTCACAACAAGCAACTTCATTTTTCATGTTCCAAAGCACGGCGGAGATATTTTACTTACCTTGCTGATCAGAAAAAGATGAAAGAAGATGAGAGAAAAGTCATTGCAGATGAACTAGATGACCTGAAGAGTAAAAGACAAAAACTGCAGATAGACAAGGACTCACTGACAGCTGCAGCTGATGACTTTGCAGACCAAGCTGAAAAACAGCATAAGTTGACACTCATTGCAAAGTCTAATGCGATGAGAAAGTCTGCTAGAGAGAAAGAAGCAGAGTTGAATGCAGTTGAACAACAGCTACAAGACAAGCTGTTGCTAAGTAATATCATGTTATATTACCTTATTACTGTATCATCGTCATATAAATAAAGGCTGCCAGTCAACTCGTCACATGACCAACTCGTCAAAAAGTCAACTCGTCACAGTCAACTCGTCACACGACCAACTCGTCACACGGTCAACTCGTCACACGGCATACAACTCGTCACAGGCAACTTACACACACGAACAAAATGACTTGACGCGTATTTCCTCGTAACATTGACTTTGACTGAGTAGGTTTTTTATTGTTAATAACTTAACTGATTATGTTGTACAAAGCGACCACGTCCACGTTACGTTATAGCATGCGGATACAAACTGCACGTTTTTTGTATGTTGTACGTTTTTTCCCTTTCTTTTTATTACATATGTGCTACATTTATGCGAATAAAGATATGTATATTTCATACGTTCGGCGCGGCGTGTTTATCGGCGCACTTCAATCGGAAAAATTAATGTGTACGTTCGGTTCACGCCGACATTGTAACTAAGCATTGCATCTTTATTATCACACCGACGTCTACCCTACAAGCAGAGGACTAACCCAAAATACAAGAACTCGTCTTGCATTTATAGCTAATTTATACCGTGGGAGTCGCACGTTCCCTCTGCAGACGAATACTACAAGACATAGTAATCGTTAACAGACGACAGATGGAACGGCGATAGCATAGGCTTATAGCGAACGTGAAGACTGCCAGTCAACTCGTCACACCCGTGTGGTCAACTCGTCACGAGCTGTGTAAAATGAAAAAAGTCAACTCGTCACATGCGACGAGTTGGTCATGTGACGAGTTGACTGGCAGCCTAAATAAACATTAAATATTGCAGTTCTACTGTTCATGCTGTAAACTTCTTGAATATCAATAGATAGTGGGAACCCTGAATATCACGTTTGAATTGTGCACTGGTTTGATAATGAGTGGTTTAATGACGTTCTTACTGTAATAATTATAATTATCCATCTTGATAGTCAACAATAATAAATACCATAACTTCCGGTGCAATTACACGCCAAATTAGCTTCAGTTCATCAGCAAGAAAATAGGAAATTAATCCTAAGTCAGCAAAATAAAGTAGTTAAAAATTCTTATTGCTTAATCAGACGATTAATCTTAATGTCGGCAGCCCTAATTAAACCTGAATTTTCGTTTGTTTTTCAATAACATGTCGTTACATTAATTATGGTTATCTTACTGGTTGCCAGAGTTATTGTCATATATCATTCATCACTGCCAGCCACTGAAACCTCAACCAGCTGTAGCTGTAGTCATGTACACCAAGAAAAATTTGTAGTCGTGATCATTTACCACACATCTAAAAGATTTGACAGTTACCATTAATTACATAGTTTGACTTTGATCATATCATATCTGTCAGTGATTACAATGTGTTGTTTTGCAGGGACGACTTGTTCAAGAACCTTTTTGGCAAAAGTGAGCTAGGAACATTACCGTAGCCATCCACCAAGCTGCTGACTGTTGAACATCCTGTTTGTTGACTGACAGCTGCTATACTAATTTGTAGTGACTGGCTGAAAATGTGATTCTTCTTGAAAATGTGATTCTTCTTATAATAATAAAGTGCCAGTTCAGGCCGCAAAATGTTTCAGGGTGCTTTGGCAAAATGAAATTCCCTGAGCTTTCCATACACTTATAACGTTAAAACCCGATGTAACGAACCACCTTACCAGCCATTTCAGTACATTTCTTGCTCTAATGCAGAATTGCCAAATATATTTTTAAGGAGCATGGTGACCGGCTCCACCCACGCCCTTCACTGTGTCAGCCAACCAATCTATGCTACTGTTACTAAGAATTAGTACGCACGGGTTTCAGACTGCATCACCGAAACATTTCAAATTTCCGCGAGTTTTCCAGAATTAAAAAATCCCCGAGTTTTCCAGAGTTGTAAGCACCTTGTGTTTTAAAGGTGCAAATATAGTATAGACTTCCTGCATCATATTCAATCTACACCAGTTGCAGTGAATACTATATTTTGAAATAAAACTTGATTGACCCACTTCAACTACATGTCTGTAAAAAAAACTACAATTCAGCAGACGACTAACTCTGCAGTTAATTTTGTAGTTCACTAAGTCACCAATTACCACAATCAGTTTTGATGCCTTTCACAAAGGTCAGAAATAACTATGAAAGCAGGTTTCAAAAACCTGGCAATGCATTTTCCACAGTTCATTCTAAAGCACATCTATTGCTGATGATAACAACAGTTGATGGCCAGAAAAATAAAACCTTATGGGATCAATGTGTAAAAGTATGAGTGCTACCAACTAGTAAAACATCAGCCTACAAACAACACATGCATTACAAATATACATAACACATTACACACAAATGCCGATAAGCATGCAAAGACAAAACAGCTGAAGACGGGGTTGAAAGGCAATTTTTGTATTTAGCAGTGCAAAGAAGACTACCGAATATGGGCACTGCTATAATTAGTTTGCAATTGATTTTGATCAAACTCGAAAAATGACTTATTATTTCGTGAATGCCAAATTATTTATTAGTTATTCTTTGTCCTAGTGACGTCAAAGCTGACTTTTGGGAAAGTCTGTCGAACAAAACGCATCCATTGTTGTAGTGTTCGTCATTGATTGGAAACAGGTGCAACGAAACAATGCACCTATAAGCCATCTGTATTTTGTTAATCTTTAAATCTTTAAATTTGTCTGTAATAAAG
>Ga0209780_1003412_pt1 | contig 11835 bp, 5 predicted proteins | sample WorMetexBAHAMAS2_FD_187384 | JGI IMG/M metagenome (GOLD analysis project Ga0209780, IMG submission 187384) | Marine gutless worms symbiont microbial communities from Max Planck institute for Marine Microbiology, Germany - Inanidrilus exumae... | ecosystem: Host-associated > Annelida > Digestive... | reverse complement strand
TGGAACAAAAACTCTCTTACAGCGGCTGTCCCGGCGTCGATCTCTGCCTGTAATACTGTCCCGGCGTCCCGGCATGTTTTAGATAAGGCGGGCTGTCACGTTCGTGAGCCCTGCAAAAACGGCTGAACTGATCATGATGCCATTTGGGATAGTGACTCGGGTGGGCCCTATGAACCATGAATTACATGGGAGCCCCGATCCCCCCGAGGGGATGGGGCAATTTTGGGGGGAAACGTGGAGGCCCATTGTAAAGTACAGGGACACGCTATGGTGAGTTGTGCAAAAATGGCTAAACCGATCCAGATGCCGTTTGGGAAGAAGACTCAGATGGGCTCAAGGAACCATGAATTAGGTGGGGTTCCGATTCCCCCATGGGAATGGGCACTTTTGAGGGGTGTCTGCACCATAAAAAGTATGGTAGAAGTGAGCGGCAGAACAATGGATGAATGCATGTCTGCAAAATACATTGATGTAAAGCTCACAGCCTTGGCAATATATAGGTATAGTGTCGCCAGCAAATCAGTCCACTTCTCCGCATGGTTAATTCTGAGGTGCTTCCTCATGTTGGAGTGGATGTATTACAACTGCTAGAAGCAGTGCCTCCACACAATAAGGTCACGTTACACGTTGTACAGCTGACGCGAGATACATAGCTGCACTCCACTCACTGTAAAGTAATCCCATATGGGGCACGTTCGAGAGCGAGACATAATTGAATTAAGTTATGTAAGTTAACGCTATAAACTTATGAAACCATAAAGTGGATTGCTGCATGGCATATACCATTTTCTCAGCTTGATATAAGTATAAGCCTAGGGACAGTTATTGGACAGCGACTGCAGCCAGTCATCATGCGCAATGGGCAGTAATGCTATGCAGTTGGTTGACCAGGCATACTGTTAGCAAAGTAAGAAGCAAACCACAGCAGGAGAAAATTTTGTATATTGTATTTAGACAACTTACTAAAAGTATATTATGATGTACCAGGTCAAATGCTTGTCGAAAGTCCACAAACACACCGTGAACCGAACCATGTGAATCAAGGCATGTCATGCAAGTGGAAAGGATGGCAATGAGAGCATGATTGGTCGACCTTGACTTTTGACAGCCGAACTGACTGTTATCAAGATATGGCTAAATGTGAGAAGGAAACCACTTACCAACGATAGACTCAAATACTTTCGCAATAGTTGGGAGAAATGATATAGGCCTTAGATAATTATAAATGGACGTTGGGGGTGAACCTTAATCATCGGAACCACCTCTGCAGATTTCCAAATCGGTGATAGCCTGGAACGATCTGATCTCGAAGCCACGACATCCATCTGTTTCCCGTTAACAACCCTAACCTTGACACCGACCGACCAATATTCGCCACTGTTACAGGCACCGGCACCACGGTAGCATGTCAAAAAAAAACACTGCCACCGACCGAGTTGCAATTCCTGCCACCGTAACAACACTACTTATGAGGTTGATTGATCTTTTTATAATAGGCCTACTATGATTTTTGTTACGTGATTTATCTCATTATTATAGAAATAAATTTAAATTGCTGTGTAGGCTTCATGTGCATTAACTGCACTTTATTTATTTTAATTAGGCCTACTTATTTGACTTGGCAACATAATTATGTTCTTTTACACTTGGTTAAATAATAATTGAAATCAAAATTCCAAAAATCAGTCACACCATGGAACCCACGTTGCCACCTACTCATTGTGCAGTCACTTCCATAGATATTTTACTTTATGTAACTCGGTGACCATTCCCTCCCCTGTTGCTGTGCCCGACTGTGAACAGCACTACCGCCGCTACCGGTACATAATTAACGACACACCCGGCCATTTCGACATCCCGCACGTATTCCCGCAATGAACTACCCGCATTTTAGTCTTCACTAATCCCCCCACTCCGCACCCCGCATTTTACACGACCCCAAAGGGAGCCTGCATCTGTCAACATCACTGACTTGACTACAGACAGATGCACAGACCAATCATGCTACTCTGTGTGTAGCAATAGGCCGATCACTAGATGCAGTGAGTCCTAAAAGCTGTTCTGTACCACAGCTGTATGTTGCTTGTGATTGATATTCCATTGTAACTGTTTTCAAGTGTTTTGTTTGGAATGTTTTAATACAGGTATCACTATCATGACTTTGACAGATGACCAGCAACGCCTGAAGGCTCTTCTTACAGAGACTGTGACCCTTCTGTGCAAGAATGGTCTGCATTTTAACTCTGAAGTTGCCATTGATGGTGTCATTGGCATTACGGTTGATAAATCGAACGTGTTTCTCGTCTGCATCAGAGAGAATGTGCAGCAGCTCAAGGATACATCCTCTGACAGGAATTTGTCAGGGAGCGTTGTGAGGCAGTCACTTCAGTCCGATGGCATGCTGTTCAGTGCACCTAGCACGGAATCTATTAACCCAGCGTCACCAGTTGTGGTTAATCAGCATCACAGTTCATACGCACACTATGATTCAGCAGCAACCATCACTGAAACATGTGGTAATGTTGACTTTGAAACTTATAACACGACGACTCGGAGTGAAATGTCGTTTTTCAGCAGCATTGCTGCCAAGAATCAGAACACCAACCTGTCCACATCTGTTTTAGGTGTAACCGACTATATGAACACCTCATGTAAAACTAATGATAGTTACCATGAGACAGTAGCTGATAATTCATCACACTTGCAGCATGATTCTAATCAGGAGAAATCTCTGCAGGACATTGATACAGAAACCGTGAGTGTAGAAAATATGTCACCTAGTCACAAGGAAGTTGTTGACATCAAATATGAGGCAACCGAGCAAGCAGCTGAATCACTACAGCCCGATCCACAATCTGATCATTCTGTAGTTGATGTAGATGCACCAGATATGGAATTGAATGCTGGTACTGCTGACATGGAGTTTGAAACAGCTCCATCCTCTTTTGCTGATCAACAGTTGCCTTTCGGAAGAATATCTGCATTAGCCTGCACTGCAGATTCTAATACTCAGGTTAGACTTTTAAAGTACATAATATGTGTGTTGTGCTTTGTGTATATTTGGCATTAAATTGTTTTAATTAGAAGATCTGCTTCTGCAGTTATTCGTTTAATCGCCAGCATGAGCAGATGCATGTTTTGCATAACATCTTCATTGTTTTGTAGCTCTGTATGAAGCTGTTTTGTTTATCACAATATTTCTGTACGGTGTCAGCCATTGTTACATGACTGCCGGTTACACAATGATACTTAGATTAAGAACTCTCCACTGAATTGCTTATTAACATGATATGCTTTGCACTATCACCACTTAAGAACTAATAGTCTCCACTTAAATTTCTAATTAACTTAATCAGCGATTTTTGGCCACTTGATGTTAAGTGCTGCTTTTTATTTGACTTTGGCCGTCAAAAAAGCACACGATGTGAAATTTACTTGAGCAGATCATTATGAATATATACCGCATATATACTCCAACAAGGCAGTAAACTTGTATATTACCGTACTATTAATAAAGTAGAAATGACTACAATATGGCATGTTTACGAAATGGCAATATACGCTGTTCTGCATTCTGGCAGACGTCAGCCTGCTGGCCTTTGCTAGTGGCGGCAAAATAGTAAACATGATATCACATGTCTCACAGCAACCAATCACAGAGGTCTGTAAATATTTATAGGCCTCCTTCGAGCCATTAGAAAAGCCATAACATTTTGCACTTTATACAGTAGTGCTTAATTTTTGGTTGTGCAACAATTCTGACTTCAGTGGAGACCTTTAATCTTTACTTATTAAAGTTAAATGGCCTTTAGTTAAGTGACGATTTAACTTTAAGTGCGGTTGCTGCAACCACCAGCCCTAGATATTTTTAAACGTTGCAATAATACCTGTGATTATCATGCTTGTTATTCATTTTACTGTAATAAACTGCTTATTGTATAATGTAAATTGTTTATATATTTTCGTATATATGTGCCGGTTATGCTATCAAGTATCATGTATTCATGTTTGTACAACATGTAAAATTTCTGCTTACTGAAAACTCCAATTCGAGATAAGCATCTCCGATTTGTGACCTGCGCCTATGGTTCGAGATTTCCTGGACACTGTACATTACAAATTATATTATTATTATCATCATTGTATAATGACATGAAAGATTCAAGAGATTAGACAGCAACTATAGTTGGAAAGTATATAGACAAACACAGCAAAACTGTGCAGCTTTTGACGTTATTCACTGCATGTATTTGTTGTTTTGTCAACATGGTATACTTATTTTACAACTGATTTGTTAAATTTTGACAGGGCAGTCTTGTTATGGAGTTTCTGGAGGTTTAATCGATTCTGCAAGTGAACACATATACATGTAACTTTAAAAGAAATTGTTCTATGCTTCATTTACGTGTAGAAGTAAAAACTGTTATGAATATAACAGAAAGTTGTGCTGTTCTGTGGTTGATTTTACAGAACCTGTTACGTGCTTGTCGGAATGCACTGCAGTTGGCAACGAGAAATCGTACTAGAGCCTGTCGGGACTGCGGTGTGCCAATCTATTCACAGTGTGAAGTTGAAAGTGGTGGCTGCCACTCGGGTCACATGATTCGGGAGTGTTTTCCATGCCCTTACTGCTCAAAGCTATTCACAAACACATATAATTTGCGTGGCCATTTGTCTCAGCATACCGGCATGAAAGAATTCTGCTGTCCAGTTTGTGGTCGAGAACATTCCTTGAAACACAATTTCCTCAACCATATGGCTAATGTCCATGGAATCCGTCTAGAAAGAACAACCCCTGGCAGCATGATTGCCAGATGTCGGCCACAAATTGAGCCCAAACAAAGCCAAAAAGTAGCCAAAAGAGGTAAATTAACCTAACCATGGCCAAAACCCGCAACTTGCACTCTTAACAACTGGCTAAATACCTACTCAGTCTGCTAAAATTTCCCTCGGCCAGTAGTCACAACTCAGAACAAGCATAATTGGGTGCAAGACAGGGTTGTCAGTAGCCAGGTTTGCCACCTAATGGGTGGCAAACCTGGCTACTGACAACCCTGTCTTGCAAGTTATGATTAAATGAGTCAGTTTCTCACTACCTGTTATCATGTAAGCTGTGATTGATTACTAAAAACAGAAGCAATTTGCAGAGATCTTTCTGCATTTTTGTGGTCAGAGCTTGTTTGTAATTGGCTATTTACTTTTTTTGTGATTTCTTCTTAATTTAATTTTGGCTGTCAGTGATGATGACCATTTAAAAGTCGTATAGTTTTACTTGAAAATCTTAAATTACAGAAGATCTTGTGATTTGCTTTTTGACAGTACAGTTACTGCTGTTTTGAAAATGTTTCAGTTGTGATATTTTATTTATAAAATTGAAAGCCTGCATTGTCAGTGGCGTTTTACTACTGGGAAAAAGTTAAGTAAAAAGTAAAATACCCTTATGGAAACTTGGTAATTATAAAAGCATCTGCAGGTATTTTCATAAAATTCTGTGCAAAGTTGTTTGCTTTACCGATCTTCCAGGCTACCCCGCGTGGCCTTGTCACTCAATGGCATCTAAATACGACAGTGATTATCATCTTTTAATGTAGTTTAACTTGACAAAATTAAAAGGCGTCTACTTCAGTTTTTGAAATAAAAAACGAAGCGATTATGTTTGTTGCTGAATATTGCTTGATTTAGATTTACGCTGTTGCTGACATCATAGACACACCGCGTGATAGAAGAATAGTGCATGCAAGTTTCAGTTGTTTAACAGTTCAACTGTCGCGCCATACTATAGGCTATGCTCTATGGCTACACCCAGGGCTGGAAAAAAACTAGGTTTTTGAAAAAAAGTTTTTAGGTTATTTAGGTTTTTAAGGGTTTTTTGTACGAAGACCGGACACCAGAAAAAGCACATGAAAGACATCCCGTACACGACGCACCCTACTCCTTTTTACGGACTACAGCATGAACAACTACAAGCATTACTTTAACTGGTTATAAACAGCAATACATGATTATGAGACTGAAACTAAAACTAAAAGGCAACAATAAACCGCTGTTAATTGTCTGGTATGAATGTCATTGACAGGACAGTTTGTTTAGATTTCAGATTAGATTGGTGTATCCATTCCAGTGAGTGACTGGCATTGAGCGAAGAAGAACACTGTCACGTGAAAAATTAAGATGAAGTTGATGAATCTCAAAAATCACAATGAAAATATAAATCTTTAGTTTATTTAATAAATTAACAATAAAAATAAAAATCTAAATTGAACTTGAGGTTTTTAGGTTTTTAAAAAACCTAAAACCTAGGTTTTTTAAAACGTAATTCTACAGCCCTGGCTGCACCTAAGCGGAAAAGTCGGGCTCAGCCTGCGAGCCGGAAAATTTTCAAGCCGAGCCGGAAAAGCTAGGCTGAGTCGCTTACAGGTCTACCACACACACGATAGCTTATGAACTCTAGTTTTCTCATGCCCAACGTCTTGGTGAAATTCTAATGCAGTCATCTAGTAACGTGGAGTAGGAAAAATTTGCAGCTTTCAATGAATAGGTTGCTCTTTCTGTAAAATAGTAGGCATACAAGATGACACAATTTCTATGTAAAGTGAACAGTTAGTCACATGCTGTCTATCGAATCATGACATTACCTGAAGTGAACCTAACGACCTCAAGTCACCCATGTTTTGGGTTTCCTTCATATTGGAACAGGTGAAGCTACGCACTTCAAATTTGGTATGTTAATTGATCTGTGGTGAGTACTAGCATATATGCATGATAGATTAACCCCAAATGTGGTGTGTTTGAGATCAGGTGATGCCTTTAAATTTAGGTACAAGATAGAGGCATAGTAACAATGGAACACTTTACCAGAAATCATGTGTGGGCTGTCTTAAGCACTTATGACTTTACAAAGTGATTTCGGGTAACCTTGCTGCACAGTGCCTGTTGTCAAAAACTGACGCTTGGTATATGTTAACCGTTTTTGGCACCGTTTACATTTCATTGCATTTTCATTTCACTAGGTAATTTAGCCAGGATTTGGTTACCCAGATAATTGTAATCCGGTACCTAGTTCCTAAAACGGGTAACGCTGTTATCGACTCTAAAGATTAACACTTTGGTCATTTTTTTACAAAACGGAAACATTTCACAACCGAAAAAATGTTTCATATAGCATTGGTGTCCACGATGCATTCGTCATTGCAACTTGTACATGTTATGTGACTGTAGATAGATTCTATTAATGAAGTTTGATTTACTACCATATAGCATATGAATTACTGAAACACGTGCCAAATAGTGCCTTGAATTTACTACTGCACTACAGGGTGACCACTTATCACAACAAGTCAAGTAGTCAGAAATGGGTCAGTGTCAAGTAAAGTATGTGAAAATATCAGAAAAAAAATCACCAGGTCAGTGAAAGTGGTATTAAGTTGTTTCTAGTTTCATCCAATTCGGAGCATTTCACACTCGATCAATACTGTCCATTGACCTTTCACTTCAGTGTGGACAAAGAACATTCACTTTTTGACACTGCGACCGACATCATGACAGACGTGGTAAACAATGAATGTGTGGTAACAGACAGTAGCATGCTATACTCCTTTCCTAGATCTTGTTTGGTGCATACGGTCGATTCTTGTGCGAAAGAACGGTGGCTCATCTGTGGCCAAGTGATAATATGAACGTCTTTTGTGTGTCTGTTGGCAAAGCAACATGCAGCATTTAAATGAAAATACACAATTTTGGCTTTCTGTTTCCGAAGATAATGCAGACACATTAGTTAGGTGAGGTGGGAAAATAAAGTTCCATTTGACTGCTTACATTTTTAGCAACATTTCTGTCAAAAATTATCACGAATCATTCGATGTTCATCAAAGTTATAGATAGTGTCAAAATGAAGCAGCATGTCAAACGTCGACTAATTGAGTTCACACAGACACGCCCGACTGCATGGTCTGCTGTAGGTTACAATCGCCTGTGCCTGTATTGTCGCATTTACTTTAAATGTAGCCCGTCTTTTGTTAACCCTTTGGAACAGTAGCTGATCGTGAAGGCGACGTGGTAGGGAGCCCCGTGTGATACTGAATCCGTAGGTGGATTGGATATAATACCCCAGAGACTGTGACGCATGGCTAATGACGCCAGACCCAACGGTTATCTTCCCAACTAAACCAAAGAGCACTGCCACAGCCCCTTCAGCGGTTCTCATTTCTCATTGCTGTGGATAGAAGGCTGAGTTAACCTGATGCCTGGTTACATACCATGATGGTATACCCATCTCATTAGTAACTGGGTTTTGACGAACGAAATGCTGTTACCACTAGGCCAAACCGTCGTCTGAATTAGAATACTGTACAGACAGTATGTTTCATGGTTTCCACAAATATGTGGCCATTGCAGTGATAAGTTAGCTACTACGTATCAACCAGCAGCAAATGTTAACACCTGAGTGACCTTTGAAGGTCATACAAACTATTGCATTTCATCTTAAAAACAAACTACAGAATATAGCCTAATCAGCACTCATTTTATTATCGCGCGACGCTACATGCAAGCGCGACATATGCTGTCATCGTCTGTCTGTCCGTCCATCTGTCTGTCGTAAGTCGGGAGCTCTACAAAGATGGGATCACATCAACAACGCCGTACGATAGCCCAGGAACTATAGTTTTCTGTGGCCAAAAATACCGACGAAATTCCAATGGGATCACCCCCAAAGGGGTGCCAAATAGAGGTGAGGTAGGCTAAAACGGCGATTGTCGACCAATATCTCGCTATATCTCAGAAACGGTGCAAGATAGGGACATAGTTACTATACAACGCTAATGGGAACTCGTATGTGCTGAATCAATTGGTGCTATTTCCGGTGACCTTAACTACCCCAAACCACCCCATTTTCGACATTTCACATTGCCTTTCATATCTTCGTTGTAAGTGGAGATAGAGACTTCAAATTTAGCAGGTAGTTAACGGTGGGCACCAAGCATATCACTGGACCGACTGATGGTCTCAGGCGCTGTCAACTTAGTTCGCCGGTGAGTGTATTGTGTAACACACTCCTGATGGTCGTCGGACAACTGTTGACCACACCCACCGTCGAGATTTGTATTCTGTATTCAGCATCAAGGCCGGGTAGAAGAAATGGTCTGATTACCATATGATGCGATACGGAATATTTAGCATACGCTGAGCCACTGCGTCGCGCCGAGCTGAGACTTGTTATCACTGAAGGGAAATGCTTAGGTTTATTGTCACTTTGAGGTTCGTAAATAACTCTGAATTGTATTTATTATTCTACATCATATTAAAGATGAAGGAATTTTTTTTTATATAAAATACACGTGCACTGCGGTTGTAAAGGATCAGGCCTGACTTTGGAGAGTTGCAGACAGTTTACGCAATACACAGTCAGAAGGACGCAGTTTCGTTAAAATAGTTGAGCTTTTCAGTGTTGGCTAATGCTATTAAATACGTCACTTAGTAATCTTCGTCCGATATTCCAAACTGAAGCTTAAGTATACGACGCTTGGAATGCAGTTCATCCCAGTCTATGTAGCCACGTTCGAACACTGGCTCTGAACCTGGCGTCAGTTGGAACGTCTTGCGGCCGTGCAGTACTCGCCAGTTGTTGAAGCAGTACACCACTCCTGGAACATCAGTACAATTCACTGTCACTGAAATAAAGTATTTTAGTTGGACTAAGCTCGTGGACCTATCTCCAAAGAAAAGAAAACGAAATACTGAGCCGTAACAGGTCAATAATTACTGTATATCACGCCAGGGAGGCATAACTTTCACCAAAAAATGCATCAGCGAGATAAACAGTGTGCACTATCTGCTTAACATTTAACGCATTAACAAAAACAATGATATACTAATTTTAAAGTACTAAATATTGGAAGGAATGAAGTACAGCCGACTGCCGTTACGTTGATAATATAAAGGTCTTGCACAGTTTATAACGTAACCGTACAACAGGCCTACACTGTAAGCATTTCATCGAGGAAAACAACGAGTTCGCACCAGTTTTGAGCTGCATTTCGACCAGATTCTGTGGGTCATAGATCAGGCTGGCGAACGTCTTGAGAGCTCGGTAGAGTGGCTCGACATTTTCAAGCGACTGTCGACAGAACGTGTCGCGGAATCGTGTACTGTAGTGTATCTGTATGATTTCTCCAGCCTCATCCAACCTAACAATAGCACCAGTCTTCAGTCCGACAGTTACGGGTGTGTGTGGATTGAATACTTCATTCAGAACTAACGAAAATAGATCAAATTGTTTGCAACAACTTTATGGGCCATCGGCTAATGCAGTGCAGTCGGAAACGTAACATTGTATTTCAGCTAATTAACTGGCTCACTGACCTAAGTCTTCAGATAAAAGATTAATTATTTAGACAAAAACAGGAACTAGAAGAGCGTTCAGTAGAGCGCATACCTCCCCCACCGACCATGACTTTGACGTTCAGAAATTTAATCACCTCGTCCCCTGTGGCCAATGGTAGGCTATATGACTGACTAAGTTTGGTGACACCTGAACTTGAATTAGCCCCAGGAAGTTGTTCACAAACACACCTATATCTACCGACGTAGGCGAAAACATAACCTCCCATCACCTTCAGTGGGGGAAGTAACAATACTGTACTTCTGAGTTTTCATTAAAATGGGTCTGTGTGTCTAATGCAGGAACCTTTGTATGTTGCGGTGTCATTTGCAACAATAATAATAATAAATACAATAACGATATGCGTCAAAGTATATAACGTGTATATTAGTACACGACTCATGTAACAGTGTAGGCTAGCCATCTAGTTATGATCTGCGACGACTGCGCCGTATCCAGGATTTGCAAATGGGGGAAAGGTTGAGCGCCGTAGATGCGAGGATCGAGGGGTCGAGCTCCGTCGGCGCGAGGATTGAGCCGAGAGGAGATGGGGCGTGGGCAGGGGTGTCCCCCCTCTTTACTGGGGAGGGGGCAATGCTCCTCCCCAGATTTTTTTGTATTTTGGATCTCAAAATGTCGGCTTCTAGTGCATTCTAGGTGCTATTTTTGCAGTTCAGCTACCTGTTGTACACGCAAAAAAACACTGCTTTTGGCTTAGAAAACTTGCTGCTGCATGCACATAGACAGCAAAAGGCGACAAAACAAGCCTTTTGGAAATCGTTTTCTATCGAGTATGATTTTCCACGGTGGGCGAAGGGGCATGGCCCACTCTGTCCCCACTCCCTAAATCCGCCATTGGAGCCACATGGTTCCTTGGGAATAGTCGAGTCAGCCCCCAAAAGGTATCTCGATCGGTTCAGCCGCTTTTTGTAAAGCACATCCATGCGACCAACACAAACACATACACGCAGACAGACCACGTGCGACATCGGTAGCAATAGGCCGGATCTATGCAATGCATGCGATACGGCCTAATAATAACAACTCATCAGCAATTTTGATTAAAGACCGTATCGCAGGGAGATTTTTCACGGGGGACAATGTACTGTGACTCTGACCAGTCGAGAGCATTGCAGTCGGCTGCAGAAGTCGCGTGCGGCGTCATTAAGGATTGAGCTGCATACACTGCAGCAGAGACTCCCAATGCTTTTCACTGGGCCAGGCAGCCCCAAAAATTGCCTCTTCCCGTAGGGGATGTCGACCCCATCTAATACATGGTTCCTTTTGGGTCCGCATGAGTCAGCCCCAAACGGCATCTCGATCGTACTGTAAGCAATAGGCCCTAGACTGCAAATGTGCAATGCATGCCATGCGGCCTAATAATAATGAGTTATTTACTACTGTGTCTCATTAATAATTAAATTCTTTATTATAGGCTCGAAGAGAGCGTTTACCAC
>Ga0209780_1003411_pt1 | contig 11837 bp, 3 predicted proteins | sample WorMetexBAHAMAS2_FD_187384 | JGI IMG/M metagenome (GOLD analysis project Ga0209780, IMG submission 187384) | Marine gutless worms symbiont microbial communities from Max Planck institute for Marine Microbiology, Germany - Inanidrilus exumae... | ecosystem: Host-associated > Annelida > Digestive... | reverse complement strand
GATCCCGAGGGGTAGGTAAAAGGGTATGAAGACAAGATGAGGATTGTAAGATTGATGTAAAAAAAACTTGCGAGAGAGCTGTTCTCGACGGTCAACAATGCTCATCCCTTTACACAGTATTGTCTCAAAACCTGATGCAACCTGGTAAACTGACCAACCAATTGGCGTGTTAGCCTATCAACTACCGGGAAGGCTCATATATCGTAACGGACTTTGAAGCTATACTTTTTTATCTTGTTGGCATCTATATTGTAGTGGCTGACAACACGAAACAATCGTTATTCGATGCTTGTCTTTTCAGCCAATGTTCTTACAGCACGACGTAGACTACGCGTATCGTCTTTGGGTAAACAACATGCTAATATTACCAGCGAAATCATGCTGAAAATCGATGCAATGAAGGGAACTTAAATATTCCACTGCTGCCCGGTCTGCTCGTTGGAAACGATTATACAACAGTTATGAATAAGGGGAAGAGTTATTGCGATTCACTTGAGGGTTCCAAACTGCACAACAGTGTAGGCCTAGGAGCAGACACGATAAGCGGCAACTGTAATAAATGGCAGCAAAAATTCAATATTAGTTGCAGAAAAACAGACACACAACAAAATTGTTTCGTTTTGATAGCCGATCTTTAACTATCAGTTTGCAACTGTGTGGCTACCTTACCTTCACTTGCATAGGCTGTGCTGTAGCATATTGTCCGGCTATTCCGTGCGTCCATGAGAGTTCCATCGAAAAGAGATTAATCAACGTCGATGAATGGCGCTTAATTTCTTGTAGGCTAGGAGTGTGCGCGCGATGCGCAGACGCGTCGCCAAGTCGAATACAAACAACGCCAATGAGTACGTCGGTCATCCTTACTGTCGGGCCGAAATGTACGCTGGCCGCGTCGCATACCGTCCCTGGTGAGAATGCCGACGGGAGAGACAGACTGACGTACGGACGTCAGACCGTTACATTACGCATTCCGCTAAACCCGACCAGCATAATAAGAGGTTGTTACTATACAGACCACCAATAGGAAGCAACTGTATTGTCTACCGTAAAACCCGTAGTGTTTGCGTGCCTTTTATTTCGCGAGCTTAACAAAACCGCGAAATTAAATTGGCATGAATATCAATACTGTACCAACTTTAATTGGCACTTGTCACCGGGCGCCGACCTCGGTAACGTTATGAGAATGTTCTATATGACCGTTGGCCGTGGTTCGGCCCTTTATTCGCCTATGGAGCACCGCAATATACCGGAAAACAATCCAATCAGACTTTCGTGTCGTGCACAACTCATCGACTGACCCTGGGCTGAGGTCGCGTACTCCCACGACGGCGTCAGGGTAGCCCAGGACCAATCAGCATGTGTCCCGGCAGCAGCTGGGCGGGCACGGTGTACGCGCGTCTAGCCGTCCTCGTCCGTGGTTGGTCAGTCTAGGGAGAGGCCAGAACTGGGCCCCCAGGAAACCAAGGATTAAAATTGGGACCCGCGGAACTGTAGATTCTTCCCCCCTTACAATCCTTACACACTACTCGTGTGTTGGAACTGTGTGGTCTGAATTCGCCAAAAAACGCAAAAAAAATTTTGCATAAAGCAGTCATATCGAATTCAAAGTGCGACTCGACACTAACTGAACACTGACGACGACGTTGATTACAATATTACTCAAAATGAATACAAAAATAACACTCTGCTGATATATAAACAATCCGAGTTTAGAACAGTGGCGATCTAAATACATTTCCTTTAAACGTACTATTAAATCACGATTAATTATTAAATTATATTTTGACAAATTTTAGAGGACTACAAAAAATCACAAGCATTTTCACTTCTACTCATGCACCCACGCTGAGCACTTTTTATCACACTAATTACTATACAGGATAAACTGCCTAGATATCAGCGGCGTCTAACCCCGCAATGACACTCTCGGAATTACCATTCAAACATGAACTCTGAATTGTCACACAGAAGATAAGAATGCGGGTTTATTGGTGGCAGCTTTACCTAGTGGTAACTACGTCGTTCGTTACGCCTAAGTTACTAACTTAGAACTACTGAGACCGTTCACAGGTATACCATCTTGGCATGTAATCAGCCACTCAGGCCAACTCAGCCTCCTACCCTCACCGGAACGGGAAAAGTATCGGCCTAGTGGCAGTGCTCTGCGGTTGGGAAGGTAACCGTAGGTAGGCATATGGCATCGCGGTAGCTATATCAAAGATGGTATTGGTATATCCCACACAGTTGGTTGATGGTCTAAGGAATGGAGACGCTAGTAAGCACTTTATCATCCATCTATATTCATCTAAGGAATATACACACGGTGACGTGACGTCACAGTAATCTATGGTCACGATACGATCTCCATGTTGTAGGGCATGATGTCGTACTGACTACTGTGTGAACTTAACTGGTGAAGATTTGTCACGTTATTTAAATAAAACTGCATCAGTGGGTTTAAGAAAAGCTTAGTGCTAGCGCCAGATCGGCGATCTGACTGTACGTGCTGCAAAATGTTTATATTTCCCCGCCCTACTACATTATAGCAGTAAGACTAGCTGTAGCTGGCATAAACAGAAATGAAGAAATTACGTCACTGTCACCCTAAGTAAGTCTTGGCCCCTATGGAAAGTGCCTCAGTCCATTTTGTGAAGTAAACTAAACGTCAACTTATATAGCGCATCATCGTAAACCACCTCCAATGCGCTCAGGAATGGCACGTGTTAGAGGGATCACACAGTTTTACCTGCCACGCACACGTTTATCCACCAACGGAATGAACCATCGTGCCTTTACTCCGTAAGTATTCAACAGATGGCGCCACTCTAGCGAGGTAGCATACATCCGATTACAGCTCACTAGTCATTTATCGACCTCGAGAGGATGAAAGGCTGAGTAAGCCTAGTTGGCTGACCTTGTAGCGGACGGTTTACCCACATAAGTGGTCACCCGTCAGCTGCAGGTCGAGCGTAGGACAGGGAAAGTTCGCCGGTCAGACCGACGTTCTACCACTGTGCAACGCCATCATCAGTTGCTCAAGCAACTGTTGATCTCCCAGCATCCCATCAGTAGACGCCACTGTTAGATATATGAGCAACTAGAGCTATGAGTCTTCATCACTACTCCACGAGTCCGCAGTCCCACCGCCAACCCTCCGAGCAAACCGTCCAAGTCTCGATCCGCCACGTCCTTCGCCGTCACTGCCACCGCGAGGCGGACTCTGTCTCGGATCGCCCGAGTCCGGAGTCCACACCAGGATAGCTCGGTCGTTGGCTCCGCTGAAAAGACAGTGTGTGGCGCGGCTCATCGCGAGGCAATTCACTCGTCCGTAGTGACCCCGCATCACCGCCACCTGATGTCCCTCGTCCACGTCCAACGCCACGATGTCGCTGGCGGCCGGAACGAACGCCACCGAGACTCCGGAGTCCATCGGAGAAACGGCCATCCGGACCGTCATTCGACTGAGGACCTCTACTCGGCCATAGTTGACCAGAGTGTTGCGGCCGGTCAGTTCATCCCACAGACGAAGCCGGTGGTCGGTGCCGAGGCTCATTAGTCGGAGTCCGTCAGGCAGAAACCGAATGCCAATCACTCGACCACTGTGTGCCGTGTTCACTGTAATGTACAAACAAGTAAGTAAATCAGTAGAAGATCGGATCGGACTTCAACTAGCGTCGACGTGGATACCTTCACCACCTCGACGGCCTGCTGTGACCTTGACCTTTGACCTCCAGAATCTATTTAGGTCATCTGTAGGTGTTCAATATTCACTGTAAGTTTCATCGAGATTGCTCTTTCCGTTCATGAGACATCGTGGTAACAAGATCTGTCCGGGCGGACGAACGAACGAATGGACGAACGCGTCGAACAGACAGCCCGAAGCCCGAAAACATAATGTCTTCGCCGACAGTGTCGAGTGACAAAGGCAAAAAATAGCGCATGGTCTACTCTACTCTATCGTGCTGAAGTTCAGCATGGACGAGTGAGCCACAGGATTTCTGTGGTTTCTAAAGCCTAAAAACAAAAATGTCATTCGCAAATTGTAGTAGTAGAAGAAGGCAAATTTGTAAGGCGCATCTTCATACAAAAGTATCTCAGATGCGCCTTCTGCCGTACGCTCACTCAAACAGCCAGCTCTTTAGGCTACGTTTGAACTGCTCACACTACGAATGTTCGAGGGAAATTGTGTACGTATTTAGCGTCTATTACTAGCCCGCCTAAACATAGTGTATAAAGGGCCAGACTAGTGATTCTCTCTGACGTCTGGCGTCGTCGTCTGTAACAGTAGAAGGCGGGCCAGTAGGGTTTCGTCCCGTTAGGGCGACACGTTGCCTGCTTTATGGTGCATCGGAAAGCTGGTACAGCCAGGCCACTGGTCTGGGTCAGTATGTTTATTTTCTTCAGTGCTTTGACACTGCTGGTTTGGTTTGGTAACATGAAGGACATTGGATCCGTGAAAACTTACACCACTTATCCCAAAGGTTTTTCTGTGGAACAAGTGGAGGTATGAAACCGAGGGAAAACTGGCTAAACCAGATTCAACTGGAAAAAAAGAGTAAGACAAAGCAGAGTAAGACAGGTAGTTCTACTCTTCGTGTCAGGGTACTAGCGTTAAAGAGTAGTCAAAGCAGCAACGCCGTTTACCACGGGCGACCAGCGCTAAATCAAACAAGGATTAGGCCAGTAGGCGATTTTCGCTCATTGTGGTCAGAGCACTGAGCTTTCCAACATTGTTGGATGGCTTTGAAAAGATAGCTGGTAACAGGTGGTATCACCCAACTAACAAAGCACTGTTATGTATTACACAACTTATATGGCTATATCAGAAACAAAAGGTAAGGGGTGGAGAGCTATCCCTACCCAGTGAAGGAAGGCCAGTGATACATTAACCTCAACCCTCGCCGCCTTTTTGTTCAGCAGCCACCCAAAAAGGGAAAGGGATCGAGAGGCTCATTTAAATTATTATGCTAGCGCTAACAACGGAGGAGACAACTGTCACACTGCAAGACGAAACTAAATCAAACTACAAAAACAAGCATACATCCTCAACTAAAAATACACACAACATAAAATGAACACAAAAAACTGAAGCCAGGTTTAGGATTAAGGGGATGGGGGGACTGCCCCTGGCCCAGACTGGGCCAAAAAATCAAAAAACCAGCATCTCTGTTTCAACGACCATTTTCCAAGTGAATCAAAGCAGCTGAGCCAGTTTCTCCTTGGTTTTCTTCATCAATTTGTTGGGATCAGTGAGACGGGGTCTTTTGTGGTCCGAATGTCCATCACTAACAGTGTCAAACCACTGAAGTCAACTCAGAACACTTACACGCCATGGAACGTTACAGACGACGACAGACGACGACGACAGACACCAGCGAGCGTTGCTAGTCTAGCCCCCCTACACTATGTGTAGGCGGGCCAGTAATAATATATGAGATACCTGACTTTGGACCGGCTGAAGTGTCGCCATTGTGCTGGTCGAATGTTCGGAGGCAACCTTTGGCACTTCGTACATCCCACAACATCAGTCTCCCATCCTCCCTATGCAAGAGAAACATAGTGTTTGTTTGCAATCAACCAAATTTGGTATAAGTTACACATCTGTAAGCTGCATTAAATTTTCACTATAAAATAGATCCAAAAGATCATCAAAAATTTAACTGCTTACAAAAGAGTTAAGTCATAACCTAAAAATTCAACACGACTGTGTATGATCAGTCATCTTATATAGCTTTAAGGCTACCAGTTGTACACTGTAAACTAACTAAATCTAAAAAAAGATTACGAAATATTAACAACATCATTTGCTGTATATGCTAATTTGAAAAATTATGATTTCCATGACATTTTAAATTTCGAATGAAGAGAAAACAATAAAACAATAAGTCACACCAGCCAACAGAAATGACTTGTAAGTTAAAATTTAAAGAGAACTGCGAATGTATTGGAGGAAAATTTCAGACAATGTATGCAGTACCCGCCAGTTGCCAGTAGAAACTGTTCTCGCGGTGACCAGCGGACAGACAGGACTGATTTCTCATGTCCTCGGAGCAGGTGAGTTGCGGAGCCAGACTTGAGATCAAGAAGATGAACTCTCGACTCACCGCAAGCGACCGCCACGAGACAATGCTGAGTGGCAACTGATGACATGTCGTGACAGAACACAAAACTGTTCATTTTGAAGTCATTAACCGTCTACAAAACACAACGATTATTGACAGACATGTACACAACGAGTTAGTTAGTTGGAGTTTAACGTCCCCTTTCAGCACAAATATGGCTATATCAGAGACAAAAGGTCAGGGGTGGAGAGCTATCCCTACCCAGTGAAGGAAGGCCAGCTATATATTAACCTCAACCCTGGCCGCATTTTTGTTCAGCAGCCACCCAAAAGGGAAAGGGATCGAGAGGCTCATTTAAATTATTACACCAGTGCCTACAACAGGGGAAAACAACTATCACACCGCAAGACTAAACTAAACCAAATACAACAAAACACCAGAATAAATCTTAACTAAGCAATACAGATAACACAATCATAAATCAAACAAACTAAACCCAGGTTCGGTCGCCTCCTACGACCTCTCGCCTGGAAACAGAGTGGGACGATTCTGGTAGAAAGGGATCGGATGGACAACAGAAGAAAATAAGTAAAGTAAATGAGAAAAGGAAAAAGGGAAAAAGTAATAAAGAGCAAAAGATGAGGAAGTGAATGGACAAGGGAGGAGCAAAGGCGGAAGGGGGTACCCCGACCCCACGCGGGGTATGCACACAACGACATAACCGCAGTTGTTTCACACATGCAAAACAAACTGTATTCTGAGGGAAAGTCTGCAATCTTTAATGAATGTTGTAACGAGAATAAACTAATCGTTTTCAAAATTTAAATTCATAAAACAAAACAACATGGCAGTGTTACAATGAAGGCAAATGCTTAAAACTTATTAATTAAGCAGCTAAATGTGATAAATTAGCGCCGTACGGGACTGACGGTCGACACTTCGCAACTGACGTTTCTGCCAACTTCAAAGTCATGTGACACAAAAACTAGGACAAATATAAAAAATCCGGCCCGATCAAATTTAGATATTGTGCCCTATGCATCTATACAAGACAATGCCAGATCAACTTTTCAGCAAACTTTAGAGCTTTATATTTTGAGGAAAATGCACAAACATCAACTAATTTGTAACAGCTATGGACAAACGGAACAACTAAAAATCTAACATTTATTTTTACATTAAAAACATTTGTGCTCAACTAGACCTACTGATCAACACTTTGTCACCGCAATTAGATGGCATTAACAGAAAATATCATCGTAGAATAGGAAAATCAAACAAAATTTATAGTGATGCAACTGGAAAGCAAATTGGAGGAGTAAAGTTCGATTATCTTGAGGTGTGTATTGAATCTTGCTACTTGTGTGACGAGTTTGCGTTAAAAATTTTAATGGCATTAATTTTTTAATCACGTGTTAATTCAACAGCCCCAATAATATAATATACTATTACTAGGAAAACGAGTAAATTTAGGTCTGCAGTGGATTACAATATCACCTGATTACCCACAAAAATTGCAGTCACAGGGGTAACGTTTTCACCATTTGTCTGTGTGTCTGTTTTTCAACACGATATCTCAAAAACTGATGCAGCTAGGATCACCAAAGTTCACACACAAATGTTCCACGACGAGTCCTGGAAACCCATTTATTTGGGGGTCAAAGGTCAAGGTCATGAGTCACAAAATCTGTACCGGTGTGAGTCTTTGCATCCTTGTGAGTTCTGGCTTCTTCCAGTTGGTTTTATACCTACTGTGTGCTCCTGTATGCCAAAATAAGCATTTTAACCTTTTCGCTGCCTTGCCCGCCGGATATTTCCGGCGGAGAAAATAAATAATAATCCCCAGACTGCCAGGTAAATCCAGCGACGCTAGGTAGGCTATACTTATAACCGTGGTATGTGATATAATGCTGTCTGCGGTATTGGCTATTACAAATACACTGACTACGTATTATATTTTTTTCCGGTCTGGCAGTAAAAGGTTAAATATACACTTCAAATAGGTGCACATTCAAACACAAATTATTGTATAACTGGCCTAATTTACCGGAGTTCCTCCAGAATGGACTAGGCCTTCCAAAACAGATCCTTTGGAGGTATAATGAAGCAGAATTTCTTAAAGCCGAATGGCTTTCTTTTCACCCAATCAACAGCATCATAGCACTGAAGGTGGACATAACCTCAGGCAAAATGTATTAGCTCAGTCCATACAAAAGATACAATGTTACCAAGTCTTTAGAACGGTTTCAACTTACTCGCAGGACATTTGTATCCCAAACTTTAACCAGTTTGTCGGTTCCACTGGAAAGAAACATCCCAGTATCGAACGGATACCATTGTACCGTTTCGACTGATCCACGATGCCGAAAACTGCTGTCAATGGTAACATTGCAAACCACGGGGTAGGTGCACAACACAGCATCGGCGGTGGGAGGGATAATATCGAGATCATGCACTGCGACCACACCATTAGCAGCCCCTGATAACAAACTGCAACACAATTCAACACAAACTAACAATTAAACAACTATGTTAAACAAAGTTCAAATATTCACAGCTTCGGTTTTCAACTCGGAACTCGACTCAAATTTCACCAACTTGAAATTCAAGGACATAAGCTTTACAGCAAAGTCATATGATCTGGCGTATTCTGGTGTAGCAATGCCACTGCTTGGCAGCCTGTCGGTGGCATCATTTCATCTTTACTCAACAGCAGATACGTTGACTGCACCGCTGATTACTCAGTAGGCATAACTTTATGAAGCATCCGTGCTGGTCCGCACAACAAGTCAACATCAAACAGTCTTACGAGATCTCGCATAAGCAGCGTGCAACATTGCCAACTGTCGCAAGGACGTCGCCGCCACCAAACAAAAAATACTCAACCCCTAGGAACATTAAAGTCAGATCTGTGCCAACTGCCTTGATGCCTGGGCCACCAGACCCGGCGTGGTGGTCAGCGGCGTGGTTGGTCGTCCGGCGGGCGGCGTTGGGAAGGACACTGCAGCCAGGTGACGATCCACGTATGCGTGCTAACCGCATGGTCGGGCAGAATGGCACGACAATTAGTGGCTTGCATGGGGGTATACATTCTCCCCCTCCACTGCCCCATACACAAAGTTGATATAACAATGCTGTACATTCAGCGACTGGCGAGTTGGCTAGCTGCGAGGCACGCAGAATGCAGAATGTGCACTCTACAGGTGGTCGACTGGTCGACCAGGTCGAGTGACACAATAGGAGAGAGTCCAAGAGAGTACTTGCTTGCGCTTTGTGGCTCCCTCCATTCCCACAGTTTGCCAGTCACTTTTGCCCCCGCCCCCCAACTCCACGGGTCCGTGTTATAACCGCCAGTACACTGCTTTCCATCTGTCGTCTACCATGCTAGCCTGTAGGCCTAGTTCTCAGTCTATCTATCTAAGAAGTTAACAAATACCAAGTAAAGTTTCAATTTCTACAATCGGACGTTCGAATATTAAAACAAACCGAGTTTAACATCCCTACAATTAAACGACACAAGAACTATAAATGCACACTCTATAACAGTTAGAGCTGGGATTTATGATGCAATAATAACTGAAAAGCAGCATTTTATCATATAATGTTTGCATGCAGTTTGTCTCCACAGGCCACAGAGCCAATTTTCACTTCATCTGAGTATCTTCCCATGCACCAGATATTTTTCTACACTAAGTAACTGAAAGGTTAACAGTATAAAATGGTCCTTGGAATAAACGTTTCAATGTGAAAGTCGCAACATTTTAAGCAGTTCATACAACATAATTCTCAGAATGTATGGTTATCTTACTATCGTTGTTCTATGGGGTCAAGATCGAGAGAGTTGACTGTAGCTGAATGAACTGGTTCTACGTCTTGATATTTGCTGAGCTCCAACGTGAGCAAACGACGAGCTGTTTCACACCTCACAAGCTGTCGTGGAGATGCTAGACCAAGTTCCCGATGCTGCATCAACTGCAGCATTGCCATCACTAATAGCCACACAGCCATACAACAAATAAATGTCAGAAGCTGGCCAGCTTACAATCAATGGTAAAGCTAACCAGAGACAGCTCTAAAACAGTAAGTAATGAAACGCGTATATTCAACAGAATAAGACAGAATATCAATTTTGACAGGAATGCAATCACACCCACTTTGTGTCAAAAACAGAGTATATAATTAGATGTAATATATTCCCTATGATATGTACTACAACTGTTAATTGTATGTGCATAAAACATATAATAAACATATAACAAACTGCACTTAAACACAAAACTTGTCAATGTATAGGCGTTTGGGTGACAACTAACAAACCACTTGGGGGCTAGTATCTAGATTATTGGGCACATGCTATATAGGCATACTGTATCAGTTAGGGTTACTAAGATCAGTAGGGTGAACAGGGTTAGGGTTAGTGTAATGGTTAGGGGCAGGTTTTAGGGTTAGGGAGGGTTCAGTTACTGTTTGATTGAAAGTATGCCCAATTATCTACACGTGTCCCCCATTTGGGAAACAGATATCTGGCGGTGTAAGGATTAGGATGAGAGTTAGTAGGGTTAGGGTTAGCCAAAACATCGGCGTGTATTGCTCTTTACTATCGCAACTAATGCAGCAGCGACGGCTTATGTGTAGGCTAGGTTAGGGTTAGGGTTAGCATGTGTTGACAGACGTCTGTCGCCCAAATGTTGTCATTAAAACGTGTGACAACCAACATGTCAATGCTGTGCAACCAACTTCACCACTGTTCAGCCACTATAACGATCATTATTTTCACGGCCGCGGTGACTATTCGTCCGGTCACCGGAACAATAGCTTATGTGCTATATCCAATTACCGGAACCCTAGCCATTCGGTTATTCATCTGGTGAAATGAAAACGAGGCAATATGCAGTTAGCATATATTATGTTAGTGGCAGGTGGTGTTGGATGAATGGTTCATGCATTCACTCAATTAATGCATAATAAATCACATGAAAAAAACTCACCTTGTAACTCACCTTGTGTGGTCTCACTGGCAGAAACTTCAGCCAGAGAGGCCTAGGGCTTAGCACAGTTAATGAATCAGTCGATGAAGAAGCCCATCCTGGTTTTTCTTAGCTCATCCAAACCGCGTTTTTAAAGGCGTTGAGGCTGGTAGCTCCAACTATCTGCTGATCCAGCTTGTTCCACCTACTGACCACTCTATTACAAAAGAAATAATATAGTATAGTATAAACATATATAATAATATAATATTATTTTTTGATTTCTTCCTTTGTATGGTTACCTCACTCCAACATTTAATATATAATAAATTCCATTAGTTGACGGACGCAGAGTGTCCTGGCAGTTATATTTCCAGATGCTGGAACAATAGCCTGTTGGCTATGTTTACGGTTGTTGTTGTTGTAGTTCTTGATGACGGCTTGTAGCGCACCCGGTGACGTCCTGGTAAATACCACAGGTAGACACAACTCGGTGCATTGACTCCAACGGTGCAGACAATCCAATGTGAAAATTCAGTATGTTGTATCCATGGGTATAGTCTTGTGTAGAAACAGTCCATAGTGACAACAACGTGTATGTAGACGCAGGTGAAGATGGCAGTGTTATAATGAACGTTTGGTGTTGGTGAGAAACTCAAACAGCAGGTATTTAACAACGTTGTTAACATATATTGAAAGGTTGAAACAACTGCAGCTTCCTACATTAAAATACAGGCGTATGCGTGGAGACATGATAGAAGTTTTTAAAATAGTTCATAATTATTATGACTCAGAAGCTGCAGTTAAA
>Ga0209780_1003410_pt1 | contig 11837 bp, 7 predicted proteins | sample WorMetexBAHAMAS2_FD_187384 | JGI IMG/M metagenome (GOLD analysis project Ga0209780, IMG submission 187384) | Marine gutless worms symbiont microbial communities from Max Planck institute for Marine Microbiology, Germany - Inanidrilus exumae... | ecosystem: Host-associated > Annelida > Digestive... | reverse complement strand
GTGTAGGCTAACGGCGGCGAACGACGGGCAAGCGTCGTCGCTGATCTAATTTCGCCATGTCGCGGGCGGCGATGACGACTTTGCGTGGCGACGACCGTTAAATTAAACGAACGCTGTAGGCACGACTTATGCACAACAGCTGTAAGAGCAGCTGCTGCTGCCGCCGTGCCGTCTCCTCGTCCGTAAACATCACACAGCTTCTTAGAAGAGAAGGCAAACACGACTCAGATTCTGTTACAATTAAAACTAGAAGTAGGCAGCACTCACAATAGTGCACAAACCCACGCCGGCAATGTTTATGTAACTCATGACCTTGACCTTTTGACGTCAAAGATGATTTTCCAGGCACACAGACAAACGGAGGTAGTAACCATACCCCCGCGAATGCCGTCGGCGTGCGTAATTGACCACAAGTCTGGCAGAAGGAAGGAAATGTAAAATTGTCGTTTTTTGCGTTATTGACTGCAAACCATTGTGACAGCTGTCCGTTCAAGATGATTTAATGGCTTAGTGGTTTCTTTATTAATAAGCTTTATTCACCGCAAATGGTAGTAAACAACAACAGAATACACAATTGAAAATGACTTAACTAAGAAAGAAAAAAAGAAAGAAGAAACAGAAACGTTATAATTGGCTGAGGGAACATATCTCGGTGTTTGATTGGAAGTCTTAATTATGCTAAATGATGCGCGCCAGTATGACGTTGCAGTCATGAAAATAAAACAGCTATAAACTTTATTCGAAGTTATTCTGTGCACACAACGAAGTGGCTAAAGTACAATTTACGATGGCGTGTCATGATCGCCTACCCTTCATCCCCGGACAACTTCTACTTTGCTGAATGGCATTGACACGTAATCAGCCGATGCTCAGGTCAACTATTAAACTTTACTGTACGTCTTGTACACGGCCGAACTTAGCCACCTTGTCAGAGGACATGGCTTACAGCTGCATGATCAGTATGCTGACGACAGTCAAATTTACATAATTGTCACCATCAGCTGCAGTAGCTGTACGCAATTTTGTTGCTTGCATCACCGACGTCGACGGCTGGATGAGTGCCAGCAGGTTACCTGCTCAACCCCACCACCGTCACCGGCACTTGGAAGTTTGAACGCGACCTGGGTCAGATGCTGCATGACGAACTTCACTGGCTCGACGTCCCCGACCGGGTGTTTTTCAAGCTGGCAGTAACAGTTCATCGGTGTCTGAACGGCTGCGCACCGCCCTACCTGTCGGACTACTGCGTTCCGGCCGCCAGTGTCGACACTCGGCAGCACCTGCGTTCCGCCAACCGTCAACTGTTTGCAATACCTCGCTACCGGCTCAACACTTACGGCCGTCGACGGCCGTTACGCGCCATACATGACCGCAGTGTGAACGCTACTTTAGAGCTTATTTTTTGTATACATGCAAATTTTTATCTCGTAATGAACTATATTAGTATGCGATCACTGAGAAGCCGACAGAGTATTGCATCAACGTAAGTGACGAATAATTGTTGAAATATCTACAGAAAGACAGAAACCACAATTGGACGCAACTGAAATTAGATACCGATTAAAACGTGTACAAAATGAAATACCGGTATCAAAATCCTAGGAGTTACTTTTACCAATGGCCTTTCTGTTACTCTGTACGTTTAGCAGTTAATCACCGCAAACGCTCAAATCCTGTATGCCTTTAAATTACTCCGAGCCCATAGACTGAGCGATAAAGCTTTACAGGCGGTCTTTCGTTCACAGTGTTGGCGAGGTTTTTGTATGCCTCCCCAGCATGGTGGGATTCGCCAGAGCCCAGGCTAGACAAAGAGTTGATGGATTCTTACGTCGCTGCATCCAGGATGGATTTCTGTTCGGAAGAAATAACCAACTTTGTTGACCTATGCCTACAAGCTGACCAAACTCTATACACAATCCAGATTACGTGTTACTCCCTGCCCGTCTCTACCTACTCCCACAGTTATTCTGTCGGACCATGTGCCCACAATAGACCAATTCCAGATCGTTTGTCTCACCTGGCTGATGGTAATTTTATAACGCGTAAGCCTATGTTGTTTTATCAGGCGTATTAATTACTACGTGCATTATCACCATTTTTTTACCACACTATGTTTGCATATATGTGTATTACGTTTATGTCGTGTCTATCACTATCAGTGTAACAACTGCAGTCTGTTAGTTGTATTAATACACGGATACGTTACGGTATATTCAGAAAACGGCAGACGTTTAAGACGTTTAATAGTATAGATTATGCAACTCGTTGGCTAAATCATGGTGCTTTTTTGCTGTATCTTCTTAAATGTTACACTACTAGCCGGAACAACGATGAACTCGTGAGCGGCTTCAAAAACTAATCAACAATCGAATATTTTAATGCCGTCTGCCGGCTGGTATGATAAATGATCAAGCTGGCTTAGCTGTAGTGGCGCTGGCGGACCGTATCTAAGCGTTGTATCGGCAGCGACGACGACGACGAAGATATTTGCATGTATCAAGCACCTGCATGACATCAATATACATCGTAAACAACGCCGGTTTATGACACGCGCGACGCACGAAATCGTGCTCATTGAAACACAGCGGTCGCTTACAAAAGTGTTTATAGGAATTATTTTATATCGAATATTGATAGATTTTGTCCACCTGCTAAGTGTTCAACTGTAAATTGTAATTATTTAAATAAGAAATTTGAATTAAAACAATGTAAAACTATAATTCACCAACCAGTTTTTACCAGCGCGACGCTATGCTAGCGGCGAGCGCGGTGTATATGCTACGGGCTCTGCCCCTGTGTCTGTCCGTCCGTCATCTGTCCGTCCGTCTGTCTCAAATCTGGAGTTCTGTTGGAATGGCTGGACAGATCAAGCTGGTTTTGGCACAGAGGCTACCACTTACATTGCTTTGCAGGAGAATTCGGGTATCTCCAAAATAGAAGTATTTCCCTCTGGAACCTTTTCCCAAATTAGCCAATTTTTCTGCTTTTTTCGCCACTTCACCTCGACCGTCGCAAGTGTCAACTTAGTCGTCAGTTTGCCACACTAAGCGCCCACCTTTGTTTACGACAAAATGGGCGTGACGCACAGCATCGCGCGGGTTCATCTGCGACAGCTGATACTTGTGTCTACTTACACAATTAATAGGTATTATCTACATTAAGTCTTTTTTACTAATTTGGAACTACTTATTTCGTTAACATATACTTTTCACAGTAAATTATTACTCTAAAGGCTCGACATGTCTTAAATTGTGTTGAAAGCGTTATTAAATTCCAGTCAACCAGCCCTGACCAGTGATCTCTTTAGTGGTCCAGAAAGAACAATCGGACCTATGTGTATCTGTATGCTTGGTCAATAACTTTTGAACTATACTACATTTGACGTAGATATTTGGAACTTTGGTTCATCTTGACACTATCTAGGTCAGTCACAGTCGGAAAAATATCGCTGAAGTGATCGGTTCGACCTCGGTCAGCGGTCGTTTTTCCAAAATAACGCAAAAATGTCTCTAAAATTTTTAACGTCTTGCGACTTCAGGCAGCTATAACTGCGCAATGATTACAGATCGACGGAAATTCACTACCAAAATAACCCTCTACGGATGTCTGTCTAGTTTTCATTTTTCCTTAGAATCAATTCAAAGTCATTCCCATGGAATGTACGCTCTGTACAAGAAACCTCCCCAAATTCTCTGCGACGCCCGACGCCCGTTCACGAGTGACACGAGACGCCATGTCATAACGTTGTCGGTCTAAATGGGCGTGGCCTGATGACGTCGAAGTATGGTCAAAACGGCGACAAACCAAAACGGCGAGAGTCAAAACGGCAACATGCCTAAACGGCGATTAACAGTAAATAATGTAACTGCGCGTCCTTCGAGCCGAATACTGTATTGTGGACATTTCACACAATACAGCCATCTAGTTGATTGCATTTTTTGTAGTCCGTGTGTGAATATTGGTCGGCAAATTTGTGTGAGATTGAATGTTGCACAGCAGCATGTGGCAACAGACCTACAAATGCGGTACATAATAAATTATGTGTTGCATTTGTTGCTAAGTCGGCTCTCTGCTCATAGCGTGATGGTTTACTGCGCCGTAGGTTCCAGATTCAAATCCCACTTTTGTCATTTTAACTTGTTATTTTCAATTACTAGTGTTTTTATCACATTTTCTGCTTATTCAGTACGGTTAAGGTTTCGGCCAGACACTGATAAGTGTCGTGTCTGCCGTGTCACGTTTTAGAGAGACACGATAATAAATAGGGCTGCATCATAATTACTAATTAGAATTGTAAAAACTTTACCGTTTTGTCTCTCATAACCGATGATCGCACGGAGGCACGGCGCGCTTTGTCTGCAACAGCTGAAAGTCTTGTCGTTGCTTCCGTCTTGTCGCTCAGCAAGACGTCAGTGAGCCGGAACCAGTCTGGAAGCGTTTTACTTGTCATTCAGCAGCTGGACGGAGTGCGACTGCATCATGCTTGATTACTTCGCATCCAATAGATGTGTGATGTATTGCGATCGGTGTATCTGTATGTCTGTCTGTACATCTGTTTGTCTGTCCGCTCGCGAATCTCAAAAAACCGCATATCCATACTTCATAAATTCTTTGTATGCTATACATGTTAACTGTTTCCGAGCCGCGGCTCGGCTCTCTCTGACGACAATGTAATGCGTTGTGTATGTACTTCCGGTTTTGTAGATGACGTCATGTTTTCGCATAATAGGGCATGCACGTGGGGTGAATAAAGCTTGATAACTCGCTAGTCGCTGTATGCGTTGCGCCAGGGGCGAAGTCTACTATCCCCGATTGGCCTGTGGAAGTTTACGGCACGTAGTTGGAGTCGTCGTAGCACGGCATAAAGCTGTCGTATGAACACTGAACATGCGTTTTATTTCTTTATTTTTTGTGTTTTTGACAGTCATTTCTCTTTGTGAATACTTGTATTTTCTGTTCTGCCGTCGTCTCGGGCGTAACGCATTCGTATCTAAAACCGCATTTCAGCGCGTTAGAGGTTCTTGACGATAACCGCGCTCTATAAATTTACTTACTTACTTACTTACGCATTAGGCGTGCACGGATAAGTAAGTCAGCGACGACGGCGATAACAGAGACTGACTGCTGCTCGCATCGATCGCGCTCGTCACACACAACTTTTCACGCATCCAATCAGCTGAACGGGTAGAAATTGGTTGCTCGACGTCGACGTGAAATTTCATTGGCCGGCATTATATGTCGTCAAGATGCAGTAGCCGCGGCTGTCGTGTCTGTTCGTCGGGGTTGGGTCGATGCTGTCGTCATCACTGTCCTCTTTGTCGTCACTCGTGCATGCTGCGGCTTCATCAGCGACCCAAGGCCGTGCACCAGTCCCCGACACCGTGCCCTCATTTCGACACGTGCTGCCAGAACATCTAATCACAGACCGACAATTCGAGCTTTAGCGGCAGCTACCTTGATATTACGGCATCTGCTGGGTTACGACCTGCGTCGATGGCCGCGAAAAACGGACTAGCAAACAAAGCGAAAGTGCCATTGCGTAGAAACGGCTTTACTGAACTAAAAGAATCACTGTTTTACAGGTCCTTGCTGGAGGCATATGCTTCATGATGGTGATGATGATGATGCGAAGCACCGACGAGACGATGTCAAAAATGACGGATATGAAACTGAACGGTGCAAGCATTTTATTTATTTATTTATTTATTTAGCATCGCAAGGGCCAATAGGCCGCATAGGTAGAAGTAATAAAATCAGTAAGTTATACATAAAACAGCTAAAAATAAAACATGAAATATTCATGTATATAAGTACAAAATACAATTACAAATAATATGCCAAACTGTTGTTCAAAAACTATGTAAAACTAACTGTTGTATCTGATACTGATTTTACAGTGTTGCAGCAGCACTGTGGCGGGCTGCTGACAACTAGCGCTTGAGCGAGAAGGGTGTTGATGCGTGCCAACTTAGTTAGTCTGCCTGAGTCTGTGAGAGAGCTAGAGTGTGAAGCGAGTTGCGGTAAGCGGCGATTGTGCTCGTCGCGTCGTGGTACTGGTGATACGACATGATATGACTTGATTGTTATATTTTAAATATTACATGGAGAACTTACTCTCGTTCCCCACAAAAGCATACCAAATCTGAGGGTGTCTACCCTCGGCCATATTATAATCTTATATTTTTTACCTCTCTCTGCACAACGAGTTGCTCTTGTCACAGCTAATTCCCGTTGACTGTAACTACTGTCACGATTTATGAGTTTTCTTGGTCCTAACTAAAGGACCGACTCATGGGCTAAAGGTCACCTTTTTCTAAAAAGAACTGTCACCTTCACGGACTATCACCCGGACCGTTTCTTCTGAGCTACTCGGTTTTTAGGTGACTGCTCCGAATCGACCTAATACAGTCGGTCTCAAACGTCCGTCCGTCCACAAAAAGTTTATTCTGTTTCAATGAAATTTGGTATGTAGGTAGAGGTTGACGAGAGACACATAACGGTATGCTGTATGATCCGATCCAAGGTCAAGGTCAAGGTCACGAGCCCTTGAAAGTCGGAAATTCGGCCATTTTCAAAGGCTATCTCCTCTCCTCTTTCATTATAATGGGGGCTGGCAAATGACCACGGATTCTTAAAGTTGACAATGTTTCAACTGACATAGGGCGTCGCGCGGTCCCTCTGTTGTCGCGTGTCGAAGCCAAGGTCACGACGTTGTGTCACATAAACAGTGCGTAACAAAAACAGCCGACTTGACACACTGGTTAATAATTAGGAATAATCCGACCGTCCGCTTGTCGGGATGTCGGTTCGTCCGAATGTATGAGGGTGCGCGTCACTGCGCAGCTGTCCCTGACGGCCAGGACTGCGGCGAGCGTGCTCGAAATCCGTACAGATGACTGGTCGGTCCGGCTGGTTGTCGTCGGTCTGTCGGCAAGTCTCCTGGGTAGAACGCAGTCGCACTCACGTCGCGTCATGTCCAGCCTGGTTGTCGCGGCAGTTGTCGCCTGAAAGACAGCACTGTTCACACGACGCATGCACAAGTCGAGCAGGCCTCGCGATGTGCGCGGAGCGAGTTTCTCACGCGACGCCACGCGGCACTCCGCCAACATTCCACAACGCTCCGCAGCAGCACGCAAAACTCCGGCGTAATCCACGCGTGTCCGCGCATATCCTGTTATATTCTAGGAAATGTATTGTATGTTGTTCTGTTTCTGTTCTTTAGCCGTCCTCGATCCGAGGCTTCGCCACACCATGGACGTACTTTCTCCACTTATCTCTGTCCGCTGTCATTTTGTATTTATTTTTTCACGGGTAGTTCTGTCCACGCATTGATGTTGTCCATCCAGGCCGTGCGTTGTCTTCCTCGCCTGCTTGCGCCTGGCATTGTTCCTTGCATTTCTATGTATTGTATGACAGCTTGTAACCGCGCGTTTCCGGGAACAGCCCGGGGTGCCGAACGCCGGAATGCCGAACGTGTCGAACGCCCAGAATGCCGAATGGGCTTAATCCTGACCCTAATCTTAACTCTAAGCCTGTTCGGCATTTTGAGCGTTCGGCACTTCGGGCCGTTCCCACCTCTACCCGCGTATTCGTACCGCTCCGCACTCAGTGTGAACGGCCTTTGACTGCTGCGCGACGATAACTTTTGATTGCTGATGTCGCAGCCTCAGCCATCTCTTGGTGACCCGTCTGCAGGTGTACAAGGAGGCCGAGCACATATTATATAACGCTAAAGTCGCGTTTTTGGACCACCCTTCCACCCCATGTAACAATAGGCTATATAATATTTTCTGACCCTCCCCTTTCTAACGTTATATAACAAAGTGAAATATCACCCAGCCGAAAATGACCTAACTAGAAATATATACAAAAAACAGTAAATTTTCGGATAGCATAATTTCAACAAGCCAAAACATCACCAATAGAAATGGTCATGCAAGCAAGTCACATAAAATCGTTCACTCACTCCATGACGTTTGGGTCTACCAGAAATTTCTGATGAACTGCTGCCGATTCAGAAGCAAAAATGTGTTATATAACAATGATTCAACTGCCTCCCCTCCCCATGTAACACAATATAACAAAACCTGTGCCGCCTACCCCACCCCTCGCACGTTATATAATATGTGAATGGCCCCGAGCACCTGCGAGATGAATTGTACGGTGCGTGCACGCGGCGTTCCGCCTTACACAAGTTACACAGCTCGTATTGCCGTCATCTGAAGATGCACGCAACACGGAATCACGACCGACGGCCGCGAACAGGCTTGGCGATTCGATACACGGAGTCCCGTGTCCACCCCATAGGCGCCTTGCACGGACCTGTCTCTCTCATACTCACGCCCCGACACAAGTCATGGCTGAACAGGTGCCGTAATCCTGGCAGCGTAGGCGTCCATGGGCCTGTAGATCACTCTAAGTACGCCGCTGAGTCTGAGACACGTGTCTAGTATACGTCCGTGAGCCCTGCAAAAACGACTGAATCGATCGAGATGCCGATTGGACGACTCGGTTAGGCCAAGGGACCATTTATTATATGGGGTCCAGATCCCTCAAGTGGAAGGAGCAATTGTTGGTGTTGTCCGGTCCATTGAAAAGCATTGTAAGTCACTGCTGCGGTGTACGCAGCAAAAAAAATAAATAACGGCATCGTATCATCGCGACTACTGCAACCGACTGCATTGCTCCCGATTGGCCGGTATGATGGCATCGCATTAACTTTCGTGAAAAATCCGCCCGCCCCACTCCCTGACGCGATGCGGTCTCAGATCGAAAATTTTTGACCACTTGTTTTCATTACACCCGTCCTTATTTAGTGGCGAAAGTCACATTAACCGAAGATAGTAAAGAATTGTATTTTAGGCCTAGTCGTCAACATATGTTTGTCCGCAGCAAGAATGAAGAAAATGACAAAACGATCGGAAAGTGGCTATACTTTCGACAAGAGCGATATTAGTATTCTACGGATGCAGTTGTTCAGTGGACACGTGTCTCGTGGAACTGACAGCTGTGTCAGTTTTCGTCGCGGACACAGGATAGAGAGATGAGGTGCTATGACGAACATTTCTTGCACGCAGCAGTAAACAGCCAAACACAGCGAGGTGGACTGCACGCGTTCATCACTCTGACACTCAGTAACGACGTTGCTCACACTGGACATCATATACATTATTTGCACGAGAGCTTGGACGACACGTATTTGTATTTCCAAACATTCGGCGATTGGATTTCTGCGCCACACGAAAATGACGCAACGCACAATCTTTTAGCGACATCGAGCAGGCGATCGTTCAGTGAGAATTAACTAATGAAAATCTTTATTCACCATGTCTGGTGGAAACAACAAGAAAAGAGCACAAAAGGAAACAAGCAAAATACCAATAAGCGAGACAACACTTAACTAATTAATGTCGATAAATTACCAAATGTCACAGAGGAGAAACTTAATTATATTTATATGACAACAAAATTACCAAACTAACTTCAAATTAGTCTAATCTACAACGATATGTATTACTTTATTGTCTCAATACTCAGCACAGCTGTTGAGTGATAAGTAATAAGTAATTCGACGCATGTCTCGGTCTTTTTTCTGTCACTTTCCTGTCTTTCTGCTGTTCAATTTTTGCTATTTTTACTGTTCTGTTGTACTACGTACTTATATCTGAGAAAAATTGGTAATTGATTGGCTGGTATGGTTTTTACTTTATTTCTAGACACTGCTCATATAAAGCCGCTTGACGTTTTTTTCAAATAGAAGATCTACGAAACCGCTTAGAACGAATTCCCAGCAAGTATATTTAGATTGTAGGTCTTTCTATCTACGTCTGTCTGTCGGCAAGTCATGATTATTGTCATTATGAAACCGTACACAAAGTAAGACAACACAAAATAGCACCATGTTTGAGTTAATAAAAACGCAGGTTTGATAGAAGTTATTTGTACACAAATATCTCTAAGTTCTATATTAACGAACATCGCTATAAAAGAATTAAATATCGTCATACATCAACGTAACTGTAGTTGACATTAGGTAAGCCGTTCAGGACTCCGTACTGCCTTCACGGATTATCACCCGGACCGTATCTTCTGAGCCATATCGGTTTTTGCTTTTAGTTATTATCCACACATGCCGATAAGCAGAGTATAGATATATCGGTTACTGTTTGTTTGTTTTTTTTGTATTTTTGTGTGTTTGTACGTTTACGGATATCTCGGCCAAGGATAAAGCTAGCGGCGTCAAATTTTGTACGGCGGTTCATCGGCGTCCTGGGCAGAGAATCTCCCATTTTGTGGAACTTTGCCCCCCAGAAGCCCGGAATCGGACGAATAGGAGCCTAACCTAGCCTGCAGTCCTAGGCTGACTGACGTCAGTCTCGTCAGAGAGCGACGTTCTATTTATAGTTCAGTGAGCGCGCGGGCCATACGCCGCGTTCGTGAAATCGCGCGGCGTGTGGATGTAGGATCGGCATGTGTGGATATACGGCCGTCCCCGAAGACGGACGTACTTGTTGTTCTGTTTTTTTTTGTTTTTTGCTCCGTGCCGTAGATTAAACTGACTACCCGCCGGTTGGTGCAGTTTATTATACCATATCGTTATCGTTATCGTTAAGTTAAGTTACAAGCTGAACGCTTATAGGCCTACACGTTAAAAATGTCGCATTTATGCCGCTTATGGTATAGGCTGCAAATCATTTGCAATAGTTCTGAATTCCTTCGTGTAAGCTATAGCTTTCTTTGCTTTTTCTTAGCTTTCTTGTTGGTTGGTTGGTTGGTTTGTTTCTTTATTTATTTATTTCTTTCTGGATGTGCGTCTGTCGTATTTTGTTAAACGTTGGGTCTGCTCACTTTGAGTCATGCAGTACCCGTTTAAACAGCATGCAACTTGGTAAAATAAACTTGGTATAAGACAACGCAAAATGTTCTTGGCGGTAGAAAATCGGCCATGGTCCATGGACACCGTAACCAAGGAGCAAATATTTGAGCTCTTCTGCAGGTAGTTCCAGGCTTTGTTAATTTAGTACATGCGTTTTTACGTTTTGTGCGTCGCTGCTAATATGTGATGCAAATTTATGGGTACTAGCATCGAAGAAACGGCGCAGCGGATATGCCACGTCACTTTTCCCAAGAGTCAGCTTGTAGCTGAAGAAAGGATGAGCTGTAATACGCATATACGTGCTTCGAATTCTCTTCACACTCTGCCACTGTTGGTGGGGTAACAGAAGGAACAAAAATCCGCTCATTTATCCCGGTTCGTCTTTTCGGGACCCGACTCAACCCGGCTTAAGTCTTGAAAAGAAGTCCGATTACACAAGCACTGAAAATACAAGAACTCATCAGGAGATAAGATAGCGAACGTGAACTTTTTAACGACATCGCACACACGTGGGCCTACTTCAAAATAACGAAAAAGAGACAAACCTAATTCGTTTAACAAATTAGACGATAGATAGGCAAGTCTTTAATTTTAGCATCTGCTACAGAATATCCACCTCGCAGTTATATAATATACCGGTGGCGTCGCGCGGTCCCTCTGCAGACGTATACCACTAGACAGTAATCTAAAATTGTCCATAGTTATGGCATACGCATTACATGCAATAATATACAAAATATAGTGCAGTGCTAAGCGCCCATTAACAGTATTTGTTTACTTATTAATTGCTTGCAGTATATTCTACCTCCTACCACGCATATCAGTCATATGTAAATTATTGCAAGCAAAACTTGATGGTGGCATGTATAAAAAGACTTACCGCACTATGCCAAAGACTACGTAATATCTGCAAGTGTATATAACGTAACGTAGCAACTTAGTATAGCACATCATGCTATGG
>Ga0209780_1003409_pt1 | contig 11838 bp, 7 predicted proteins | sample WorMetexBAHAMAS2_FD_187384 | JGI IMG/M metagenome (GOLD analysis project Ga0209780, IMG submission 187384) | Marine gutless worms symbiont microbial communities from Max Planck institute for Marine Microbiology, Germany - Inanidrilus exumae... | ecosystem: Host-associated > Annelida > Digestive... | reverse complement strand
ACTTGGCTAGCTATCGTCTAATTGGTTAAACGAAGTAGGTTCTCTTTTTTAGTATTTTGAAGTACGTACGTGCCATATCGTCGTAAAAAGTTGACGTTTGCTATCTCATCTCCTGATGAGTTCTTGTGTACACAAGTAGGCCTAGATTGTATCATATCCTAGCCTAACGATGACAGACCACCCCTAAAGTGGCGTGGTCAGGGTCACGTGACCCATTTTTTAATTATGCCCCAATCATACCTTTGAAATCGGTGAAGATAGGCACTTCAAATTTAGTGTGCTGATTGTTACATAAGAGTACTAGCCTAGTGCAAGCATAATAAGCCTATATTAATTACCCCCAAAAGGGATGTGAGGTGTCACGTGACCTCCTGAAATTTTGGAAAACAAGTGATAATATCTTATTAACGGTGCAAAACAGAAACAAAGTGCAACGGACTACAAATAGGAAATCGTATGTGGCCTATCAAATGGCACCATTGCCAATGCCCTCGAATGACCTTGGAGATCACTTTTCCTGTTTGAAACCTTTCTAAATCCCATACCTCGTGAAACATAGCACAAATTTACTATCATAGCGCGTCGCGCGGTCCCTCTGCAGTAGCAGAGCTTCTTGTTGTTTCTGCTTAAGATACCCAGCCTTTTAGGCTTAACAGTGTACTAGAAACATTATAACATATGGCGGCCCGGCTCCTCTTGATAATACGGAAGAGCTTTAAAGCAATGTTCCTCAATGTTGTTGACGCCTCTGTGTAACAATAACTGTCACAGGCTACATATTGCTCGAAACACACGGTTACATGAAATTACACGTTTAATTACGAGCTTCTCACGCACCGCGCAGGTGAGAGTAACCAACTCCAAAATCAAAACCAAATCAAAACAAGCATTCTAAAACCACAGTAATGTTATTATCTGATCACATTCTGTACAGAAATGCGAGAAATTGTCCGACGATCCGTGACTGCAAGTAGTCAAGCTCTAAGTGAATCCTAGGTTGCGATGTGTTTGTGAAAAGATAATGCTTAAAGCCTGTAGACAGTGAAACACAGATTTACTATATGATAATGACTGTGTGATCTACGTTAGCAAGAAACTTAGCTATCACAGATCACACGCCAGTGGCAGTACCGAGACGGAAGCGACGCTACAATAAATACCGTACACAGAGTTAGTTGGAGTTTAACGTTCCTTTTCAGTACAAAATTGGCTATATCAGAGACGAAAGGTCAGGGGTGGAGAGCTATCACTACCCAGTAAAGGAAGGCCAGTGATATATTAACCTTGACCCTGAATGCCTTTTTTCAGCAGCCATCCAAAAAGGAAAAGGGATCGAGAGGCTCATTTAAATTATTACACTAGTGCCTAAAATCAACACAAAATAACTAAAACCAGGTTTAGTCGCCCCCTACCACATCCGGCCTGGAAACGGAGTGAGAGTATTCTAGTAGAATGGGAAAGGATGGAAAAGCAAAAAATAATAGATTAAGCGAGTATGAAAAGAAAAAAGTAAAAAAAGTAAAACAACTAAAAGATAGAGTTGAAGGATGGAAGTGGGGAAGTAAAGGGATAAGGAGGGAAGGGGCCCGTACGCAGAGACCCCAACTCCATCAGCACAGACAGCTACACCACCAGTGACGCCACCCTTAGGTCGGCGCGCATGGTGTACGCTTTCATGCCAAATTTCAGCAGAATTGGCATATACCCTCGAACCGTCGGGCGAAAAACTGCCAAAAACAGACAGCAATTTCTTTTTTACAAAATATCCAACCACAATACTCCTAAAAAACCTCTTAAAATTTCGTTAAAATGTGCAAGAGAAGAGCCCCTGCAGGCGTTTGTATTCCAAAATATGGCAAAATGTTCAGAATTAGGGGTCGTAGCTCAAGCCCTTGCACCGATGGGAGTGAAAGATAGTGCTGACGTCAAGGCCTACTTGGTCAACAGCCAGTCGTACAGCTGGCCATGGGAATCTGCGGTCCAGACCATCCAACCACGACCTGCCAGATCTGTGAGATTATCGTAAAATCCAACGAGAAAGTTCTAAGGTAGTGGACACCTCCAATCACTGTGGTTTCACCTTCAGCTGCGGCGAAAAATGCGTAGTATGTTTTGGATCCAATAGACAAAATTACCACAGTAACTATTGATGATCGCGCGAACAGTGGACTGCGCAAGTGCCAACAGTCGTTACTCGTTTGCAGCAAGTATTCACTGAAGAATTTGCAGTGAATTCTGTACATCGGTGTCAAACAGCTCCGACACCAAGCACCAGTTCCTGTCGGTCAATAATGTTTTTCCTTCAATGGTCACAATTCCGCGCTGACAGCGACTCCATCCCAAATCACCACCAAGAACCTCGACAGTCGACAGTAGTAAACTGGTCTAAATTTTCCTCGTTTTTGCCTTCTTCTTGTTAATATCGGCAGCTAGCTGTTCTGCTGACTGGGCACTCTCATTGGTCGAGCCAGGTGGACGATGTGCTGCTGACGGCTGTGACGAAGGCCGACTGAGAACCATCTGGACTGACGAAAGCATTTCTTTGAGCCATGGCACCAGCTGCATACAGTTGCACACAGTAACACGATGTCTGAGCGTGGACATTTCTGGAATGCAGTTTGTCATAACAGCCAAAATTCCGACAACATACCATGAAAAGTAACTCAAATAAATGCATTTTTTTCAGCTAAAATTTTACACTTAAATCTAACTGTTTTGATACCAGCAGAAGATTATAGCAGACTGCAAGATCTTCTGCATGGGTTCGCATCCAACTGTGGCACCTTGGGCCAGCAAGGATTACACCTGCCAACATAAAGCCTACATGTGACTTGGCCACAGGTAGGATCACTTAATAGCTACATCATGGCTGCGTTAAGTCCGCGAGCGCTTTCGAACGCCGCTTACGAAAAGCGCTTAGCTATCACTTTAACGGAAAGTAGCAAAGGAAGCGCTTACATAATAAATATTTGATGACCTCGATGGGTAAAAGTTTCATAAACAAATACTTTAACTACCCGCTAGCATATGTTTACTGTTCTTATACAACATACGCAGCATAAAAACAATAAATAAATTATGTTTTACAAATTGAACATACTTGTTTACCATCCAACTCAACATACACTGGATTCACAGAATCAACTGCGCATGCTCAAGTTCTTCCAAAGTCAACTAAGTGGTAAATTTTTCTGCTTACGTTGCTAGCTAAGCTCTTACGGACTTAACAGCAATAAGAGCTAAGCGCTAAGTCTGCTTATCTCAGCAACTGCACTGGACTGCAGATCTAAAGCAGGGATGTCAGATATACATGAATGCTGTCGATCCAAAGGTATGGCTGCAAAAACTAGATGCGTGGCAAAGCTCAGCGTGAGTCCGCCCAAAGCGCAGCCTCGCCGGATTTTACCGGAAGTGAATTTTGACCATTGCGCGACCACTGCAGTCCCACGATGCATCAGCCTGCCATGCTTCAGCGCAATCGAGCGATGCGCAGTTGAGTTATTGCGATTTTACTGATTTTCCCCCAGAGGGGGCCTAAACTCCACCAAGGATCTCGGAGAGGGGTGGTAGGAACTCTACCAAATTTTTCGTGGACATACACCCATCATCGTTCCTACACGATATGAAATGGAGTTAAGAAATATTGCTTTGTTTCAAAACTACGGCCAAAAAATGTTAAAAAATCAAGTCCAAATTTCGAGGTTTTTGACCCCTGCAAAAATTAGGGGAGAGTCGGACGAAATTCTCGCAGTGCGTTATCGAGTTCGACCTAGGCCCTAACATGTGGTATAACTTTTATGACGCTCTTCTTGGTAGTCTTGGAGATTAGAGGTGGGGTTTTTAAAATTTACGCAAAAAAAGAAAGAAAAAAGGACAGCAGCAAAAACGAAGGCAGCCCGACTACTAATGTAGATCGGGCGGCGGCGGCCTAACAAAAGAGGCAGTAATGGCATCTTGTGCTCAAATTGAGAGTAAGTATTTTAATTAATACTCATCAAAAATACACTAAGATGATTACTCATACATGCGATACTTCACGCTAGCAGTAGCAGTGGGAACTGAAATGCATACCTTCTGGTAGTTGTAAGCCAAAAAGAGAATGAAAATGGTCAACGGAAGCATCATGAATGAACTGTGGGTCAGATCCTGCTCGACTGCCTTGCGCTGTACACCATCAACAGAAACCGGCTCACGCACCTCACTAGCACCGCATCAGCTGTAAGCTATGTACCCACGGGTACTTATGTTACCATGCTTTGCAGCAGTGAAGATTGCCAATGCTTTTGAATGGCCCGGACTACCCCAAAAATTGACCCTTCCACTTGGGGATCTGCACCCCCATGTAATATATGGTTCCTTGAGCCCACCCGAGTCTTCATCCAAACCGGTATCTCCATCGGTTCAGCCGTTTTTGCACAGCTCACTGAAGAGTGTTCCATTACTTTACAATGGGCTGCTACATTTCCCCCATAAATTGCCCCTTCCAATTGGGGATCGGGTCCCCATCTAACACACGGTACCTAGGGCCCACCCGAGTCATCAACCCAAACGGCATCTCAATCGATTCAGCCGTTATTGTATGGGTTCCAAATACTACTATGCCGTACAACAATGCACTGATAAATTGGGACGAAAACCCCTAAAATTACCCCTTCCCCTTCACCGGGGAAGGACCGAGCCAAGGCGATAGGCAACATGCACAAAACATTCGGCAAAGATCGCGCGTATGGTTCGGGAGATGCTCGCAAACAGACAAACAGACACACACAGATGTACTGATCACAATACATCGCCACCGCTCCCGCATGCGAAGTAATTATCCCTAAAGGTTCTCTTTTGAGGGACGGGGGAACCCAACCAAACCGGAGCAACTCTGACAAAACAAACACTGAAAGTAGTAGCAGAAGTGTGTGTAGTACAACATGGGCTATAAAATGTGTCACTATTTTTCACTATAACTCCCGTATTTCTTGGTATTTTTTTAACGTTTTGTACCATTGGAAAGAGGAAAGAATACTCTACAATGCAAATTGACTGATGACATCATGAGTGTGTCACACTGCAAAGTTACTTTCTGCAACTCAAGATGTCAGCAACGGTCACAGATTATAGAGTGTCCTCTATAATCTGTGACAAACCCTCTTTTTCCTGCCCTGGATTATCTCCCTGTTCGTCATGTGCGTAAAAATTATTTGTAATAATTTTTTTGGTGGAAGGCGGACACTCCTGGATCCGAGCTCTGTAACCAGCTGGCTCTTGAGGTTCGTCACTCTCCACTGCACATGGCGGCCGAGTGCGTTGACCACTGAGCTAAATGGGCAGATTACAATTCATGGGCTTAGGCTTGCAATTCTGCAAGAAACGAACAACGTTTTATGAATCACAAGTAACTCGACTTGTACAGATTGCAGTAAGATTTGATTAGTAAATATCTAAGCCACGGCCGCACTTACCTGCACATCAAACCTGAGCGTAAAATGTCGATAAGATACATTTGCGGTGAACTGAACTTCAGGCAGCATGTAGTCGTAAGTGGACGCTGACAGAGACGAAGTCAACTTCAGAACGTAGCCCTGCAACGTGCCAAACATGAAGCAGTGACATAAATCAGTCGACTCACTTCAATTCCACTTCCTTCACACAAATCAAAAAGTCACTGAAACCCTCAAGATTTTTCAGAAATTGCCCAAGAATAAACAACTGCCCAGAGTGCTGACGTCAACCGGCCAGCGAAGCTTCAGATTCCATGGTCGCACAGTGTGGAATAGTCTGCCGTCTGCTCTGCGCAACGGCAGTCTCTCACTGAACAAGTTCACACGGCAACTGAAGACTTATCTGTCTGGAATGGAATTGCACACCACCCGGCGCCGTTGTGACGTTTTGTGATTTTGGCGCCGTCTATAAATGTCATGCCTTACTTACTTACTTTAACTGCCGCTCGGCTTCTTAAGCCACGTCCTCTTCAGAAGAAAATAACAATACATGATGCAATAGATCAGAAATTTAATCTGTCACTTTCCACAGGACATGGGCCGACTCTGCAATGACCCAGTTAAGTGACAAAACCCCAAAGATTTTCAAACAACTGTTTAAGGGTGATCAGCCTCATTTCATGACACCAATGGTTAGGTTACGTCCTTAAATATCTCTTCAACAGAGTAAATATATTTTTCTATGTCAAGTTCGGCAATCCTAGCTGCATCAATTTTTGAGATATTGTGGAAAAACATACAGACAAACCAAAACCCAAAGCCGCTAAAAACCCTACCCAAACGACTGCCGTTGGTGTGTGTAATGGGGATGTCATAAGTATGTTAATAAGCGACGTCACGGGTAACAAAAGCAGCAAATTGAATAACACGTTTGTCTGACAAAATAGCTGCAGCAACAGTAGAGATATAAACCTGATTATTTATTGGAACCGACGGAAGGTAGAAAAACGACGTCGGTCCAAGTGACACTGAATGTACGGGCGAATCTTGACTGGAATCTTTGAACAGATAAACCTGACAGAATCAACAAATTGAACAGCAGCTGTTGCAATGACAGATCAACTCTAAAACTAAGATTTTGAAAAAGTTAAAGAAGTAACATCTTAATCACTCGACTATACATTAACATGCAACAACATACATTATCAGTTATATATGAACGATTAGTCGCATTCTGCTTGCTTGTCTGTGCTCAAGTGCCCATAGTAATATTAACAAGAATTTCAGCTACTGCACAGCGACCGCTCAATGCTGTAGGTAAAAATCATTATCCAAAAAATCTAGAAATGCCCTGTGTAAGTAGAAATCTTGTGAATTGCTGCACAACTGTACAAAAATCGCATCTGAAAATGCTTAGTGACCTTCATGCACACTTAGGTAATTGGAATTGTCGTCATTCAATAGGCTATAACACATCACTAGCTATTAGTGGTTTCTGATAACAACATCTCTACCTTGCACCATTTCAAAGACATTATGACATTTACATTGCATGTGGGACTGTTGCCATGGTAATAAACTTCATCTGTCTATCCAACCATCGGCAATGTTACACATAATAATAAATTAGCCCCGTGCGACACTGACGGTCAACTCTTCACAACTAACCTTTCTGCCAAGTTCAGTCACATGACACAAAAACTAGGACAAATATCAAAAATTCTGCAAGAGCAAATTTAGATATTGTGACCTAGTTTAAAAATCAGTGGTCAGTTGCCAGCTCCCATTGTCAATGACGGAGGAGATAGCTGTTAAAAATGGAAGGATTTCCAACTGTCAAGAACTTGTTACCCCGACCTTGACCTTGGATCGGGTCATACTGCATACCATCGTGCATCACTCATCGACCTCTACCTATGTGCCAAATTTCATTGCAATTGAAGGAACTTTTTGTGGACGGACGTACGTACGTAAGTACGGATGGACATTTGAGACCCACTTTATTAGGTCGACTCAGAAGAGTCGACCTAAAAATATCTCCCGTAATGATTGTGTGCTTGTTAACAGACTCCAAATTGGTTCTAGTTGCCCAACACACTCGTACATGTTGTTGTGCATATCACCACTGACAGTAAAGCACATTCTAGCGGAACGTACCAACCTGCACGACCTCCGTGAAAAATATTTAACGGTCCATAGAGCATTGGACTTGCGATCAACAGGTCGTGGGTTCAAATCCTACTCGGGGCAAAGCTGCGTAACAACCTTGGACAAGTTGTTCACACCTATGTGCCTCTGTCACCAAGCAGTATAACTTGGTACCGGCCAAGAGGCGGTAAAGTTCTGTGGCTGGGTGGAAGGTAACCGCAGGCCTGACAGAAAGTAATGGCAGCCTGCTGTCGGGTGGATGACTTATAGTCACCTGCAGGCTGACTGCCTGTACACCGGGATCAGCTCCGGGCCCAACGTTCGGTAACGAGTATAGGAAGCTTTTACCTTTTTACTGGAGTACTACTGGGTTGGGCCAGGTCCAAAAAAAAGATAACCTTTAGAGATGACTGCAGCTTCCTGTTATTACTGACCGGATGCCTTTCCTGTTACTGAACCAACAGTGTGAAAGCACATAGAAGAATTCAATGAAAAGTAAATTCATTAGAGCATGTGGGCACTGTAACTCTGCTCCAATGAAATCCTCCATTTCTTTACTGGGGTGTCAGCTACACAGAGGTTGACCCGTGTGATGGACATAAAATGGTTCTATATGTGTGCGTGTGCCCACATAGTGCACCCATTACTGCCTTATGATATTCTGTTGCCATTAAGAATGTTCGAGCATTTCAATTTCAGCAATAAATATCTATGTGAGACAGAATGAAAGATCCAATGTGACCTTGAGTGTATTAATGTGGTCAGCATTCGAGTTGATGACGACGTTACCACTGATGTCCATCTGACTGAACCGACGGAAAGCAATTATACTAACTCCGGTCATGTCTCCAGTACCCAGCTGATGTATTCCACAAACAACATCAAACTATCATCAGTAAATGAAGCAGATCTAAACCATGCTGAACCCCTATGGCCCAGTGTCAAACTGTACGTGTATTTATTACAACTGGCAACCATAAATATCTACAGACAAATTACTATATAAATATAATTACTATAAAATATAATAAACTACTCTCTTTCTCCGTTTTGTTTTACCGCGACTTTTTTTTTCCTTTTTTTGTCAGGAGCTAGACCTCCAAATGTCTCTCACAATAATCTTTGGGACAGACTAAGCATTACGGGGAAGACAAATACTTTTCCTTGGGATGAGTAAGACACAATATTAAATAATGCCACATTGTGTTTGTCATTGCATTTTTACATCTGTGTGTATATTCATTCTGTTATCATTGTTTTAGCCTACGTTTTAAAATTTTAATTCCATTTTTGTCAGTGTTAATTATTATCATTTACAGTACAGAGACGATGTAGGTAAAATCACTGAGGACTGATTGACTGATTGGGTTAAGGTTTTTCATCCCACCCGACACAAAATAAGTCATTTCGGAGACACTCTTCCCAGCCAATTTCCTCGCTTAGTACTGAAAAACAGAATCTAACACAACAAAAGCAAACTCGCATCCGTAACAAAATATACTACAAAATAAAATTAACACAAAAAAGAACTAAAGCTAGATTTGGTCGCCTCATACAACCTCTAGCCTGAAAACAAAACGGGTCCATTCTGGAAGGAGTACCTAAGTAAGGAAATAAATAAGCAATGAAAAAAGTATAAGGTAAGAATTTTAGTAAACAAACATATACTTATTATATAGCACTGAAATCAACAAATGAACGAGGGTGCAGCACCGCCCCGGAGCCTCACTGACGATAACTCTAGCATTTTCTCCGTAACCTGGATGTCTGTGCCGTCAGTAATGGCATGCAACCAGTAAAACGTAGTTCCAAAAAGTGACCCTCGAGTTCTTAACTGGAGGTGTTGGCTATAAAAGTGCTGTTATGTACTTATCAATTCAGCTTTTAGCTGCACGTATTTTGTCTCAGAAAACTTCTCGCTCCTGTTCACACTACAGTGTGTCTCAAAAAAACAACACAAAGTGTACATAAAATGTGCACTTCATCAGTACAATAACACTGTCAGACCACTGAAGATAACGTAAACATACTATATACTCGTAACTGTACGAGGAAAACTGGTTCTCAAAGAGTTAACAAACATCGTAAACAATGAGCAGACCTGAATGTGCCTGGAAGACGGCATTGAGCGTTCAATGTGTACATTAACATCGCCGCTTTTCAACTTGACCGTGTACTCACAGCCGGGCTAAAAACAGTCAAACAAACCAAACTATGCACAGACATCCGTAACAGTCACATCAGCTGTCATTACTTAGGCTCATCACATATATCACCAGACTGTCTTCAAATGAAACGAGTAGAATACTTCAGGGTTTGTACAGACATTAAAATGCTTTTTCAGGACTTTCCAGAACTTGCAAAGACCAAATTCCTGGCTTTTCCCAAACTCAAAAATCCTTTTTTCCAGGGCTTTCCAGGACACGTTCCATTCACAAACATGGGTTGCATGAGGTAAAAAAGTGCATATACAAAATCAGTTATCAGTGGGTATCTGAATTACAGTAAAGAAGCAGAAATGCAATACCTGAGGTTGTATTATTGCATTTAACAGTATAAAGGTATTTCTAATACTCGTTTTGACCCAAGAGGTGGCAATGTATTAAAAGGAATTGGTTATCTGCTTAGCGACTCCTCAAACCAGAACTAAAAATTCCAGAACCGCTGGTTTATAATTCCAGGACTTTCCAGGATATTTCGGGATTTTCCAGGACCTATGCCTTTTTCCAGGACTTTCCAGGGCCTTAATTCTAAACAATAAAATTCCAGGACTTTCCTGGGTCTGTACGAACCCTGATACTTTCACTTAACAGAAGCATCAGAGAAGGCAACTGTCCCAGGCACCAGGTGCAAGGAAGCACTAGCATCTGTTACCTGAACTGGGGTTAAATTGCTTCCTTAAATTCCGCCTCAATTTTTCCTCCCAGGAGAACATACCAAAATTTTTAACGTCTTCTTTACACTGATCCACCACATCTCCCACAGAAGTTCTGTCTGTCTACTGCCACCCAGCACGGTTGATTCAAACAGCATCTGAATGCTAAACACGACCAAACCATTATCATGCATTCTTCTGGATTATGACGCACAAACTGCTGGTCATGCGACGTTACCGTGGCTTAGCGGTAAAACGTCCACATTGTGCAATCTGCCTAAATGGACGTGCAGCAAGCAGTGGGTACAATGCCCTTAATGGTCATACAGAAGGAGCAGATACAATCCCCTAAAGGGTCATCCAGCAAGGAGCGGGTACAATGGCCAAACTGCTCAGAAAGTCGTCACGGTTCGCCAGAGGGTCTGATGGTGTCATCTACAATCTGTCTACTATCATCTCTGGAGCTATGACCTTATGGCACTTATTATCTATTTACTTGTGCATAATTTCATTGTCGTTATTATCGTCACAAATTATCACAGTAAACAACTGGTAGTGATTACTTGTAGGCCACGAATACGAAAGCTGCCATCAACTTCCGTCTGACTTTCTTCCTGCAGTCGGCGGCATGCCGGAGGTGAAGTTTCCAACGTAACTGCCTCGACATAAACTGACGGCTCTGGCTCGCCGTTTAGAGACAGCACAGTGCCAAAACAGCTGCACATACGGCACAATGCCATACGTAACATGAGCTAAATACTGGCACAACTCATTCCTACATACAGATGGCACAGTGCCATGACACTAACCAATGTCACTGTGCCATGTTATATGACACACACTCTGACAGCATGGTGCAAAATGCTGATACTTGACAATAACAGAACTTGATTGACTGAGTGAGTTTTTAAATAAATAAAATAAATAAACTAAAAAAGGTTCTATGACCCACCCGACATAAAATAAGGTCATTTCGCAAAAGTTCTTCACAGCCAATCTCTTGGCTTAGTATTGAAAAACAAAAACAAACACAACAAAAGCAAACATGCATCCATAACAAAATATACTACAACATATCCTAGAAGCTACTTAACCTAGCTTATGCCACGTTAATCAGTACGTTCTACTACATAAAAGTGACACAAAAAAAACTAAAGCCAGGTTTGTTCGCCTCCTACGACCTCCGGCCTGGAAATGGAACGGGTCTATTCTGGAAGTAGATAGATAAGTCAAGAAGTAAACGAGTAAGGAAGTAAACAAGTAAGAAATGAAGGTATAAAAAAGGAAGAAAGTAAGGAAGGAAGTTAAGTAAACAAACAAACAATTTATACAGCACCAAAATCAACAAATAAATCAAGATGCATTATCACCACACAGCCTGCA
>Ga0209780_1003408_pt1 | contig 11838 bp, 14 predicted proteins | sample WorMetexBAHAMAS2_FD_187384 | JGI IMG/M metagenome (GOLD analysis project Ga0209780, IMG submission 187384) | Marine gutless worms symbiont microbial communities from Max Planck institute for Marine Microbiology, Germany - Inanidrilus exumae... | ecosystem: Host-associated > Annelida > Digestive... | reverse complement strand
GCTAAGCAGTCATTTTGAAAACATCCAAGTTTTCGTAACAGATTATTTTATTTTTCCCACACCATGTAAAATTATGTTTGTTGTTACATTTGACAGAGTTTGTCAGCTGCAGTTAGGACGTTGCTCCATGTGACAGTCAGGTCTTCATTGTTTCATCGTCACTTATCTCTGTAAGTTACTAGCATTGGTAAGATGACGTCTGTCCTGGATTTTCCATGACAGTCCCAATTTTTAATGACGTTTCCCGGAAAAAAATTGCAGTTCTGCCGGGACGCCCATTTGTCCCGTTTTTGGCTTGGTGTCTCAGATTTGCTCCGATTTGCCCATCTCTGCAGCCGTATGCTTACGCATCGGTGGCCAAAAATTAGCTTAGATTGTATATACAAAAAAAAATCGCCCCGGAACCTGATTCGACTCGTGGTTAGCCTAGTGCTGACCCGCGTCGACTACTGTAACTCAGTTTTGACTGGTCTGCATCAGTCACAACTCAACAGACTGCACGCTGTCATCAATGCCGCAGCACGTCTCATCCTCTCGGGACGTCGACACGACCACATCACTCCGCTGCTCCTACAGCTCCACTGGTTGCGTGTCCCTGAGAGGATTGAGTTCAAGCTGTGTGTACTGGTGTACCGCTGCCTACACGGTATGGCACCGGATTACTTCGCCAGCAGCTTTCAACGCGTGTCCGACGTCACAACACGACGACATCTACGTTCGGCAGGAACATTACAACTGATCGTACCTCCCACCCGCTCTTTGACACTCGGCGATAGGGCGTTCCCTGTCGCCGCTGCACGCGCCTGGAACGCCCTTCCACACTCAGTATCATCTGCACCGTCGCTCTCTATTTTCCGACGACTTTTGAAGACGCATTTATTTCGTCGTAGTTTTTACTTGTAGCTTTTATCTGTTCAGTGCCCCTGAAGCGGTACACCGTGAAAGCGTCACTCTAATCTGGTCCACTATGAATGAATGAATGAATGAATGAATGAGGGAGCTCACAACGCTCCCTCAGACGGCCAGACCCCTGAGTCGTACCCCAACCGTTCGCGCCTGTGGCGCTCGCACCCTGGGACCGGAACACACCGGAACGCCGTTCCGGTTCTTTTTTGGGCAACCGGAACGGCGTTCCGGTTCATTTTTTTACAAGAATTCATCCCAGCAATGCATTCGAAAATGTTATGTTAACTCTGGCGTTCCGCGTTCATGGTTCAAACAACAGCTAGACAGAGACCAATATGGAGCTACAGCTGCAGCATACACGTTTTCTAGATGCTCGCAAGCTAGCTGTAGGTGCCGGTAGTTAAGTGTCGCAGTGAATGATTGCCACGTAATGACTCTCCCTGCGTTAAGACGTAGCCAGCCATATAAATTACGGCTTGCGGCGGCTGCTTACAAGTGTGTGCTATAATGTGCATTGATTAAGTCGTTAATCTTTAGGTTTAGTATTAAACACGGTAGGTTAATAGGCATTCGCACATACTGCGCCTGCTTTAGTCGACTCGTATGATCGTATTGTAACATATTCTTCGACGGACCCTACAGTGCTTGCACGTGCAGCCTCTGAGCTTTGTTTTAGCGTACGTGAACTCACATTCACGTTCACCATCGCCCGTCCGTCTGTCGTCTGTACCGTTCATGTGCCCTACTCAGCCGGTTGAATATTTCAGCAATGTTTCTTCTCCATTTGGTACCATGGCAATCCGTTGACATCCACGGAAAATGTTACGGAGATCGATCCAGGGGAACCTCTTCGTCGGGGGGGGGGGTTAAAACGCGAAAGGGGTAGCCAAATATAGCGATTTCTGACATATCGATTACTGTATCTCTGAAAGATTGCAAGATAGGAGGTAAGTTAGTATTAATCACTAATAGAAAGTCGTATATAAGCTTTCGATTGGTATCAAAATCAGTGACCTTGAATGACCTTGAACGGCGAAATGGCCCTTATTTTGCGTTTTTTAAACCAAATTTGGTAGTTTCCGGGGCGCATTGCTTAAACGTGGTTGACAAAGCCATAACTATAGACAATTTACGATTGCTATGTCTAGTAGTAAACATTTGCAGAGGGACCGCGCGACACCCACGTTATAAATATTCTATAACTGCAAGGTGGAAATTCTGTAGCAGATTCATAATTCAAGACTTAATGCGGAGTGCTTGCCTATAGCTATCGTCCTATTATAACAGGAAGTCGTATATGAGCTTTCGATTGTTACCAAAATCGGTGACCTTGAATGACCTTGAACGGCGAAATTGTGCATTATTTTACAGAATTTGGTAGTTTCCAGGGCGCATTGCATAAAAGTGGTTGACAAGGCCATAAGTTTTAACTAGGCTTTGCTGCGCTGGATTCATGCTGAACTCCAGGCCCTCAGTGACTGCACCGTATGAAGCTGATATGGTGACATTTGTGCACGATAACTATGACGTTGTCATGTACGTAGGCCTAACTGCCTCATTAGACCTAATGCTTTGTGGACAGTGGACCGTCATTAGGCCTACTCATTTCTGACATTTCATGTCACTTCTCGCATAGACTAATTATCAAATTAATGCAGTGACACTATGGCGCGTACATTATTTGAATTTGAGTTTGAAGTCTGGATGTATTTGTGCAGTTATTTGCACATTGCAATGTTGCTTTTCGATGTTGCTAAACATTCAGTAAACCTGACTCGCAAGAAGTCACTGCTGTAGGGAGCCTATAGGCCACTGTAAGCCGCCATAAGCCGCTGCTCACTTGTCTAAGCCGTAGCCAGCCACTTATGGTACACGCCAGCCGGCTTAAGCCGGCTAGCCGTCTCTAAAACCCCTTAAGCTAGCCGTCAAAGCTTTGAGCCACGGCTTCGGGGTCTACGTGGGTACACTGGCTGTTATCGTTCTCATGTCACAAGTTTACAACCTGCAGTGCTGCCTGCTGCTAGCAGGCAGCACGTCGAGATGTCTCAGGCAGGCTAGAGAGATGCCAGTTGTTTTAGTGTGACGGCCACGGTGTAGGCCAAGACTCAGAAGCTGGCCAACCACCTGCATCAGTGATGTGCAAATCACAAATCAAATCACTCTACTAAGCGCTGCAAAATACTGTTAAAAATCTCAATTTTGGTCGCTCCGTTGGACGTACAGCAACTAAAAAACTTTCAGCTTCAGGGGGGCTTTGCCCCCTGACCAGGGGCTCTGCCCCTGGACCCCGCTAGCGGCTCTGCCCCCAGACCCCCGATATAGGCTCGCGCTAGCGCGCTCACCATGCGCGAGCGTTCCGGTTCTTTTTCTGTTAGGACTGCAACCATGACAACAACATTCTGGTCCAGTCCACTAACTACCATACCACAGTATTTATGTTCAGTAAACAGTGCTGCAACAAGTGCCACCTCAAGATGTGCATTTTTATGATTCGGCTCGAGCTAGGCTTCACTTTACGGCGCGTTTTGGCGGTGTTCATGCATTCGGCTATGATCCCGCCAAAAGTGAACTGATTTGGATGAAATCTGGAACACTCAAAGTACACCATAGGGGGCTGGCCCTGGCCGATTGTGGGTGCGATCCGCGCAGTAGCGACAGCTGGAGTGGAGAACCAGGTAAAAAAAATTTTTTGTCAGGTAAGCAAACATACGATTTCATCGATTTCCCGTCGGCCAAGTTTCACAAAATTTTAACACAACACGTCAGTTGGTCTCACGATGAAAACTTTTGGAACAGAGTTTTGAAAATTTTACCATAAGAGGTCGCTTCTACAAAAAAAGCAAAAATTTCTCAAATTTTTAACGTCTAGTGACTTCAGCCTGCCAAAACTCCGCAATGATTACAGATCGCCGGAAATTCACTACCAAAATAATCCTCTACGGGATTTCTAGTTTCCATTTTACCGTTGGAATCAGTTCAAAGTTATTCCCCTGGCCTGTACACTCTGTACAAGAAACCTCCCCAAATTTTCTGTGACATCCGATGCGGGTCGACAACACGGCAGATAACGCAGACATCACTCACTCACAGGCAGCCAATCACCATCGCCTATTGAGTCACATGACACTAAGTCTCGTCGAATGCAGGATGTAAACAGCTTGTGCACAGATAGCCGAGCACTTCAAGTCGAATACTGTATTGTGGGCATTCCACACAATACAGACATCTAGTTGCCGTTTTACTTCTTACTACCATCAGCTGAGTTATATTTATAGCGTTTTTAACAACCTTGTAAGTTGTAACGCCTGGCTTGCAGTGGGCTGGGCTGTAAACTGCCTTGATGTCTTATGTATGTATGACACTACAGTTGAGTTATGTGGAACACAGTGTTGTATTATGTGCTCCATTGACACAAGTCTTACACTTGCGATTTCCATCGACTCCAACAGTACTTGCGCGCTATCGGTGTGATACGTCTACAGAAGCTACAACGGACGGTGAGAGGCTACTTGTCAGCAAACTACAAGAAACGTTCCCCAAAGCAGCTGAAATCCGCGTGCAGGATATTTCGGGTTTGTGCTAATGGTGTATACACTGTCCGTCCACGTCGTGTATGCAGTTTCTCGTCGTACAATGTCGTACGAATATGAACATATTAAGGCTTGGGCCACGGCTAACAAAATGGTTATAAATATGTCTAAGACTAAAGAACTGTTTTCTACAGGCCACACCCAAGTAGATCTCATATGCCGTCAGCTGTTGACAATATCGAGCAAGTTAAAATTGCTAAGCTTCTTGGAGTTATGTTTTCTGGTAACTTAACCTTTGACGAGCATGTTACCTATGTCTTATCTATTTGTTCCCAAAGACTGTACCTAATTAAACTCCTTCAAAGCCAAGGAATGCCCGAGAATAAATTGCATATTATACTTGTTGCCTTAATTATCAGTAGAATCTCTTATGCCTTGTCTGCTTGGGGTGGCTTCCTGAATAGTCAACAAATAAACAGGATTAATGCCTTTCCTCGGAAAGCCCATCGATTTGGGATCTGTAGCTCTACATGTATTTGTGATGTATCAGAATACCTGAGATTGGTTGACAGTAGATTATTTAATAGTATACAAAGCCCTTCCCATTGTCTGTCACACCTACTTCCACCAGAAAAACAGCACGTTGGCCTACGTCCCAGAGGACATTGCTATGCACTCCCTATATGCCGAAATAAACTCTGCAAGCACTCCTTTATTCCCCGATGTCTATTTGTTTCCGATAATAATTGTGTTTTTATTGTATCTAGTGTAGCTATTTTAGACTATAACATTCGCGTTTGTCATTTGTTGTCTAATAAAGACATATCACAGTACAATGTCGTCAACGGTTTTACAATGAAAACTGAAATAATATTTAATCAGTAGTTTCATTCTCGTTTTTTTCAATTTTTGCATTTCCATTATTGTTAATGGAATTAAATTCTATCCATTAACAGAATGAATCCTTTTCCGATACCATTAACTTAAATCACACTGTGTGCGATGTGATTTTAGTCAAATTGTTTGACCACTTGTTATCTGTAGAGTTAGGCATAGAGGACTTTACAACGCTGGATCTTCACTATGTGTGTTTGTGCACTCAGCTGATTGTAATGTTTTTGCTAAGCTGATAGTGACTGAAGGCTGTGATTTGATAGATTGACGTCGTGTGTGTAATAGGAGGATGTGGTAGCATGTATGAGGTGCACGTACTCGCCGAAGAATTTCGCAATGTGCGGACAGTACTGCAGCATCGCATGGTTAATGAGGTACAGCAATTTGTAATAAATAGAAACAATAATGTAGTAATTCTAATAATTAGGTGGCACAACTGGTAGAGCGTTGGACTTGCGATCAACAGGTTGTGGATTCAAATCTTACTCGGGGCAAAGCTGCGTAACAACCTGGGGCAAGTTGTTCACACCTATGTGCCTCTGTCACCAAGCAGTATAACTTGGTACTGGCCAAGGGGCGGTGATGCTCTGTGGCTGGGAAGGTAACTGCAGGCGTGGCGGAAAGTAATGGCAGCCTACCGCCTGGTGGATGACTTATAGTCACCTGCGGGATGACTGCCTGTACAGCTCCGGGCCCAACGCTCGTTAGCGAGTATGGGAAGCCTTTACCTTTTAATTCTAATAATTAAACGTGGTTGCTTTTTACGCCACATCACAAACACACAGTGCAGAAGATGCGGCCCATTGTTACAGGTGATGCACGTAGCATGGTCTTGTGTTGAGCAAACGGGTGAGCTGTGCTAAAACGGGTGAATTGATCGAGATGCCGTTTGGGGCCCGACTATGGGCCGTATTAGATGTGGGTCAATACGGAAAGAGCCATTTGCTGCCACGAGGGGTGACAAGGCGGCGATGTGACCTTTTGCAAAATTCTTCTAGATACTTGTTTTAGATGCTCAACTATGACACTTCGGTAAGATTTGCTGATGATGATGGTGGTGATCACAGTGATAACTAGAAAGGCATTCAGTGGAGTGCATACCTACCCCACTGACCTTGACTTATCACCTCGTCCACTGTTTGGTGACAATCGGACTTTAATTGGCGCCAGGAAGTTGTTTACAAACATATATAGCTATATATCTATCTACATACCGACACCGGTGAAAACATAACCTCACATCACCTTCAGTGGTGGAGGTATTAATTATTACAGTGAGTAATTCTTAGGCCTTGTGTATAATTGCATTACCAATTTTTAACTAATATGCTGTGAACGAACAACTGTGTTTACTTTTTGGGCTGCACTGCCTGTACGCAGTGCACGGATGAGGCCTATTGCTAGTTGCTACAGATGTGGCACATAGCATGGTCCGTGTTTGAAGCACAAGGATGAGCTGTGCAAAAACGGCTGAGCCAGTCGAGATGCCGTTTAGGGGCTGACTGATGTGGAACCCTGTATTAGATGGGGTCCAGTTAAGGTGACCATTTGTCCCGGATTCAGTCCTGATTTTTAACGACATGCCCCGGAAAAAAATCATAGTTCTGCCCGGATGGTTATTTGTCCCATTTTTGTCTTGGTGTCCTGAATATGTCCCGATTTGCCCACTTCTGCAAAGGTGTGCTTACGCATCGGTGGCCAAAAACTAGCTAAGATTTTATCTGTATCTTCTAAAAATCGCAGGCGGCCAGGGCTCTGCCCCAGACCCCGCTGGGGAGCTCACGACGCTACCCCAGACCACTACGTCGGACCCCCAATGGTTCTTTGCACCCTACAATTTGCACCTTTGGCGCTCGTCCCGGATCACAGTGCCAAAATTATGGTCACTTTAGATCCAGTACTCCACGTGGGAAGGGGCGCTTTTGAGGCGAACAACCATCATGAGGGTTGACGAAACAGCGATGCAACCTTTTGCCAAATTACTTTGGATTGGATGCTTGTTACATGCTTAGGACTGATGGTCGACCATTGAACATTATACTCGCTAAGCCCAGCTCCTTGCAGAACACTTAGCAAAGTGTTATTTGTGTGCGTCAGTTATTTATGCATGTCTTGGATTATCAGTTTACTGTCATTGTTTTTTTAGATTCAGAGAGAGTTGAACAATTAACAATGTAAATTCCATGATGCAGATTGCCACACAAATAACTGGATTACTTGCCACTTGCAACTGGTCCCAATCAGGACGGGGCTAACTCTGATAATAAAATGTTGTGTTATCACGTTACTGATGTTAAATGTTTTGATTAGACCACATCGCAGCAATCGCTAGATGTGACCTATTGCTACGGACTGAGTAGCATGGTCTATATCTGTATGTGTCTGCCGATCACATTCGTGAACCTCACAAAAATGGTTGAACCGATCGAGATGGCACTTGGGTGGATGACTGAGGTGGGCCTAAAGAGCTGTGTATTAGAAGGGGTCGAGATCCCCCACGGGAAGCGGCAATTTTGGGGTTGTCCGGCCCACTGAAAAGCATTGGGAGTCATTGCAGCGGCAATTTACGCAGCAAACAATCAGTAACGGTGACAGCGGGACTGCGGTGGCCGACTGCAATGCTCCAAGCCTGGTCGGTGTCACATTACGTCTTCTCCCCATGAAAAATCCACCCCCTGCGATGTGGCCTTTAGTCAGAATTCTGTGATCACCTGTTGTTATTGACGCAGCGCAGTGATATCAACGTTTGTTGATTTGATTGATGTAGGCATTAAAGGACGAGATAAAGAACATGCATGGATTGCGTATCATCACGTCGGCGCCTGAATCATGACCCACCGAGTCTAACTGTTGCTGCAGCTTCATTGACTCAGATACTTGTTAAAACATTGCGTGTTGGTTGGTTGGTGTGTGTGTGCATGCGTGTAGATTCTTGTGCACGAGTCCATTTTTGTGAATGGTTAATAAATTAGCCCGTAGGGGACTGGCGGTCGACTCCTACCTACTGCCAACTTCAAAGTCATATGACACAAAAACTAGGACAAAAAAAAATTAAAAAATCCGGCCCCCTATAAGCTTTAGGTATTGTGCCCTAATTTAAGAATCCGTGGTCATTTGCCAGCCCCCATTGTAAATGGGGGAGGAGATGGCCTTTGAAAATGGCCGAATTTCTGACTTCCAAGGGCTTGTGACCTTGACCTTGTATCGGGTCATACTGCATACGGTCATGCATCACTCATCGACCTCTACATACATAGCAAATTTCATTGAAATCGAAGAAACTTTTTGTGGACAGACGGACATTTGAGACCCAATTTATTAGGTCGACTCGGAGGAGTCGACCTAAATATGCAGTTTTGTAATAATAACTTTTTTGTGTGCATTGTTTGCACCTTGGCTGTATTTAACCATAACACAAATTACTGCAAACATGTGAGACATCAGCAGCAAAGGCGTTGGTCTAGCGATTTAGTGGTCGTATACGTACGGACGGAACAGTTGAGACGCACTGTATTAGGTCAACTCGAAGGAGTCGACCTAAAAATACATATAACACAAGATCAACACACGGGGCCCCAGTCAGATTATATAGGCATCCTTATCAGCAGCTAAGTGACTGAAATAAAATTGATGAATAATTATTACCGCGGGCTGTGTCTTGCAGATAGTGGGTATGCAACCACCTGGTGTCCATCCGACTGTCTGTCTGTCCCATGACTGCGAAAACCTCCATGCATGGAAGAACTAAACTATAAGTCTGTCTCTCACACTCGGTTATGTCTCATGGCAGCACCCCAGCAGCGTTGTTGCTAGCATGGCTAGTGCGGCAGGGCACTGCAGCAGGAAAACCAAGCGTAGGTTACGTATGCAGCCAGCGGCAATGTTGCAGTCTGTCTGAAGACCGACATAGACTTGTTAGAAACACAGAAAGTGTAAATCTATCTGGAAGGTAGTTCTGTTCACTGCTGTCTATTATTTGCACCTTACACACCACGCCAGAGTCCATTGTACATCGCACAAAGCTAGCTCGTCTTCGAGACGAGTCCGTCAGCGATTGGGTTTGCGTGAATGGTGACGTCGCGTATACAAGTGTCGTTGAGTGGTCGGTACTTGTCCCTGATTGGCTGTGCCTCCAGACTGTCGAGAACTTCCCAACCGTCGATGACTCTGTTCAGACAAACGCATCAAAAACAAACACTGTCAAATTAATCTGGCTCAGTTACTGTAAAACCCTTTAATTTGGCTGCCCTAAAAGTTGGCAATTTTCCATACAAAATTATTTTTGCGCCTTTTATTTCGGCAAATTCAAGCCGCACAATTCCAACACGTGATTAATGCCCATTAAGGTTGGTATAGTGTCAATATTCATGCCCTTCAATTACGCGGTTTCGTTACGCTCGCGAAATTTGCGAAAAATAAAGAGTTTTGCAGTAATTATTGTTTCCCTGCAATGCACTGACGCCGTTGTTGGGTGACTGTAAAGGTATCCAGCCTGTAAAACACGTGTTCAACAAATACCGAACGTTCACTTGTATGTTAGCCATCAACCACACTTCAGAACTGGAGTGGACTTTGCTGAAGCAAAGTTTTACTGCCCACACGCCCTTGCTAAATAAGGTGTCGCCCTAACGGGACGTAACACTACTGGCCGGCCATCGAGTGCTGCCCCCTGACGAGTTATGTTGCATGTGCGAGTGTTATAGACGACGACAGACGCCAGTGACCGTTACTAGACTGGCCCCCTACACCACGTGTAGGCGGGCCAGTAATAATTCTTACACACATGATGAACAGGGGAGATAATCTCAGGCAGGGAAAAATAGGGTTCAACGGCGTCCTTTATAGATCGTGACCGTTGCAGACACCTTGACCTAGCAGTGTCATGGTGTTGGCCACGCTGGCGTGGCTGAAGTAAACAGACTTGGCTGGCCTCTGGCTGGAGCAACGCACAGCACCAGTCAGGGCTAAGCCAGACGGTAGAGGGGGCGCACTGTAGAAATACCCGACAAGCTGCTCACTCCTACTTAGCCCTCGTTCCCCGCACACATCGCATAGGACACTTACCAATTCCCTTCCTCGCCATGGGCAAGCGCATACTGGGCTGTGGGGCTACAATGCACTCTGAGTCAGTTTTTGACTATGTTGCTGTATAAATCGTTTTATTCAGGACGCCTATGCTTGATATGGCAATACTAATGCTCCCTATCGGCATGATTATGTCACGCCTTATCATCTGTGGCTGCGTGGCGTCCAGTCACTTCTGTATGGTACACATTTGTATCTCATTCCATAGCACTGGCCGCTAGGCTTGGATAACGGCCGCTATAGATGAGTTGATGGTAGCTGCTGGCTTCATTTGCATGGAATTTGATACGAAGCATTGACTTAGAAGTACGGAGCAGCAAACGTCTGCACGACAGGGGGGCAGGGTTACGACAAAAGCGGGCAAGGGTAGGGAGGGTGCAAAAACTACATATTTCTTGCAGACGTCCTTTATGAATGGCCGGCCCGTAAAGGTGTTGCTACACTACCTGCAAAATATTTTTGTACCTTTCTAACTACCAGAGGCCAAGTTTGCCAAAGGCCATTCTATATATGATGTGTTACGTGGTGGACACAGAACTGTTACTTACTTGGCAAAAAGTGTGTATTTGAGATCGAGATGAGGCTGTTTGTCATACGTGATGAAGAACTGAGATGCATTTGTGTCTGGTCCACTGTTCGCCATTGAAATCGCTCCACGCATGTTGTGCTAAAAATGTTGATCACAAAAAAATTCTTAAAATAACCGGGAACGCAACAATTAAAACTGTTTCAACGAATGATTTGATAAATAAGTAATTAGTTCATCAAATGAGATGTCTTTTTAATAGGTCCTTAACCTTCAACCTCCCATGACAACAATGGTCTCTGCTTAACCGTTTTCGAACTGCGCAGGGTCACTATTTTGAGAAAGGCCGCACGGGCCACGAGTGCTGGACTGCGCAATGGCCTGTGGTTCCAGTTCACGCTAATGCCTGCACGCTGGCCGACTTCGGCACGGGCCAATCGCGCGCTGGCCTGGGGGCGTGGCCCGTTGCCTTTGATGTGGGACCATCTCAAACGCTTTTGGGCTGCTGAGTCCAGTTTAGTGTTCCGACTTCTCAGCCAGCCTTTGGCCGGGTAAACGCTAGTGCTTAAGGAAACTACGCTGTCATGGTGACTATGTTCCGACCAGGCCTGAAGCCGGTGACGGCGGTGCGCCGCGCCATCGACCGCCGTGGTTAACTTTGATCAAACACACTGCCCGAGTTTTCTGCCCATCTGGCTGAACACCTAGGAGCATTCGTTGTATACACCGTCACTGCTGCTGTTGCTGCCTTGCTAACGACATATGGCTGAGTGAAACATGCATGTTCACTGTCGAGACACTATAAAAAAGGAAAGGAAGAGTATTTATATAGCGCCTTTTATATACTATGTATATCTCAAAGCGCTCAGGCATGGATCACATTCACACAGTTTTACC
>Ga0209780_1003407_pt1 | contig 11839 bp, 8 predicted proteins | sample WorMetexBAHAMAS2_FD_187384 | JGI IMG/M metagenome (GOLD analysis project Ga0209780, IMG submission 187384) | Marine gutless worms symbiont microbial communities from Max Planck institute for Marine Microbiology, Germany - Inanidrilus exumae... | ecosystem: Host-associated > Annelida > Digestive... | reverse complement strand
GCTTTATTTTTTTTGTGTTAATTTTATGTTGTAGTATTTTTTTAAGGCTGCATGTTTGCTTTTGTTGTGTTTGATCTTTTTTCAGTATTAAGCCAAGAGATTGGCTGGGAAGAACGTATCTGCAATGACCTATTTTGTGTCGGGTGGGACGCACGATGTAGTAAGTATGCTTGTTTGTAGAATGAGACAACAAAGTGTGAAGTCTGTAGCAAAGACATACTTCTGCGTCTGTACACGTACCATATACGGCAGATGCACCGACAGAAGGAACCTAGAGAGGATGTAACCACACCAGTGTTGGACACTGAAGATAATAAATCATACGGTCGAGGATTAAGAGCAGCTGCACAAAAGTTTGTAAAATACCAGATTTATATGTTTGTGTGTGTATGTGTATGCATGCATTGCATAGTTACTATCACAATGCATATGCATGGGGTACTGATGTAGGAGAGCCAGCATAGAGACTAACGCCCCTTAACGAAGGAGTCCAATGTTGGATGAAAGCAAGATGCTACGCCTTCAGTTTGGATCAGTGCTGTGAGTTTGTGAAACTGTCGGTTGTGTGACAGCAAGGGCATTTTGCCCATAATAATCGTGCCACTTATCCTTAAAGGGTCTCTTCTGGAACAGATCAAGGAGGAAACTGAGGGGTAATGGATAACCCAGTTTTACCTGGAAAATAACCATTAACCCATTAACATAAAGGTATGCATAATCAACTATATGTTGCAGCCCAATGTCTGTTCATCTGTCGGTTATGTGCTCCAGTAAATGTATCGAAATGCCGAACCCATTGTCACTATGATGTGACATGAAGTGGGTGTGGTCAGGGTCATGTGACCTTTTTCATTTTCATTAATATGTCTGGTTATTTTGGAAACGGTTCAAGATATAGACATAGTTATAATGGACCACTAATAGGAAGTCATGTGACGTATTTAATGGTGCCACAATCTTGAATGACCTTGAAGGTCACTTCAGTTATATGAAAGTTTCTATATTATTATGAAGTAAATGAATGGTTGTGTTGATGCTTTAACGCCATGGATTGGAATACAGGAAGGCTTTTGTCGGGTGAAAACCTTGTGTTAAGTACAAAATCTACACTTCTGATGTACGGGAGTCTTTGCTAAACCTGCAGTAGCTCCGGTAAACTGTGCCAGCTGAAGGAAATCGAAAACTTGTAGCAGATAGTCGTATTGATGTGATAAGTGTGCAACGATTAATTTTAAATCTAGAGTGGCAAAAGCGTATTAAAATCAAATAATTTGTCACCAGATTGTAGTGCTGTGCGGTTCTGGATTTTCATCAATCGGTTCGGTTTCGGTTCGGTTTTGGATTAAAACCGCAGTTTCGGTTTTGATTTCAAAACCGTCACAGAACTACTTTTTATAAAAAGTATAATCAGCCTTTAACTTGCCTACACAGCACAAATAAACCTACGTCCCTTCAGCAAAGCTCAACACGGCACAGCAGGCGGGCAATTAAGGCCAATTACCGTTAATCGGCAGACCTGCTGGGCACGACACATTGAACGCCATTGCGCCTTTTAATTGGTGCGGTAGATCTGCCTTCACACAACCGAGTTTTGGTCCGTGGAGTATATGAAATAAAACCGTTAGTTAGCCTGCAAAATTTGGAGGTTTCGGTTCGGTTTTGGATTAAAACCGCGGTTTCAGTTTTGATTTCAAAACCGTCACAGCACTACCAGATTGTTACAGCAAACACACGTGATGCCCGATTACTTTCCACAATATTTGAGTGATGCTTGCTGTCACAGGCTGTCAGTGATCAGTTGTACGTCGCAAGGAGGTTGTATTGAAAGGCAGCCAGACTGTGAGAATCATATATGATAGCATTGCGTTTTCATTAACCTTAGTTGTAAAAATTTCCTAGCAGTCCTCTTGTACGTCACGGGAGTTGAGTGAATGCACAGTGTTTATTTGTTGGTTGTGAATATGTTTCTTGTGTAGAGCCCGACAGATGCTGCAAGACTTTGCTGTTGGGGAGGCCCAGCCACAGCATCACAAGCCTCAAAGTTCAAACCTTACACCGGTCAGCTTGCTTATTTACAGCATCTTCTGTACAGTTACAAAACATATTGAGAACACGTCATGACTGATGACATTGATGTGTGCATCTTTGCCAACTTCTTCTTCTCCAACCCTCATTCGTCACACTTTCTGTCCGAAATGTAGTCACTTCCTTTTTGCATCATACACAGTTCATGAAATCCATCAGTTAGCTTACATGAGACTAACACTGTAACAGTCCTAAACATACACTGACCTGCCCTGGTGGGTCTCAGAGGCAGTAGGAATAGACTAACCGATTTCTAGGCCAGATGTCGTGCAAGGCGACCAAACCTTACTTCAGTTTTTAATGTTTTTTTTGCGTTACAATATCTTTTGGTTTATAGATGCACGCATACTTTTGTTTTATTAATGTAAGTTTTGTTAGTACCATGCTCAGTGATTGGCTGGAAAATGACCTGAAATGACCTGTTTATGTCTTGAATGAGCTCAGACGATGACCAACAGAGTTGATGGCCAGAGGTAATTACAGACCTTTATTTGCCGTGTTGTTTCCTCTTACATCCGGGTTATACTAAACTGTCCATCTGTTTCAATAAATGTCTATAGACATTTTGATGTATTGCACATAATTATGTTAATGTATATTTTAATGTACTGCATTTTGTTTTTTTGTAGCTAACTAATTTTTGTTTTTTTAACGTTTTAGTTAGGTATTTTAGTATTGTTTATAGCTTTCTGGCTAATTTTAATAAAGCACAGCAACTATAGCTTTGTGTACATATGTTCAATGTATGTGTGTGATGTGATGTGATGTCGACAGCCAATATACACTTGTGGAGGTCAGTTTCCGCGGAAATTTGTGAAGAAATGCCATGAAATTCTTAAACACTTTGCCTCTATAAAATGCTGTTATGAGGTAATTAATAGTACATTTCTCACATAATATTTGCTTGTGAACGTCTATTGTGCTCTGGTGTGATATGTGATATATTATATTGAATATTTCTAACTGTATGTCACACACTTGCTCTGCATGTCAGTGTCTTTCTTGCTACTGTTCTCGCAAACGGGTTCATGGAACATTATCTATACTTAATGTCTTGGTTGAAGTCCATTCGTGCCAGAAGCGTGTGTAATGTTACTTGTTGTTTTTGCTTTTGTACGTTTTTTGAATATTGTCAGGCACTTCATCTTTGACATACAGCTGTGTAATAGAAATGTAACATGTTTGAAGATTATTTTTTTTGTGTGTGCATGCATTTTCTGTTGAGGTTTGCACGGCCGTATTTACTGATGTGTCATCTCTGCTCGAGCACTTGTGGATATGTGACTTACGTTCAAAGTTCATGGACAGGAACTCTGAACAGTTTGTCTGTTTGGAATGCGGCAAGTTTTACAAAGGAGAAAAATGTACATATAATCATGTGCAGAAACACCACCAGGTATTATTTTTGATTGCTTTTACTAGGGATGTGACAAAGTTTGAATTCAGATTTAACAGTGTTCAAACTTTGAACATTTTCAGCAGATTTGAAATTGTCAAACTTATTTACTTGTCAATGGTCAGAAGCGAACTTAACGTCTGCGCAATCTGTGCATGTTTACAAATTATGACCAGAACCGATTGTTTACACTGTGACCTGAACGACAAATGCATGTTGCCTAAAAATTGAGTTTCACTAGCACTTGGTTTAATTTTTATAGTATTTTTACTCCACGATGCTATGCTAGCACGGTATATGCAATCGTTGTGTTCTAACACTGCTGCTTTATTTCAAAGTCAAAAAGTCAAACTTTTCTCCCACCCCAAGTATGGAGAGCTCTCGGACAGTTCTACTGTTTGTTGCTAAGCTCACAGGTCAGCACTGAGCCTAAACCTCTCCTCAACCTGCTCTTGTCTGCTCAGCCACAGAGCATAACCATCAGTACCAAATTAGCTGCTGGGTGAGAAGCAACGAGATGCATGAAACTTGTGTATGCCATTATGCAGAAGTGACAAGTGCCGTGGCTTAGAATGAAGTACACGATATGAACAGACGCTCTAGCATTACACATGAGCGTAAAAGGTCAGTGGTTCTTGTGTGCAGTATAATTGTGTGTATGTGTGACGTGACTGAAGGGAAAGTCTGGTGTCATCGAGAGTGACTTGGAAAAGTCATATGGCAGCAGTGAGATTGACACGTTCTCGGAGTCGGAATCGATATCTGATGATGAGATGGAGTCAGATGCTGAAGTGCGAGGTAATGGGACATACGGCATCTGCATATGACTACTTCACTCCTTGTCGGAATTCTAGTGAGATTGTTGCTATCGACCGTACTGTGCTTATTGCATACTAGATGAAGCTGTTGCTTAACTTATTACAAATACAACTTCTGCTTTTGGTTTTATTAGCCGACTTTTTTGGAGATAGTGCAGATTTTGCTGGTCTCCCAAAGAGAGAGTTTTTAGGAATGCTTTAGCAAAATTGTCACAATCTTCATCGCCAAACTAGCTGTGTTGCTACTGCTACTACTTTGTGTAACCACACTGTGTAACCACTGCTTCTTACTGAACGTGATCAGTCTGTCATTGGTTTGCATTTTCAGCTGACACGCTGCTGCATATCTTTGCACAGATGAATGAAGTAGTATGTTGATATATCAGACTTGTTTGCAATGTTTCTATCTGACAGAATATTTTTGAGCTGAAATTTTGTTTGTTGCTAGTAAGATCATCCAGCAGAAAAGTGGAAGATCTGGAAAAACTTATCGATGACTATTATGCGTTCTGTGCCAAGCATAAAACTGAGGATTCGGTGTTTGTCAATTGGAAACCAGATGCGGAGCGTTTTGACAGAATTTCACCAGAGTAACTGTTCTTTACTTTCTTTGTGTTAATGTAATCAGAACTAACACTGCTGGCATCTGCTGATGCTCTTAAGTACTAGCTGCTAAAATTCTGTTTGTGTCAAGACATATAAATTGATACTATATAAATTGATACTGTCTGTTTTCTGCAGTACAAGTTTGTGTTGTGGTTAACAATGTATGTAGTATTAGTACTAGCATTACAAGTGTCCACTCAAATTTGGCAATAGGCCGCATTACTGAGTTGTCACCCATCATGATGGCAAATGCATTTGTCCACTGCAGGTGCTGGGCAGTCACATGTTCCCATTAAAGTGCCCCTTTCCGTGGGGGATCTGGATCACTATCAAATACATGGTTCTTGGACCCACATGAGTCAGCCCCCCGCCCCCAATGGCATGTTGATTGGTTCTGCCATTCTTTGCACAGCTCACCCGTTGTGCCCAACACAGAGACAGACACACAGACCACACCATGTGCAACATCTGTAGCACTAGGCTGCATCTATGCACTGTGTGCAGGCAGTGTGGCCTAAAAGTGTTCGGTGATCACGTGACTGGGCTTCTGTGTATTTTTGGTTTCATTTTTATTTCAGGGATTTGCATTCTGTTTTGCCAGTGAATCAGGATCTTAGTTTTGCAATTCAGATCTCAAATAAGGTTACGGAGTTGCCGTGTTTGTCGTTGTTTGATTCGTTTCAGTCCAAAGGTATTTTTTATAATTCTTGAATCATTACAATTAGTGAACAAAATAATGGATGTTGTTCCAGTTTTGTCTGTAGTTGAAGTGTGTTGGTTTTTTTTAAAAACTGATATGTTCCGCTAATTATATTTTATGGCAGTCATTAATTTTTAGATTTCAATTAAGTTATTAATTAGAGTGCTGTAAATTGTAATTAGTATCCAGGTATGTAGAAGTTTAATTCATGATAGTTTGAAGCTGTCTTTTTTGATGAATTTGCTGATCATGTGTCTAATATGCTGATGTGTTTATATACTCAAGTACCGTTGTGGCAATGGAAGACTGTTACATTTTTTTTAATTTTGACAAGAAAAGTCATTTTTGATGGCTCTGAACCAGCCTTAAATATTTTCTGTATTAGTGAAAATGTCACCCTTTACCCTTAACATTTGGTCTTTTGTTAAATCTGTCAATTCTTACATGTTTGATTCTTGGATGGTTCTTCAGTGTTGTTGTTTGTTTGGGGTTGTGTCTGATACATTGGGCTGGCTGAATGCTTTACGTTGGAAATCCTTTTTTCTTGGTGCCATAGCTAAGTTATTGGCTGGAAACGTTATCACGGAGACACTGCTGAGTGTAAGAAATTTTCTTCTCATAGCTAGTTTAAGCTGATGTTTATGTTTGATGTTATTGCATTGTCTGTTAATGATGATGATGATGGCAAAACAGTGGGATTAATGGATAGTTTAGAGTCAACCTGTCTTTGAAAGTGTATTTTTAGTGGCTGTTTTTTAAGTTTATTTTATTAGACGGGGCCCGGTTTCCCCTCAGTTGTATTCTGTCACATGTTGAGGAAGAGAACCTTTTAGGATATTGGCACAGGTCTTTTGTGTGCCAGATGACGTTGCTGTTACCAAACCAGCAATGTCAAAGTGCTAAAGGGATACAAAGCACTGATCCCAACCAGTAGCTTGTTTTCATCCTTTCTCCATTCACCACTAGACTGCTGACAGATGGGGCGTTGATCCATTTATTCTAATACTAAAATCTAAAACATGAAATATTTATTGTGCAGATGCTGTAAATATAAACGTGGGTGGTCCAGTCTGGTCAATGGCTTGGTGCCCTGTGAATGGCAGCCACCCAGCAGCGCAGTATTTATCATTGTACACTCATCGTCATGCGGGGGACAGCCATGTGTTCCAGCAGCCGTCACATGACACTGCTGTCATTCAGATGTATGATTGTGGAGTCCTCGGCTCCAGGTTTGAATCTTATGCATTACCTCCATGGATTCTAATGGCCGTATTTCCGGTGAACCTTAGTTAGACAGTACCCTTTGGTTGTTTTCCTTCACTGTTCAGCAAGAAAACCTTTGAGAATTAGTGGCACGGATTTTTTATGGGCCAGCTGACGTTCCTGTTACCCGACGAACAGTGTCAGAGCACTGAAGGAAAATCATATCCAGCAGACTAAGCCATCTGTAAAATCGTCTCTGAAATAACCTATAATGTGTCGAGTGGGATGTTAAACCCTACAGTACCATACCATGATACAGCATTCTGTGACACACATAACCAGCATCAAATTGCTTACTGTGAAAGGATAAACTGCTCATCCAGCGGTCTGGCTTCATGCTTTTTCAGTCACCACCAGACTCATGAGGAAAAGGGGCATTGGTCCCTTTATGTCAGCTCTCTTGATGTCTGAAGAGTCTGATACAGTGACTGTTTGTCTAGATTTGACAGTTGATTGCTTTGGTACTGTTGGTTGGGAGAGGCATTTGGCTTATAGGCACCAATCCACCATACATGTAGTGTGGAGTAACTTTGGAACAGGTGGCTGGATGAACAAAAACAGGAAGTTGTAATGAGTATTGATGGAGTGTCTGTTATATTGCTTTGATTATTCACATTTATCAGTTAACACGTGATTCATATCATTCATAGTCTCACTCATTTAGCAGCCATCTCCAGGTGAACATGCAGTAGCCAGTTGTCAGTTTAGTTTTGAATGGTGAATAGTATATAATTTTATGGCTCAGTGCTAAACAGTCACTGCATGTCATTCTTTCTCAGCCCACTGCCTCCCAAGAGAAGAAGGATTCGCTTGTTTCAGCTATTTGTAAGTTACTGAATTGTTACAACCCACGAGGCACAAAATCACCATTTCTGTGAATTTGTGTTGTAATAAGAACCAGTGTGTTTGTGATTACAGCCCGTCAGATGGTGATAAGCCAAAACTGCTCTATGGTCTTCTGCTGAACTGTGGACCAATATGGGAAATGAAGTGGTGCCCAACTCGAGCTTGGCAACCATCGACAAAAAGTGATTCTCAGGTGGTAAATTGTATTTAATTTTAGATTAATTCGGCATTTTTAGAAATCTGAATATTTATTTTGCTGTTGTGTTGTTTGATAAAACTTCTGCATATACTATACAGGGCATCAGTTGTTCTGTGCTGTGATAACTACTGTAAGTCACATTCTGCTTTTATGTTTACCTGTAATGGCACTGAATGCCCCATTTTGTGTCAGTGTGGTATTTATGACCTGCTTACACAATCTTTACAGTTTTTGTGACCACACACCACCAGTCGTTGGCTGGACAAACACCACAGTATAGGACTTCCAATATTGAGCTTATTGCCGACACTGACTATTGTCAGCTTTGGTCCACGTCTGAGAGGATATGTGTCATTCCACACACTACAGTTTCGCTGACAGGTTTCTCTGCTGCTGGTCCTCGTGTGTGGAATGCCTTGCTGTCATATCTGTGACAGGACGTGAACTACAAACATTACCAAAAATCACTTAAACAACACGTTTTGACTGTAGGAGACCACAGCACATTGCGACTAGTGGTATTTGTGTGCGTTAGGAACTTACTTACTTTATTAGCCATTTTCCAAGTAACACTGTTGGGTGACTGGTGCAGAGATTTTGCCATCCTTGCTGTCATGATATGGAAATCACTTCTTGGTTATGCTTTTTTATTCATTCATTGACTTGTAAGAGTCGTGACATCACAGTGCATGTGTTAGTGTGCATCTGCTACCATTTGAAGCAGAGTTGAGTTTCTGCCGGCAAAAAAACCTGTTTCCACCAGACGTGAGATTTAAAGCTCAGAAAAAAAAACAAAAATACCAGTATGTTGGTACCTTTTCTCTCAGTATATCAGTATTTCCTCTGTATACACATTCTCAATCACAACTCTAGACTATGAACTTTTAGTTTAAGTAATCAGTATGCCTATGTTAATCTTGGCTGTTCAGTGTATTCTGCAAAAATTGCAAGCTGTTATTGAATTATCTGTTTTATTTCAGTTTAGTTATTTAATATTCATCATCATCAATGGTTCTGCCACAAAGCGTCTGAGAGCAGAATGCAAGTTTTGCTGCACGCTCAATGCCAAGACTATTTCAAAGTTTGTTGTGTAACATTTGTCTAATTTCCCTACTGAAATGCTTCACTTAATATGTTTGGCAAAACTCTGTTTCTGCCAGGACAGATTAAACTGGTTTAAACCACTGATTGCAGAAATTTGCCAACCCTGGTTTGAAGTTACCATATTAGTTTTACTATCACAACACACTCCTCCACACAGAAGGATAAACTGCTTTCACAGTGAGCAATCTGATGCTGGTTATGTGTATCACAGAATGCTGTATCACGGCTTGGTCTGTTGGCTATTGCAACACACAGTGGATGCATTCATATACTGGCGTGAGCATTTCACAGATTACTACTAATACTACTACTACTTTCTTGCTTCCCACTCAAAATGGCAGAACTTCTGCAGAAGCAATTTTCAGTACATCTCAGCATTATAAATAGCAGAAAAACATGACCCATTGTAATTGTAATACAACTAGGCCCATTGTAGTTGTAATACAACTAGATTTGGACATTTTTATGATGGCAGAATTTTAAATGGACTTTTTGCTGAAACTTGAACATAAAATTTTTCATGTTCAGTTGCTTATTTGTTTAATTTATGGCATAGTTTATTTTTTTTGTAATTTCTGGTAATTCTTTATTTTGAAATATTTTATTAGTATATTTAACATTGTGGCTGTGTAGAGATAATATACGCAACCATTTTGAGGCAGTTATAAAGGTCAACCTTAGCACCCCACATTGAGAACTGGATGATTTTATGGGAGCAAAGTTTTTTCTGCTTGTATATGTTGCTGACGGCAACTAGCATATTTGGATTAGGGAGAAAGCGCTGGAGTTTTCATCAGCAGTGTAACCTGCCCTGACTCCATGCCATGTGAAGGGTTAACATCAGAGTTTAATGTTATTCTAGCTCAAAGATAATAATTTAACTGTTTATTTGTGCCACAGTATGCCTGATAAGGATCCGTCAATGTCATCACATGAAGCACCAAACTGGTTCCGTGCCACGCCATGTGCAACACTGACTCAGTTCTCCACAGGTGTGTGAATTTGTTGTATCAATGGTAAGAACTGGCCAGTTCAAAACTCACTGTAAGGTGGTAGAATCCTGGGTCCTTTCGTGTACAATTTTCCCGCACTGTATGGGCTCCGGGGCTGTAATGTGTCCTGATTCATTTGTTGAGTCCGGTGCTATATAAATAGTTTGCTTACTTACTTTCTTAATTTATTTACTTACTTAAGAATAGGCCTGTTCCGTTTCCAGGCTGGAGGTCATAAGAAGGTCAGTGGCCAATTCTGGCATTACTAAGCCACGAGATTGACTGGGAAGAACATGATACCTTAACTCAATCAGCAGTCAATACGGTTTTTCTATGCGCATATACTGGTTATGGCAAGCGAACTTGCAGACTCGATAACGGCAGTTTTCTGTTTTTCATTACATGACCTGCATCAGCCGGTTATGCTATTGATTTTTTCCTCCAATTGTTCTGACAGAATTTTTGATGATGAACATTGCACGTTTTTTACACGCCAGACGCCCTTCTTTGCACCAAACCTATGATTTCAAAATACTGAATGGAACCCATAGCACCACTTTGCTTGTTGTCATGCTCTTACGTAGAAATTTGAACTCGGTGAATGCTCTTCAGTTTGAGTAACGTAACACGTCATCATGTAAATTGGCAGACATGTTGTGTTGCTGCAGCAGCAAGCTGTCAGTGTGTTGACTGGAGTTCATGCAGCGACTGTGCTCACATTGCAGCTGGCTTTGCTGACGGTTTGTTTTCTTATTGTGTCTCTAATTTTGACTTTGTGATTGAATGTTGTGACCTCTGCCAGTGGTCTGCACTGTGACAGTCGTCCCCAGTAGTTCTGTTCTGAAACTGGTGGACGAGGCAATCCTGTGGGCCAGCCAGCTAGTCCATGATCTGCTGGAAAGCAGATGTAATAATGGTCGAATTTCGTGATGGAGCTGATAAATTGCTTTGATGCTGTTGATTTAGTGACAAGATTGGCAAAATCATGCTGCAGCAATATGCAGAGATTTTCTTCCGTAGATCTTTTGCACACTTGACCTGTGATGACCACAGAAAAAAGTCAGTTAAATGAAAATTAAGAGCAGTAATGGTGGCACGGTGGTGCAATGGTAGAGCGTTGGACTTGCGATCGACGGGTCATGGGTTCAAATCTTACTCAGGGCAAAAGCTGCGTAACAACCTTGGGCAAGTTGTTCGCACCTATGTGCCTCTGTCACCAAGCAGTATAATTTGGTACCAGCCAAGGGGCAGTGATTCTCTGCGGCTGGGAAGGTAACCGCAGGCCTGGTGGAAAGTAATTGCAACCTATTGCCAGGTGGATGACTTATAGTCACCTGCAGGTTGACTGCCTGTACATCGGGATCAGCTCTGGACCTAACGCTCGGTAAAGAGTATGGGAAGCCTTTACCTTTTAATGGTGGCAGTGGATGATATTGTACTGGCATAGAAGAGAGGAAAAATGTCTTTGGTGGATAAAGAAAGGATGAGGCCCGGCCACTGGTTAGGGTCAGTGTTTTATGTTCCTTCAGTGCTTTGACACTGATGGTTGGTGGCAGGAATGACGTTTGGCGCATTAAAAAACCCATCCCTCCCAGACTGCCTCCTGAGCTACTCGTTTTTTCCCCATAATTCTTTTGTTCTTGGTTCTGTGCACTAGATTAAGTGGGCCCTTTCATTAGCTTTTGAGCATGCGTATTTGTACCGTCTTGTATCGTATCGTTTCCACTAATCCACAGAGGTTCTATTCTGGAGCAGATGAAGGAGGAGGGCCGAAGAGGAAACCAGCTGACCCGGGCTCGCCTGGGTCAGCCATTAAATGGAAGTAGTATT
>Ga0209780_1003406_pt1 | contig 11840 bp, 8 predicted proteins | sample WorMetexBAHAMAS2_FD_187384 | JGI IMG/M metagenome (GOLD analysis project Ga0209780, IMG submission 187384) | Marine gutless worms symbiont microbial communities from Max Planck institute for Marine Microbiology, Germany - Inanidrilus exumae... | ecosystem: Host-associated > Annelida > Digestive... | reverse complement strand
AATGCATTTCATATTTTAAAAAATTCCAGTGTGAAAGTGGCGAGGCTTGAGTCAAGATCGTCGACATGGCATGGTTATTGTGCTAGGGCAATGGCTAGATTTTAGGGTTAGGCTCAGTAGGACAAGTAGGGTTACAGCTAGGGTTAGGGAAGGGCCAGGTTTTAAGGGTAGGGTTAGGGTTATAAGGGTTAAGATGATCTTTACTCGGCCAGCGGTGACAGATTCGCTGTAGCTTGACGTGCCACGCCATGCCAGATTCGGTGTGAAGGAACAGTCAGCTAGTTGTTAAGCAACTTACGCTATACGCTATACACGTACAGTAGTCATGCACGGCCGAAATCCGCCGGACTACACCATTTTCATATTAATAGGTATTGTGTCACTCATACTAAACTGAAGTTTTATAAGAAGATTATAACATAAAACGCAACGTAACTATGTAAAACACATTAACTTTTCCAAAACTTTTTAGCACATTTTAAGTTAATAACGAAGTGAAAGCCAACCTGTGTTTACATCGATTGACCCGGTGACCTATTTCCGGTAAACTGACCTAGAAACATTTCCGAATTGGCTTATTGTACGAATAAACGCCGGGGGCGTTCATTCGGGGATTTACGGTACCCGGCAGTTTTATTTTCCTTCTCCTCCGGAGCAGGTGGAGAAAGAAGAGGGCAACCAGCTAGCCAGCTTCCCCTGGAAAACGGGGAAGAGGAAGAATTGAATACCATTTGTCACTCTTCTGGAATACAAGAACAGTTCACATTTTTCGTTACTCGCATAGAAGATGACATAACCCACGATGGTGGAGTTCAAGAGTCACTGCTCGTTAAAGTAGGCTTAGTGCAAAAGGTGGTATGTTACTGACAGATGTGTTTGACAGTGTTGGTTTCTGAGACACTGGCTACACTGATAAATTGTTTGAATAAGTCGAAACAGGGAGAACGAGAAGGCAGAGTCAGGTGCTGACGAAGACGGCAATGAAAAGAAATCTGGCACGGTTGTCACGACTGAGCGCTCTGGTACAGTCTCAATTAATCATTTCAGCATACTTGCACCAACATAGCAACTTACCAGGATTGCCATTGTCATTAGTTTTTTCCAGATGAACGAGGAAAGCCCTGAACACTCCAGCACAACATTTAGTCATAGAGTTTAATCTGCTTTGCTAGAGGCCGCCAGAAGTGTACAATGTACATATTGACTATGTGGACTACACACTATGACTGTTGCTGTTGTTTCATACTGTGACCTTGAACCTTGATTTGTGATCTTGACCATCGAACATGACCTAAATAGGGTGAAGATGAACCACTGTGCCCAATACCTCAGTCAAAAGTCATTTCATTTAAAGGTTATTGTTTGGCGACACACACACACAACCGAACCCTTTCACTGCTTGCAGTCACAGAGAATTATTGCATCAAACGGCAGTTTACGATGTCCCAGCTTTGGCTTGCTATAACTTTGACATACATGAACCGATTTTGATAATTTTTGGCAGAAATGCTACTGAGAAAGTAAAGAATCAAAAGGTGCTGTATTTTCTCACCACATCTAACTGATGTTGCTGCACTACCTGGCAAAACACGGAAACATATATGATAACAGTAATAGTCAGTAATAATAATAATAATAATAATAATAATAATAATAATGATGATATAACAATCATAATAATCATAATCTGTGAAGCTGAATGACAGTCATATATAGTGTATAATATTATGTTTTATAAAAAAACATAATATGGTATTTTTGTTGTAGTGTGTGTGCTGTTCATTTTGTTTAGTTTTTGTATAACTGATCTGATTTCCGGCTGTACCCCAAAAAAGAACATCTGGAAAATAATACGAGCAGATTTTTTCAGAGCCGATGCCTGTCTTGTCACCCAAACAGTAATGTCAAGCAGTGATTTGTTATGTGATGTACAGTTAAGTCTGATTCTTTGAAAAAAAGTGAAACACGTTCTCATGAAGTCAATCCGTCCAGTGCAAGCAAAGCGGCTTTGCGACGTGCACCACTGAAACCTTCCAGTGCACACAGCACCAGTGGTGCAGGTTTTGTATTCTACAATTCTGCTCCGCAGGTGGCCTCCTCTGCAGCCACACAGGTATTGCCTGTATATTTGGTGAACACCACCGGCGCTGTTAACGTTCCTGTTCCATCGTTATATCGTTGTGCATATCCAGTTGCTGTTGGTTCCCAACCCGTCGTGCATTCTCCGTGGCTGGCTGCTTCGCCTGCTGGCATGCAGGTTAGTTCACAGCCTAAATACCAGTCAGTACTTTCCATAACAAAATGAGTAAATCTTTTGAAATTTGATCTTTTGAAATTTGACGGAGAGTAGCAGCATCAAAGGTCCAAATTGCATCTGCAGCAAACACAGTGGTTTGTGAACCGAATCGTTACTGAGTGGTATTTTTGTTGTAGTGTGTGTGTGTGCTGTTCGTTTTGTTTAGTTTTTATATAACTGATCTCATTTCTGGCATTTCCCCAAAAAAGAACGTCTGGAAATAATAGGAGCAGATTTTTTCAGAGTCGATGCACGTCTTGTCACCAAAACAGTAATGTCAAAGCAATGATTGCATAGTGTGCAAAAGTTCTTTATTAGGTCGACTCCTCCGAATCGACCTAATAAAGTGGGTCTCAAATGTCCGTCCGTCCGTCCATGAAATTTGGTTATGTAGGTAGAGGTCGATGAATGACGCATGACGGTATGCAGTATGGCCCGATCCAAGGTCAAGGTCACAAGTCCTTGAAAGTCGGAAATTTGGGCCATTTTCAAAGGCTATTTCCTCCCCCATTTATAATGGGGGCTGACAAATGACCATGGAATCTTAAATTAGGGCACAATACCTAAAGCTTATCAGGGCCGGAAGTTTGATTTTGTCCTAGTTTTTGTGTCACGTGGCTTTGAAGTTGGCAGAGTCGACCGTCAGTCCCGTATGGGGCTAATTTATTTTTTTTTCTGTTGAGCATGTAACGTTTTGTGATTCAGCTAATACGAAACTTTGTTTATTTGTTATCTGGCTATAAGTCGAAGCTGTTCGCTGTTGTTGATGTTTGTCTTGCATTCATCACCTGATAGTGTCGATGATGGCGTTATATTTTAGGATGTCCCGTTCGTTTGTCGGTCAGATGTTGTTACCATGATGTCATGAACGGCTTGAACATTTTGATTAAACTAACAGGGAATATTCACTAGCCCCTACTGATGACCTGGTTAGATTTTGAGGTCAAGGTCACAGCAGGCCTAAATATGTAGTGGCAAAGGCATACAGGTCAACGCTGTGGCGTCGGAGTCCATCTTCTGATTTTTTGTTAATGTCAGATTTTCATTTAGAAAAATGTTTCGTGTTGTTTTGCATGTTTGACTGCTGTACTAATGTTACATGCATGCATTTTGTTTCTCTGTGCTACTAATGACTCCATCTTTTGAATTCAATTTACTATACATGTACAAAAATTTGTACTGTATATGGAACTAGAAGGGCATTCAGTAGAGCGCATACCTCCCCCACCGACCTTACCTTCTAACATTTAATCACCTCGTCCCCTGTGGCCAAAGGTATGACTGACAAACGATGGTGACAATCAGACTTGAATAACAGCATACTGATGCCGGCGAAAACATAACCTCCCATCACCTTCGGTGGGGGAGGTAATAATATCTAAATGTGTCTACCACTAATAGCAAAATAAGTGTAACATGGTGAAGTGAGAATGTGACAACAGATACGATATGCTGATGTCTGTGTTACATTTTAGTACTCTTTGTCACAATATACATCTTGTGGAATAGTTAAGCACTGTCAACGTACGGTAGCCGTCTAATGTGTACTATGCTGTGGCAGAGGTGGTGCAGTAGGCTACAGAGACAGATGTAGTAGTTGAATGTGTAGGCAGTCAACAGCAGCATTGAATATATGCTGCTTTAACCATTGTCACAAGTATAACATGATTATGGTATAAGTGTTGCTGCAGTAATTGTGCCATTCTCATAAATATTATTTTATCATGCAGTCCTCAATAAAGGCAGCATGTGAATCTTGTACACAAATAGTTTGGGTTTTAATGAGTGTCATACGTTGACCTTATGTAACTGCAATATTTAAAAGTCTCATACAAGTACTATTCTTGTAGCACTGTCATATCATTCCTATGACATCAGCTGTTGGGTGTTCTACGTCATTGAAAGTAGTTTGTCTGCATTTGCTAAATGATTATCTTTTTAAGATAAACAGCATCCTGAAGGTGCGACAGAACCTAAATTTTGTTGAAAGCACCATTAAGTTTCAGTTAACCCACCAAGCAGCATGCTGTTTAAAATGATTTGAAAGCTTTTTGTTGATTATTAGGTGGATAAATATCAATAAAAAGTACACAAATGTTGTTCATAATCTGGCTATGGGCAGACAATAAGTAACAGGAATGAATACTGTTTTGTGATATTCTGAACATTTTAGTACAGATGAAATACATTGTAAGTGTTGTGCATACTTCTATTATTCTACCATAGTAGTCTTTAAGGTTACTTCATGCCAGTAGGGGTATCACGTATTGTGATCAGTCTGTCTATGTATCTGTCCACTCGCATCTCAAAAACCGCATGTCCAAATTTTACCAGATTTTCTGTACATGTTACCTGTGATGTGGCTCGATCCTACTCTGACGACAATGCAATATGTTATGTACTTCTGTTTTTGTGGATGAGGTCAGTCATGTTTTCACATAATAGAACAAATGGGTCAGAATCAAAGGTGGCACATTTCGTCCAGTTCAGCAGGTGGCTTCACTGAGGGCAAACTGTAAAGTTTGCTGTCTCCGACTGCACCTTGCACATTCGTAATATGGTGAACACCTATGTGCCTCTGTAGAGGAATGTTTGATTGTTCTTATTACTGTTAAACTGAGTATGTGCTTGCTGGCATATTATGCGTTTTATTGTGCCGTGCATTTGCATATGGCACGCTATCGCTATGAGATGGCGTCCATAACATTGGTATACTGTTATACTGTGAATACAGGGAAGGACATGCCGGGAATATTTGCATACAGTTGCATAGTCCAACATCCTGGATTTCTGCGGTTGTTTGCAATAATGCACTTTAACAGTGTCGTTTCCAATGAGGTTTATTTTGTAGCAATTTAAGCATAAGAATATGCATGGGCATTACAGGAATGGTTACTGTTTCTGTAGGGTCATCCTGTGTATGTGAAGTGTTCAGTTGCGGCCAGTTCGTCATCCAGCCAGTTGTTAAATGCAAGATCAAGTCCATCTCAGTCTCGTAGTGGAAGTTCTGGTCAGTTACAGGCCACACATTTGTCGTTAACGGCAATTGATGCAAATGCACGGGTGTCAGTGCCAGCGGCCTCATCACTTGTGCCTGGTGTAAATGACTGGTGGGAAGCTGACCATATTTCTTCACGTTACGTATAACCCACGTAACCAACCGTGGAGACCGGAAACGTGTTAAAATTATACCTTTTATTTTAAATCTAACAAGCAAATTGTTTGTCAAGATCCATTGTTACTATAGTTGTCAGACTTTTAATACCACTGTATTTTAACATTTTGCGACTTGTAGTTTTTGTTGAAGTTGAACAGAAAGTGTCCTGTAAGGTTTGAACAAGCTGGTGACCTAGGCACAACGTATGATTCTAACAGTGAGATGCATTAGTATATTATTACAGTTGCGTTGCCTTTGTTGCTGCTGTTAGTGGTTGTTTGCAGCCACATTTTCTATACAAGAAGCATGTATGTTTCAGTAGTTTTGGTATAATGTGATGCTGTACACTTTATATATGCCACTCCCAGTGGTTTGGTTGACAGATGATAGGTTAATAGTAGTTTTAGCATGATATCACTTACAAAATGTTAAGAATATATAGTTTTTCGGAGTTTTTGATCATTTTATCTCTACAAAATTGATATTAGACAGTGTGCTTCAGTTGCCTTTTCAATTCCAGTGTGGGAATTAATCTAAAAGAAATAGGGGGTCCACTGCCCCCAAGGTCAACATACATGTCGCAAATAGGGGGTTGAGTACATGAACTAGGGGGTTAACCCCCCTCCCCCCGGTAATTCCCACACTTTATCAATTGGTAATGTAAAGTGAGTTGCAGAATATTCTGTTTTAACTGTCAGTTGTTGGTTTTGACATTACATGCACATACTGTTAACGGATACTGCATGTGAAGTGAATCTGTTGTTGTTGAACACTGCATGGGATTGATTGCATTGTATGCTCACTCATTCATCTATGTGAAACAGCAACAGTTGGTTTTCAGCCTTAGGTTATGCCTTATTTCACTTGTGTCTTCCCACGATAGTAAAGACCTTTGGGTCAGTGGCTAACCACCTCCATATCAACTGCTGTTTTATGAACCTTGGCTAGCAAGTTCCCCATCTACGAGTTCTGCAAGAGAATCTATGGCAATGTGTGGCAGTTTTGTAGGGGTCAGATGCAACCCTACCAACACTGTCAGAGCACTTAAGGAAAAGTCACTGGCTCATGCAAAATGGTTGTGTACACAGCATGTGTCATGTGTCAGTTATTGCCATCTTTTAGACTCGTCATATAAACGCTAGTGTTTATGTTGCACTGAGTGACAAATTATTCTGTATGCCCAAAACATCCAGTAATGGTAATGAATCTTTAAACTGGCTTCAACACGGGACTGTTAGCATTAAGTCCAGCATATGATGCCATTTGCAGTGTCTTTCCTTACCACAGGCAATTCTGTAGTACTTGATATACTCTGGTAAGCACTGCGGTTGTTATGGTAGTACATATCTGGCATGATGCAAATATGCTCTAAATTTTCAAATGGCCATAAGGTTGTTTTGATAAGCACTGCCACTAAATAGCACCACACTTTGTAGGCCACAGCATGAAAATAAAGCTTGCATGACTGACATCCACATCAAATATGTATGTAAAATATGATGTAATGTTACACCTGTTAACCTCTGGAGAATCCAGGTCGTTAGATATGTAACAGGAACAGCACACAGCATATGCTTGACGACTTTACATGTACTGGCACACCGGCATACACGCGACCAACAATTTACAAGAACAGTCTCTGCATACAACCAGAGTGTGGAACGACTCCCAGAAATGCCACACAATACAGTTGGGCCATCAAACAATACTACTGGTTGGTTGGTTGGTTAGTTGGGAGATTAACGTTCCCTTTCAGCACAACAAAAGGTTATATCAGGGACAAGGTCTTGGGTGGAGAATGGAGATTTAGTTCTGCCAGATTAAGGATGGCCAACGATACAGTATGCTCCCGACCTCATGGCCTTTTTGTTTGGCGATGACCCACACTGGGAAAGAATAGGGGAGGCTCATTTAAGTCTTTACACCAGTGCCTACAACAGGGTGGAAACTAACCAACCACCACAACACCTAATTATCAGTTCAGTTTGATATCTTGTCTAATTGCTGTTCTTCAGTTCCTATAACATATCAGTGACTTATGACTCTTGTTGTATAATTTCTTTTCTATGTTGGTCTGGCTTTGGAATGCTTCTCTTAGGTAAAGGGGTCGTCCATAAAGGACGTCTGCAGCGAGAGAGGGGGAGGCTCAGATGCGGACAAATGCAGACAAGGGGGAGGGAGAGTTTGATAGCATCCGGACGTCCACAACTCGGTATTGCACAAAGGCTTTCGGTGTTTCTTGTCACCCCTACAGTGACGGCTGTGGCTGTACTAAATGGACTGCTTGGGTCGCTAGACGTCTGCTGTCTGTGGCTCGTTGGTCTGTGGCATGAACCCATGCATCCGTTAAGAGGCGAATCAGCCAAAAACCATCCATCTCTAGCGGCTGTTGCTACTGTGTATGACGCTGATGACGGACTGGCTACAGTCAGCTTTTGTCAAGACTGATTAGTGATACTACTGAACAGTCTGAACACTTCTAACATTACACAGGACTGCACGTCTGCTGCTTAATCAGTATTAATAAAAATGTGGCAAATTCATTGTTCAAAAACGAGTTCTTTAGTATTTGACAGTCGATGATGTATGCAGAAACGGACGTCCGCATGGGGTAAGGGGTGTTAAAAATTGCCAATTTTGTGGACGTCCTTTATGGACGGCCCCAAAACCCAGCGGGGTACCTCCCACCCACGGTACCAGACCTACCTCCTTCCACCCACAAACAATACTACTGTCACTGCTGCGTACTTTCAATGTGGATGAAATAGTATCGATCACAGACAAGCACAACATGGCAACAGCACCATCACTGTACACAAACACCAGTCAATGACTGTCTGACATCAGTTCACACCATTGCTAAAGGAAAACTAACATGCTGCTTAATTGTATTCTATATTCTAAGCAGTCATAGCAAGTGTTCTTATACCTTTATACTTGTCTGTAAAAATTTTTGGGACTACGATATTCAGTATAAAGACAGCAGTTATCAGTCACTCCAGAACAAACCACAGCAGGAATTAAGTTGCTCAAGTTGTCTGATCTAACGTGATCGGCTTAGAAAACAGCAACAACTAGATGCAGTCAGAGACTGCAGACTTCACCACGTGCTGCCACCTGGCGAACTCGACAAAAGATGTGTTGTTTTTGATTGTGGCTTGTTCAATTCATAATATAAAAATGACATCATTCACAAAACCAGAAGTACATAACGTATCGCACTGTCGTCAGAGGAGGACCGAGCCAAGCCACGGTCACACGAAATATGTACAGAAAATTCCGTGAAATTTTGTTGTCTGGTTTTTGAAATGTGAGTGGACAGACAGACAGACAGACAGACACACTGATTGCAATACTTCACACCCCTACCAGGGGTAAAGTGACAATTAGCATATTGTCCATGAACAATTTTTGCACAGCAAAGGAATGGAGCAGTGTAACAATTTCTAACATGATATTTACATCAATGCAATTCTTAAACAGTTTGCAAGAACAATAATAGTTGAATGAAGGAAATGGAAGCATAATGAAAACATTTCTTCAAACAGAAGGCAAATTGGATGACATTAGCAAATTTAAGTTGGCTGTCTAACAGTCTTCTACCACACGGAACTGCTTCCATTAAATACTGTGTTACAATTTAAGGCAGTCCTTTGATTCAGGTAAGATTTATTTTGATAAGACCTGAATGTTCAACTCAGTGTATGAACTCCACTAACAGGGCAACACAATCTCCAGGAGTCTTACAAGCATGTGAATAAAACAGTCTGTTATACCATACATCACATTAATGCAGACAAGCTTCAAGCAACTGACTCTCTGACCCCCGTTGTGACAAATCTAGGTTCGCATCTCGGCACGACAGCACAAGAAACTGATAGCAAACAACTTGGAGATCATGGTACGAACGTGCAGCTCACGTGTACATCACAATGCTAGTTGAAAAATAAACCGGTGAATCAGCATCGGACAGAGCAAACCATGTTAGCAAGTGCTTTACGTCCAGGGACTTTTTTGGTCATTTTTGAGGCCAAAGTTCTTGTTCATATTCCAACGCCTAGTCGACATCTGTCAACCAGAAGGTTCTCTGAGACCTCCATTCAATCTGCATTTGGAGACATTATTAATTTCCTTATGCACAAAATGCATCTCTCCATATTGGCCTTTTGCGAGAATATGCTAACCAGTTGCATATAAGCACTGATAATCTTCTGTGGCCAAAATTAGCTTCACATGTACACATTCTGTCTTAGCAGCCATACAAACGTATCAGCAATATGCCTTGCTGACAATTTTTAACTTAAAAGAGTGACGGGACAATCACAAAATCAGACAACACACAATCACATTTTGTCCACACATTTCAGTGAAGTTATCGGTTAACATATTATGCAAAATTGCAACATAATTGTACATCTTGCCGACATTTGGTATGTGCCGCATAATATATACGACTGTCAAGCACACAGTCGCCTCGTGTAGCGTACCACCCGTCACGAGACTAAGCACGTGTTGCAACAGAGCCAGCAGCATAGTTCTGAAATATAAATTCAGTGAATTTGCTTCACAATACAACGAGCAGAAGCACATATATTAGCAACCCTGCAGCGTGAGGAATAACAGTCTGTTATATTATACTATTCACCTCATCATGCACACGGCAGCTGCTTACCAAGTACAGAGTAAGTGTACTTGACACGCAACAGGCATTTCATATCAGTGGCAATATGTGGTTATATGCACCAATGAAATTGGCAACTGCTATAACCAGCAACATGATCGGCTAACCTAAGTGTCTGTCAAATGCTTTCACTGCTGGTCTCGACTCTGAAACAGATAAAGGTTGTTGGTGGCGGCAAGTGCGAGGATGTTCTCCGATGGATGCCAAGCTGTATGAAGAATCTTCTTATTAAAGTCGAGGCAGTCAACGCTGATTTCGTCCTTGCGACGTTTGCCAGCTGTGCAGACACGCCGCGGCCGCAGCGGCTGCATTGTCGACTTGGAAGCATTACTGCCTACACCGGATGATATTGGGACAGGAACATCAGCACGAGAAGCTTCCAAGATAACATCATGCTGCAATTCTCGGTCAAACATGCGGAAGAAGTTGTTGTACGAACCAGTCATGACATGCCTAAAACACCAGCCAGGTTTTGACAAAAACTAACTACAGTTGCAGCTACGTACGTGTTTTAGTAATTAACTGAGAACTGTTAATCAATAATTAATGAATAACTGAACAAAATAAAATCAATCACAAAACATTAAAGTATCATTTTATAATCTGTTTAATTAAAAAAATGGTCAGACAAGTTATTCATCCTACTTATTGTTACAAATACACGTATACAATGTTTATATGTCGCATTTTAATTCATTCCTACTTATTTACAGGATAGCATGAATGTATAATATACCTGTCATTGCCACTCCAAGCACATTCAAACTTGTCAAAAATGCAGTCATTCTCATACAGTGCACAGAGTTTGCTGCGCAAGTGCTCGTGCACTGGATACGTCTCCACTGGCTTTGTGTCCATGTTCAGGTCCCAGACTTTGAGTGACAGGTAATCACGCGTCAACAGGTAGCGACCATTGTGACTAAACTGTACATCTGATATACTAGATATTATCTCTGAGAAGAAGCTTCGATTAGCAGGGTCTTCGGGTTCCTCCAATACTGCATTCATGTACACAAGAACAACAACAACAACAACGAAGTTTTAAAATAAAGCTCAAAAGTTGACTATTTCAAGATTATGATCCAAAACAGCTCATAACAATTTTGCATTTGAACACTTCCCACTTTGCGTTTACATTACAATATGCTGCGTTAAAATTTTAAAAAGTTACAGAAAACACACATGCAACATCAGTTGAAATCTTCTTAACTACTGCATAACTGTATGTGAAGTCCCATTAGAAAAGGCCTGGAATAGGCGACCCTGGACATCCCTCAAGGTAACTGATATTGGTGACATTTGATGGGCCAAATACGATTTCCAGTTAGACTTCCATTGCAACTATGTCTGTGTTGTATCGTTTCTGAGATACTAGTAGTTAGTTACCAACATATAAAGAGGTCATGTAACCTGTATGCATTAGTACTCGTCACTTCTAGTCAGTAGTAGTTTCACCCATTCAAAAGATATGATTGGAGCCTAAATTTTAAACATGGGTCACGTGACCAGTGTTTTTTTCGTCAACGACGACGAAAACGATGACGAAAATGACGAAAACTAAAACTAAAACGAAAATGAAGACAAAAGACGACAACGATATAAAAATCAACAGTATTTTAGTCTTGACGACATTGACGAGAATATCTAAAGCAACGTTTGGCACTTCACGCTAGCATCCTTATGGTGAATAATGAGTGCATCTATGC
>Ga0209780_1003405_pt1 | contig 11841 bp, 10 predicted proteins | sample WorMetexBAHAMAS2_FD_187384 | JGI IMG/M metagenome (GOLD analysis project Ga0209780, IMG submission 187384) | Marine gutless worms symbiont microbial communities from Max Planck institute for Marine Microbiology, Germany - Inanidrilus exumae... | ecosystem: Host-associated > Annelida > Digestive... | reverse complement strand
GTTCACAAATGCAGTACTACATGTATACTGTAGTATTTACATGTTTTGTTCACAAATTTCAAATAAAGCTCATTACAGTGATTTTATGCTGCTGGCTCGGTGACATAATGGTATCTGGCATATAAAAACCTACTCCACAAATCCATAAGGCTCACGTTTTGGAGTATACTCTAAATATCTAGGCTGGTTAACCAAAATAAGAAGCTACGCTACGTGCTATGTCAGTTAAAACCTTGTCAACTGCTGCAATCAGTAACTGCGAAAAAAATGTACCGCAGTACAGTGAACAAACAATATGTTAACTATACATGTGCAGAACACTTACATAATGGATAACCATTTGTCTGATGTACAGCTTTTCAACGTCGGTGCTGAGCTGGCCAAAATCCCAGACAAGAGGAAGCATGCTCTGAGGTAGAGCCTGAACTCGGTATACCAACTGCCTCATTGGTATGCGACCTAGCAGCACAAATTACACATGAAATACATTTGCCACTGGCAGTCACAAATAATTACGCCTTCTACTTTTCACACACTGTTAATACAGTTGATACTGAATAAATATTCTATTAACAATACTAGCAAATGCACATGCATGCATGCATTTGATAGTATTGTTAATAGAATATTTATTCAGTATCAATTCAGTATATTCAGCATATTTATTCAGTATGCATGCATCCATGCATGCATGCATACATACATACATACAGGACATTTCAGTGCACATCAACTATGACTCATCAGATTAAATGCATGCAAGCATGTTCCAGTAAAATATCATGACATCATACCAGTGGTGTACTAAAGCAGACAGTCAGGTGCTAGGCGGCCGCTGTTTCATCATGGCATACATCTGGAAATTATAAACTTTTTCAAACAAAAGCCGGTAACTAGCGTATGACGTACCAAGTTTGTCAGCAGTCTGGTGTGCCTCGATGTGGTAGCCAAGACCTGAGTGTTCCAGTCGCTGAATCATTGCATCTGAATGTCTTTGCAACAGCACATCCAGTAATGTTGTAATATCACTTATAAGACGATGCGGTTTTCAAAAAATTGTAAGATGCACAACAGTTTGCTTCTATTGAGTGAACAATCATATGGAGGATAACACCTTAACTGCTGCAAATAAATTAAAGGACTGTTCAAAATTTACTGACTGAAGTTTCTCAAAAGTAAATCTGCATTATCATTATCTTCACAATCGTCGTCATCATCATCATCATCATCATCATCATCATCATTATCGTCACGCTTATAGCCATGCAAATCCATAACTTACATTAACACAATTACTATGTCATCGGGGGCAGCATCATCCACCCATGGCTGAGACCACTTATTAGCTCAGCCCAATATTATTCCGTTATGTGGGCAGAGGCAATTGCCTGCACCCAGTGTACCAATACAATACAATAAGATGCATACCCAGTGTAACTTTCAACTCTTACAAGCAATTCAGCCCAGGGTCTATAACTGCCACGTTGGACATATTTATAGCAAAACTATCTGAGACGGAAAGATAAGAAAAACATAAAACAAACCAGTATTTTTCAGTGCTGTCACATCCTGGACCTGTACGCCACTATTGTCGTTGCTACTACTTGTTTTGTAATATGTATGTTACAAAACATAACTACTACTGATATATATCACGACAGCACATTAACAGAATAATCTCACTTTCTGTATGGATTGCAGGCAGCAATGAGCTTCAGGCCATGTGTTTCCATCAGTGGCTCTCCTCCGATCGTGTGATCACACATGATCTCTTTGATCAGTCCAATGTCCTCCGTAGTGTTGGCTTCATCAAAAAACAGAACAGTCTGCATGTCTGGGAACTCAATGTTGTTGCTCTGTGCATGTGCCACAGCCTCACTCACCTTGCGCTGAATGTCACTCGCTGCTGTGCCACCATGGACCTGCAAACGGTACAAGTCGACACTCCACAAAAAACCGACTCTGGTGAAAATATAGCAAAACTTCACTATAATGGACTTTTGGGGACCGTCTAAAAGGTTCATTATATCTAATACCGTTATATCCAAACCAAGCAATGGACACCTTACCAGATGCATGTAAGTAAATAGTACATGTGATGTATGACCAAATATTACAGTATTATGCAATATATACATTGTTGTTTTTTTTATTTTGTATATTTCACGTTACACAAACGACAACAAAGTATGCAGCTCTAATATTCACAGTTTTAAACAAAACCAATAGGCCTAGAGTTGATGTATCTATGCTCCCAGACAAATACAGTGTCCGTTTTAACCATATTATCACACATTGAAATTAAGAGAGACTCAGCCTAGACCAGAAAAAAGTCTGTATTAACCTATTATCTATTATAACTAAGTCTGCTATAATAAAGTTTCACTGTATTTAGCAAACAAATGATGTATTCTCATGTACCACAATCCATGTGTCATTCATTCAAAAAGCACAAGATTTATCACCAAAGCTACAAAACAGACAGAACAGGTAGCCAACAGATATACTGCCTAACAATAAAGGTATTCTAGCTTATATTCGGTGGCAAGACACAAAACCACAGAATGTAGCATTTATCATGTACTTGACACAGACGAAGTTTTATCTTACCTTCATCAGAATCATGTTCTTTACTTCAGCTCCTGGTGGTTTCCAAAGATCACACATGAACTTTATCAGCCGTGTTTTGCCACAGCCGGTTTCACCCATCACAATCACGGGAATGTTGCATCTGAACATAAATATCACCTGCTGTTAGCAACAAACTTTTCAGTATTATTCAACTCTTAGCAATTCCATTTCCGCTGAAACACGTGACAAATTGCTTTCTTTTAACTTCCTCTTCATCGATGTTTTGCAAGCAATAATGACTTCACATCCAATATATTCACATACAGGTCACAGTGGTCTAGTGGTAACATGCCTGACTACGGTGTGACAGGACCCAGATTCGATCCCCATCACCGGCAGTCATGTTTACCACGACAGCCTCTGTAACATACAGCCTTGGACATGGGCTACATATCCTTACTGCAGTGCATAGGTCGATTCAGTCTTCCACCCTCCATGAAATAGTAAAATAAGTATCACCTTTGGGGCTCAGTGCCAGCAGACTCACAACCAAAGTCAGTTGGAGGCATCCGACAGTTGGTGCCACCCTGTTCTCAGTCTGCATTCATCAAATAAACCAGGTGAACTCTCACAGTGGCTGTGCCATGATTACAGCACCAGGTAAACTGTCGTTGCTGTTGTTGTTGTTGTATTATTATTGTTGTTATGCAGTATCGCAGTGTGAGCTAGCGACGGCGGCCTATTGCTACACATAGAGCAGCGTGGTCTGTCTGTCTGTCAGTCAGCTGGTCAGTCTGTCAGCCTGATGGTGACATTCATGAGCCCAGCAAAAACGGCGGAAGCAACCCAGATGCCGTTTGAAATGCTGACACGGGTGGGCTGAAGAAACCAAGTATTAGATGGGGTCCAGATCCCCCCATGGGAATAGGCACTTATGAGGCAGAAGGGGCACTTCTGAGGTAAGTAAGTAAGTAACTAAGTAAGTACATGGCTTATATAGTGCCAAGATCTTTTGAAGAATCAGGCTATGTGGACGAAGATATTCTAGGCAAGGTGGACAGCTGAAAAAAGATGGGCTGGATGAAATAAAATGTCTTTAGATGACGTCTGAAAGTGGGAAGTGACTTGGTTTCATGAATACTGACAGTTAATGGATTCCAAACTCTCGGAGCAGAAAACCGAAAAGCACGAGATGTTAAATTGTGGTGGGGAACTGAAAGCTGATGAAAACTGGATGAGCGCACAGACCTCGTAGCTTGAAGAAAGCATGGCAAGAGTGTGCTGCGCAGTAACAGCTGAATGCTTACACCGACAAAAAGCTCTTAGCCTCAGTAATACACAGGTGTAGTCCATTAGAACATAACACATGCATTTATAAGAAATCAGCAACTTAAAATTATAAATTTTTCAGTTCACGCAGCTATTGTGTCACCATTGCAAACGGCTGGCTAGACGCCTGGGCCATTCGTTGTCACGCTTTAACGAGTGGTAGCGCATGCCTATAAATAGGACTTGTAGGCAATAGTGATGCGCGACTCATTTAATGTTGAAACCATTTAAACAAAATGTTTTCAGGGTACAAAAAACTGAGCGATTCGTGCACAGAGGCTATGCAGCCTGTCGTCAATTGTTGTTGTTGTTGTTGTGAAACAGAGCATACAGACTAGATAACACAGGAGTTGCAATAAACCTGAATCTCATATAGATGGCGAGCATCTTCTTCACATTGTCAGCTGTCAGTTCATAAGTCGGATCAGGATCATAGATGATGTCGATACCCATCACGTTGCACATCTTTCTGATCTTCTCCAACCTGCATGCATTTTAAGCAGCAAAAATGCCACATGCTACTTTGTCTTTGTCTTAATTAGACTGTCATTACAAACAACAAATTTAACTAGAAAAAGGACCAGTGTATGCCGAGTTCCTGCCATGGACTATATGTCTACCGACTTTAGTGATGATAGCTCAAGCCATTTTCCTTTTAGAGTGCGGACAAACAGACAAACAAACAGACAAACAAACAGACAAATGGATGTGACTGAGTGACCTACCCGCGCCGATGGCTATACAGCCGGCGTGGGTAAATAGCGACTGGTGACAGACGTTGCACAGTATTTAACATTTATCACAACTAACAAATAAAAACACGAAAAAGGAAGCTCAGTTATTGCACAAAAACTGTAACAGTCCACACAGTTTAAAAATTCTCCTCAGTTAACAATTCTAAAATGATGGTTGGTAATGAAAGTTAGTGAAACTATTCACACAATTTGATGCAAAAGCTGCTCTTTCTTTTACAGTGTAATATGGATAAATAGCTATTTCAGCAGTAAGACTAGAAAAATGACACTCTCTCATCCACTTACTTTCTACACGACTACTGCTAAGGCGTACTAGTTGGGAGTCATACCAAAGTGACAACTGCTGTTTTAGAGCTATGGCTCTATAACGGTTACACTTGTAAACTGTACATCTGTACATCTTTACCATTCATCAGTGACATATGCTTCATTTTTAGACATTTGCCTGCGGAACAGTTTCTAGTAGCTGAAAGCTGAAATGACCTATGAAGGTCACTCAAGGACAGCTGCAGGGACAGTATGACAGACCACTTATCACTCAACAACAGTAGTGCTCCATCAATATACTGCTCTGAAATATAGCCAGATAACAGCAGAAAATCATAAATGTAATATCTGCATTCAAACAGCAGTAGTTAAGCAAAACCCGTTCAATTCCCACATTTGGTGTGAACAATAAGAATGGTGGCACTACCAGGTAGTGAAAGAAATTTTGACAAAGAAATGAATGGACAAACAAAACGAACAGAGCACATACCATGCTTGCATAGTAATAAGCACGGAAGGATGTAACAACTTTCAATTCAAACAAACCCTAAACATTATGCACGCTGCCACCAACAATGTATTTAATCGCCATCAACAAGAACAACAACATTGGAAACGGCTCTTGCCTTGGCAGTTCATCAAAATTCTCGCGGAGATTAACTCGGTTGCGTATCAGTGCCTCATAGAGTTGTCGTGGCAAGGCTTGCGGAGTCAGAGTTTCACCTGTGTGTGGATCCAGAATGTCTCCAGTCTGCACATTGATGATGAATCCCATGAACGTGAATGAGTTGCCATCCTCGTTAAAAAACAAGTACGGATGTGGACTGCAATGCAAAAAACATATGCCATATAAATATACAAAATGGTAAAACATTACCACAGAAATAGAGAACATACATTCATTAACACTCCCACGGTTAAAATGACAGACAAAAACACATATGCAACAGTGTCATCGTTAACCGGCATCTTCAGCTATGCAACATATGGATGATAACAAGGAAAATTATCAGATCTTCCGTGCTGTATGGTGTAGAATAACACTTATACACAAGCAGTTCTTACAAATGACTGATTGTTTAGGTTTTAGTTTTGTGAGCTTTTGCATCTTTTTCACCAACAATGGTCAGTTTTCTTGTGCTACCGTTAGTCTTTTCTATGTACCATTGCAAATGACTCCCCCGAAAGACTTGTCTCTGAAGTAACCCATTATGCGTCAAGCGAGACACTCCTTACTCACCAGTGTACTGACTACAATGTAACATTATACCATGTCACACTCCGGCTAAGGAAAGGTAAAACTGTACAAAAACAGCAGTCAAGGCACATACAAAGCAAATGCAAGACATCACAAACCTCGTTTCCCATCTTCTCTTTAGACCATAGTGAGCAAGAAGGTTTTCTGCATCTGCATCATCCTAAAAATCATAATATTCCTAAAAATTAATGAGATGACTTTCTTCCTTTCAGCCAATTATGTACAGACACATGCTGACAGATTGGCACAGTTAGGGCAAAACTGTAAGAATTTATTCATTGCATATGCTGAAATGTTCGTCTGGGAGAGAAAAAGACGCATCAACAATCTTATATGTCCTTTATATATTGTGCCACCACCACCACCAACGGTGTTTCAATGGCTGTTTTGCAGGTGAAGCTGTATTAGCGGGTTTAAGAAAGTGGCACAGGTTTTGATGGACTGGATGCTCTTCTTCTCACCCAACCAGCAGTGTTGAAGCACAAAAGAAAACAAAAACGCTAACCCCAACCAGGAAACATCACCCAGTGGCCTAATCCTTTCTTCATTCACCACTGGATTCCAGATGAAAGCAAAGTGTTCCCTTTATTCCTGCTCTCTTGTCCTTTATATGTCACACTTATCACCATTATCAGTAAAGTTACAATACACATGGGGCACATTAGCATAAGCAGCACATCAGCTAGCGTAAAATGTATTTAAATTCAGTCATCTCTTCACTGATAATTACACCTAGGTGATTCTGTTTGTTAATTTCATCAGCAAATGGCTCACATTCCGACACAACCTGAGTGAACTGGTACCATATTTGTGAGACTACCAGACTTGTTGCGAATCTTTTTTAATTTACTATGAACCAACCCTGAATCATCAGTCACAACCTTCAAACAGAAGGCTAATACAATCAATCAGTATATACTGCACTCTGTGATTTATCAATAGACAACATGTGGTCAGTAAAGTACAATGTAGCGCAAACGACTAAGCTGTTCTACAAGAGCGAAATACTACTGACATAAGCTACACTTAGTAATCTTGTAACCAGTTTGTGAACATAAATGCCAAACAACAAAAAACCTCAGCATCTTCTGTCAAAAGTTCCATGGCAACTTCAGGCGTCTCTTCAGAAATTGTCAGTGATCGAGTAGCAAAGTCCTGCATACAAAACAGTTATAATTAAATGTTGCCCGAAAGACATCATATTCAGCAATACAGACTTGTACAGACTTGTGGTTTTGGCCTTAACTTAAAAAATACAATAATGTTTTGGTTTGACCATGGCCTTGGTCTCCTCACAGATATGTAATATAACATACAGTAACAAGTCTCCGCTGCTGCTGACAGTCCCATGCGACGGACTGCCTCGTGCCTACCATGCTGTACACAGATGTTGACGGTCAGTGTGACAAACTGGTAAATGATGATGGTCACTAGTTTACCACACTGACCATCCACCTAAGTTGACAGCACTTGAGACAATCGACATGACAACTCATACGGTTGATGCCCACCAAAGTTTAAATAGTTCGCGTGACCTAACCACGCCCCTTTCAAGCATTGTTTGCCATCCACTGGCTAACACATGCTACCATCAACCTATCTACCGAATTTGAAGTCTCTATCTCAACTCATTACAAAGATATAAAAGATGATACAAAATGTCGAAAATGGGGTGGTTTGTAGTAGCTAGGGTCACTCGAGGTCATTGGAAATAGCGCCATTCGATAGAACACATACAAGTTCCTATTAGTGTACCATAGTAACTATGTCCTTATCTTGCACCGTTTCTGAGGTATAGCGAGATAATGGTCAAAAATCGCCGTTTTAATCTACCCCACCTCTTTATTTGGTGCCCCCATTAGGGGTGATCCCATTGGAATTTCGCCAACATTTTTGGTATCAGAAAACTAGGGACATCGCATGGCATTGTTTATGCAATCCTAGGTTTAGCCATCTTTGTAGAACTCTGACTTGTGACAGACAGACGGACAGACACAATAACAGCATATACCACGCTAAAATAGCATCGAGTGGTAAAATGAATTTCTACAACACATGTTTACAACACCCAAATGTGCTGTATAGCATCTGAAAAACAAAAGGAAGTGTATACTGTGCCATTTATTCCGAAACCAAACCAGATGTTGCTGAAGTAACACAGACAGCAGCTGTCATAAGCCTCCGGAAAATGTGACATCATAAAGAAAAACGGCTAACGTTCAATTACTTTGCCTTAGTTTGCCCCTTGTGATTGTTTTGGCTTTAAACTGCTTGTACTTGGCTCTGACTCTGCATTTCTTAAACTCAATTAACACTAATGGTCTGAAACACATATCACACCTTCTAGTATAATCACTATGAACTAAAACTAGCATCATGACAAATGCCATATTACGCACCTTTGACATTTGTATCATGAACTGTATTACAAAATTTACGAATCCTGGCAAATCTGCTGCAAGCATATCACTGCAGAAAATGGAGTTTTCGCATGCAGACAACTGAACATTTAGAAAGTTGACAAAATGTTTCAGTTCAGACCAAGACGGATTTTCAATTCCACAGTGTCTAAAACATCCAATGACAGTATTTCAACTAGTCACTTCACATCAGATTATTTTTGACACTCACACAAGCAGTCAAGCAAATCAGGATAATGCTACAAACAATATGAACAAATCATAAATCAAAAGCATAAGCAATGCAATACTGGCAAGATACATTCTTTGCCATCAGAAAACAAAAATCCCAGGGCTGAGAGTATGGTGTTGTTTGCGTAATCCTTCATTTAGCCATTTTTGGTACAATACCGGCATGTGACAGACAGACGGACAGACATACAATGACAGCATATACCGTGCTAGCATAGCATTGTTTGGTAAAAATCAACGAAAACCTACTATATATAAAAAGCTCACTGTTAAAGCAGTTGCTCGACATGCAATTCTACATGGTCACATGACTTCAGCAATAAAGCGCAGTGCTTTGTACTGTGGTTTGCGATTTAAGTTTGATATTGGTCGTCTGCTAGACCCCAGATTCGATTATTGTAATTTGGTTTGGAATAACTATTTGTCCAATGTGTCTGCCAAACTGTTAGCAAACGTCTCTGTTCTAAAAGACTTTTTACTGTTTAGAGATAAACCAGAACTTTGTTCAGATTTGTTTAATACGGACGATATCACGTGTTTTATTACTGCTCTATGCACCGGCTGATTACGTAATTCGTTTCGTCTTTTTTTTTAGCCCACCAGCACAAAGCCGCAGGCATGAAAATTAAGCTAAGCAAAAACAACGACCACGACGGAATATTACTCAGTGTCAAAAGTGCTTAAGAAGGCGACCGCATTCCCCCGTTGGAGAGCTATGGACAGTCGCTGGAACAGGAACACCGTCTCTTTCGTCTTTTGGTTTTATTTCTGATTCTTTTTTGTGTGTGTCTGTATTTCTGTCTTTTTTGTCTGTATTTGTTTTCTTTTTTACTTGTACTTTATGTACGATTTTTTTATAATAAATATATAAAATTGGAATGTCAATGGTATCAAGATAGTGTGTGCCAAATTTCTCTGCAGCAGACAATATCAAAAATTGTTTTTTTTGGTACACGTGGAAGATTAAGACAAAATTTTGCATGCAATATTGGATCTATGGTTCTATGCATCAACATTCACCTTGATTGGTGCAATGTGTTGCCAGTGCAGGGTGAACAAAATGCAGTCGGAGACGCAGACTGTGCTTGCGATACCGCTATCTGGAAAAATGGATGAAACATATGTGTCGCCTTTAACTCTGACCCATTTGCTCCATTATGTGAAAACATGACGTTATCCACAAACCGAAAGTACATAACGTATTGCTGTCACAGAAGAACCAAGCCATGGCCACAGGTAACACATACAGAAAATTTGATGAAATTTGGATGTGTGGTTTTTGAGATAAGCAAGCAAAACGATAGACAAACAGACAGACAGACATACTGATCGCAATACTTTGCACTCCCAAAAGTGACAAAAGCTCAAACTATAGCTGACGGGTGATCACTTATGTGGGTAAGCCATCCGGTATAGGTCAGCCGACTAGGCCAACTCAGCCTTTCATACTTTCAGGGTCGATAAATTGAGTAGTGACCAACTTTATCGAATGTGTGCTGGTCGTGCCATCTGGTGAGTGAACACGAGGTTGAGCCGGTGTGGTTATCGATCGCTACGCACCGTGTGTGGCTGCACTTTAGCCGGCTTAGCCATACTGTATATAGTTGTGTTAATGCCACCCTGCTTGGCAGATGTCAATGTATCATTTGCGGTTTGTCAAATGACTAATAAAGGCTGTTATTATTATTACTATTACAAAACTGACTCATGAGCAGAAACACTACTCTGCTATCACTATATAAAAAGCTGTGGAGTGAAAAACTGAAAAATAACCTAAGGAAACACAATGTTCACCCTCCTGCCAGTAATCTTTTACATTTCACAACATAGCCACAGATACGAAACACTAAATGATATCACAAAGACATTACTTCAACAGAGTGGTGATGCACTGTTCTGGTGTGCCTTGAGTAACAGTAGCTTTAATTCCACGCAGTTCCTTCTGCTGAGCAAATTTATACAAATATTGGAATGGACGCTGAAACTCAGCACTCTCAAATTCCATGAAATCCATCATCTGATCATGTTTCTCCTGTACGACGGCATTTGTGTAGCGATTCCTCAAGTCTGCAAAGACAAAACAATCAATACTTTCAAATGTGAGGCAACTTTTTTGTTTGCAACATATCGCATTGATTAAAAAGGTGCTCACGTTATATTATATGTTCTTAATACTTATTTCTTTCATAAAGATTAAAGAATATGCTAAAAGATGCCCGAATTTGCTATTGGATCTGCAATTTTAACAGCTCAGCTAATATGCCATAAGGACAATGATCTTTGTATCAAAAGACATCAACAGCAGTGGCTCAAGATGAGCACAAAATCACAATAAAGGTGTGTATACATGATGCAACCGGTACACCAGTTGTACAACCAGTTGTACTGTGTAAACACCATGTAATGACGGCTTCTGGTTATGCAGCATGATAAATATAACATAGCTTCAGAACAACAACAAACAACCTTGACCTTTCAACTGACACATATGATGTAACGTAGTCAAAATGTCAAACCATGCATGCGTCCAGCCATGATGTCCAAGCTATCAGTCGGTGACCAGCATGTCAATGTTGGCAACAAGTGAAAGATGTGGTGAACATATTGCAACAACTGCTGCTGTGGTTGTAAGCGCTTGTCCTGTAATGTGTGAACAGTGTACACATACGTCAATGTATGTAGCAAAACCAACAGCATTGCCAGCAACATTTGCAACGCTCTTAAACACAGTTCGGTACAAATGAGATCAAATCAACTCTGCAACCATCATTGCAACCACTTCAGTGATCCAGACGGAATAATTAGTCCAGTTTGTGTGTGGTGTGTGTGTGTGTCCAAACAAGACCTTTAACACAGATATGTGGCAACCCAGGTTCTCCTGACCTGATTGTAACGAGGTGCATTTAAACTACGTTAAATGTATTATTGTGTACACACACATCACATTAGCATTGTATAGGCTAGATTAGTGCTGGCTAGCCTAGTATAGGAAATATTGTTAGCGGCCCTA
>Ga0209780_1003404_pt1 | contig 11841 bp, 10 predicted proteins | sample WorMetexBAHAMAS2_FD_187384 | JGI IMG/M metagenome (GOLD analysis project Ga0209780, IMG submission 187384) | Marine gutless worms symbiont microbial communities from Max Planck institute for Marine Microbiology, Germany - Inanidrilus exumae... | ecosystem: Host-associated > Annelida > Digestive... | reverse complement strand
AATGACTAGTTATTGCTATCCAGCACGATGTAAAAATAACAAGCACAAAAAATTACGGATGAGGCCTTGGGGGGGGCGCCGCCCCTCTGCCCCCCTCTGGCTACGCCACTGCTCCATCAGGGAAGTCGGAAAATGCTGGCAGCAAGTGCAACGGACCAAGTGCCGCAGGCATGAGGAGTACCTGAGCGCTGTAGGCGGGTGCATGCACTGCAAGTTATCCGCTAAAGTCGTACAAGGGGAGACGTGCAAGATATTGTAAATATGCATAACAAACCGGAATGAAAACGGATATCTGGATAATCGGATGTGAAATACTACCTGGATATTAAAACATCCATACGGATATTTAGTTATCAACATCCTGAAGCTTATGGACCTATATTTTAGTCAGCTGACGACCAACGATCATTCAGCTAATAGAAAGTCAGGCGTTAATCTCGCACTCTTGTCTCCCGCCTGACAGTGGGAGGACGACAGGTGCCAGCCTGGCATGCCACAGTTGACTATTCGTCCGGTCACCGGAACAATAGATAATGCGCTATATATCCGGTTACCGGAACTTTAGCCGTTCGGCTATTCATCAGGTCGAATGAAAACGAGGCAATATGCAGTAATTATGTTAGTGGCAGTTGGTGTTTGATGAATGGTACAATTCAGTCAATTAATGCATAACAAATCACATGAAATAACTCACCTTGTAACTTACCTTGTGTGGTCTCACTGGCAGAAACTCCAACCAGATAGGCCTATGGCTTAGCGGTTCAGTCCATGAAGAAGCCCATCTTGGTCTTTCTTAGCTTATCCAAACCGTTTTTAAAGGCACTGAGGATCGTAACTCCAACTATCTGCTGATCCAGCTTGTTCCACCTATTGGCCACTCTATTACAAAAGAAATAATAGTATAGTATAAACATATATAAATATACTATAATATTATTTTTCTATTTCTTCCTTTGAATGGTTATCTAATATATAATAAATTCAATCAGTTGCCGGACACATAGCGTCGTGATTATTATTACGGTGACCGCAGGAATAGCGTCTGCAGAAGTTGCTGCTATGTTTCTGGCGGCCGGAACAATAGCCTGTTGGCAATGTTTACCGTGACCGGATCAATATCACCTGCCGTCCAGTTATTCTTATCATCATCAACCATAGTAAAATACAAAGATGTCGTGTGAATTATTATTAGAGAGTGCAAATATAGAACGGTACCGCAAACTGCAAAATATAATTTTGAAAAAACCTTCTCGGCTGTTCTAAATGTAAACAAAAACAAACACAAGTCCAAACCGGTCTGCCTAAATAATAATAATAATAATAATCCGATTTGTAAAGCGCCAGAATGTCAAAAGACTTCCGTGGCGCTAAAGACTTCCGTGGCCTTATGCGATCGGATTGAAATCCACGAAGTCCACGAAATATGACGAAATATCGGTGTTTTTTAGGTAAAAATTAAAGAAATCGGGAACTTTGTGGTTTTGTCTCTTCAGAAATGCAGTACCCCGGGATTGACATCTTATGAATCAAACAGCGTAGAAATCGGTTCTCCGGTTTAGTCTCGGGATGGAGCAAATTGCGATAGTGATATTTCACCCATTTGTCAGGACGCCCCCCTTATGCGATCGGTTTGAATTTTGGCTTGCTGGGTCACATCGCCGATGTTATCACCCATGCCAAATTTTGTGACAATCGGGTCAGGGGTTTTGGAGTTCCCCCAATTTTGCCATTGTCCAATGTCCATAGGAATAGCTGGTCGTCCTTATAACAGCGTAAGCACTACCGTTTTGTACCGTACTACACTGTGATTGTTTTGATAAAATTTTGTTTTTTGAAATTTGTATTTATGTCCGACCTTGTTGACGTTACACACTAATTCAGATAGGCTGCCGTCGGTTATGCTGGATCTTGTTACTAAATGTCTGTAGCTCAGAAGTCTGTCGAAATGTTATATGCAGTGATGTTAGATTAATAATAGTAGTTATGTCATACGTTATTATGACGTAATTTTTACTGTTTTGCGCAATCTGAAAGTAGACTATTGGTTCGGATGTGAATGTGATGCAGTGATTTTGTGGAAGAATTATTGTATCAGTGTTTCGTCCGTTGTATAGACTGCAATTTTCTGTTGTCTTTTTTGGGTAGGATTTTCTAATGGCAATTTAAACGTTTTAAAAGTGTTTGCATGTCCCTGCAGACATAACAAAATGTCGTTGGATAAGTGGGTCATTTTAACAACTGATAAACGAAATTGTTAACGTGTTTACTGTGGCTGTAATGCACATCAAAAACTAAGGGCCGGTTTTTCCACCGCAAATTAATCTCCCATTAACGTTAATGGGAGATTAATTTGCGGTGGAAATACCGGCCCTAAAGGTCAGTTCACACCGGATGTGTTGCGTTGCGCGGCGCAACACATCCGGTGTGAACGAACCTTAATGCGGAACAGTGTTGCAAGATCACGTCTAAGAATAGGCCTATACATAGGCAGGCCTACGTTGAGCTGGGTTCGACCAATTAAAGCTCCTTAATTTGGGTTCGAGTTCGACTATAGTACCGTTAGTAGGCCTACGTACTATCGTCCGTTCCAAGGTACACATCTAACCAGCTACTCAGGCAAATAGTCATGAGTCCTGACCATCCTTCCGTAAATAACCACAGTGGCGAATGGCTTCCAGTGCTATGATATGCTTTTGCGAAGAGTGGAAGGCGAGACCGCGATAAGAAACCTGCGAGTCTGAACTTGTCAATGACAGATTTGCACGGCAATAAAAAGACTCACTATCAGCGTTGAACGTTCAGTGGCATCTCTATAAGACATATCAAAAGCTCAACAGAGGAAGCTGAGGCAAACGCATGGTTTTACGGAGTGACAAGTCCAGAAAGGCTGCATACCAGGCAGGTAGAACTTAGAAGCGATGGATATGTACCAGCGGTGATTCGAAATGCAAGCCCTGTGGATAATTTGTGTTTATCGGCAGTCGGCAGCCAGCTCGATCCGTCGTATTCCGTATGTATTCACTCGAAGTTTCAACTTCCATACCTACAAATTCGACTCACTTCACCATCTATGGCGCTCTTCAATGCATATCCACGTATGTGAAGTGAAGGCATTTATGCGGCCGTCAACGCCGAAGTGTGTATAGCCAGTGACGCACTGATGGCGCCACTGCCGCGGATGCAACTTTTCTCGAAAATGCCAGCACTGCACTCATCATCTTTATCCACAGCATGAGAAGAAATGGAATGTTCTATGTGGGATTGTTACCTTAATGGGCAGTGGCCTATACACCGCATACAAGACGAATACCACGTCCATCTGTGTGAAACCTGCTTGTTGTGTTGGCAAATCTGCAGTGAATATCTTACTACGTAGGCCTATACAGTTATTATTGACGCATTCATTTGGATAACGACTTCTGCATACGCAAATGCAAGATGCACATAATTGGCTTTATTTTGTTTTTAGCTGTTTATATAATTATCATGGACTTTAGGTCTGCTACTTGATAAATGAATGAATATATAGACTTTATGCAGTATAGGGACAGTGCAGCATTTGCATACAGTATATAAGTAGGCCTATAGTGAATTGATTGATTAAGGTTTTACATCCCACCCGACACAAAATAGGTCATTTCGGAGACGTTCTTCCACCAATCTCTTGGCTTACAGCATTGAAAGGCCTAGTGAATAAATAGGCCTATACACATTTTGTTTTTGTTTCTAGTTTTAGTTTACGTTGTTTACTTAAAATGGACATAAAACGATGTAATGTTCTTATTTAGGCGTGGATTTCACTCGTTTATAAGCATATGCATTTTTATGAAAGTATTATTATCATACGTTGCACTTACGTTGTATAGATTAAAGATAGGCTATCCAGATGAAGATCAAGAAAGGTACATCGAAGCTAATTCATTACTTTCATCTGGACGTCAAATACTGTCTGCTTACTGGGAAAATGGTCAAAATCTTGTACGAATTTTTCCGAATGCTCGATATTCACAACTGCAATGCTCTGAATGGTATGCATAACAAACTAATTCTTCTTCTAATCTGAAGTTTTTGTTTATAGGTTCCTTGAATTGGCCATTAAGTCTAGTTAATTTAATTGGGTTAGGCCTTCGTCTGTTTATTTATTTTAGGCCGCATCGTATGCATTGCATAGATGCGGCATATTGCTACAGAAGTGCACGAAGTGTGGTCTGTCTGTCTGTGTCTGTTTGTTGGGTACACGGGTCAGCCCTGCAAAATGGCTGAACCGATCGAGATGCCGTTTGGAGCTGACTCATGTGGGCCCGAGGAACTATATGTATTAGATGGGGGTCAACCGTCAAGGTAGGACGAATCCGTTCGCCGCCGTGAGGGGTGGGAGGACGGTGATGCGGTCTTTCGTCGAAATTCTTTGACCACTTGTTGTAGTTTTGGTGTATTGTGCAACAGTCTGTATTTGCACAGTGGCAGATCTCCGTACTAAACCTATATTGCCACATGCGATATATACAAACGTAGATATTTTGTTGGTTGCTTACATGCTGTTTGTGTGTGAAGTGAATACTAAGCACTGGCCTTAGCTTGTGAAGTGAACACAACCATTTTTCTGTGAAATGACAATCGACTAACGTACCGATTAGACCGAGTAACCCAGTTCGCCAGCTGGGTCACGTAGTATAGGCATAGGCATAGTATGGTGCCTTTTACAGTACATTTGTAGTTGTGTGGTTATTAATCATTAACCACGTTGTTTGTTTCGGTGAAGATGGTGAAAGCAGAAAACGTTGATTGACGTGCGCCGTGCACTGTATGTGTGATATACTTAGACATCCAGTTCTATCACGTGATACGCCACTTGACCGATCTGGAGCCGAGTGAGATTTATGACGTGTTTGATATGCTGGACACCGACGGATCGGGCAAGATTGACTTCGATGAGTTTTATCTGCTCTTCTGCATACTCGTTGCTCATAAGGTCAGTGAAGGTGACCCGCTATTTGATAGCCTATACTAGCGTCGACATGCAGAAACAGTTAAGGTTTGTTCACGACGGATGCGTTCCGTTGCGGTGCCGTGCAGCACCGCAACACAACGCAACGCATCCGATGTGAACGACACTTTAGGCGAGTTACAGTGAATGTACAGAGTGACGCAAAACCGGGAGATTAACGACTATAAGTCGAAAAATGCCACTGTACTTTTATGCGTAATTTTACACGTGCTGGTTTATTTTTCAAAATTTTGTTGGTATCATTTTCAGTCTTAAATTCGTATAGGCCTAGTAAAGTTAGCATTGAAGATTCCACCACACCTTAAGCCTGTTGCTACACTACTACTACCTTGTGAAATGTTTAACTCCTTTTTGTTTAATCACACCAGCCAGTGGCCAGTTTTCTGTGCCATTATCTGTTAAACATTCGTCGATAGGCTAAATGATGGCGATACTGATGTGATGATCATTGACTCGTCATTATGATCGCAATCATATTAAATTCATACCACTTTTAATCCGATATATAATATTATATGACAGTGAAATTGTTGCACTGGCGAAATGTACAAAAACCATTTCGCTTAGTAAGTCGGTTAGACAACAACAGTTACTGTCTATTTTAGCCTACTTAACAGTTTTGGCGATGAGGGTGGCCACACAATTCCGAAATACGTTGCACGGCGTCAAATGACGTCATGTCAACCTTAAACACTTATTTATTTGCTTCCTATGATGGCCCTATGCCTAGCTGTTGATGTGATATAAAAACAAATGTCCAAAGTAATTTCGGAAAAGGCCGCATCGCCGTATTGTCATCCATGTCCCCCAAAGTGCCTCTTCCTGGACCCACATTTAATGCCTGGTTCCTTGAACCCACGCGACTCAGCCCACCAAACGGCATTCCATCGGTTCAGCTGTTTTTGCACAGCTCACTTGTGTGCCCAAGACACAGACAGACAGACACACAGACCACGTTACGTGCGATATCTGTAGCAATATATCGCGTGCAGGCGATGCGGCCTGAAATTGTCGACACGACGATTTTTGCGCGCACACAACGACATGAACGACCGATTGTTACTGGCCCGACTAATGGGCCAGTATTGTTTTGCTCGCTATCGTCTGTCGTCTGTCGTCGTCTGTCACGCTGCCAGCGAGCCGGTTGCCGGGCGCGTGAGCGGTCGGGCGGCCAACACTGCACGGCGGGCCAGTACGGTTACGTCCCGTTAGGGCGATACCTTGTTTTAATTGCTGCTACCGAACGCTGCGGTGTATGCGGCGCCGTAACAGGACGGCATTGTGAAGCAGTTCGTATTCCGTCACTCGCGGACCGTGTTCGACCTTCTGGATGCCGATGGATCTAACGGCATCTCCGCAGTCGAGTTCAGCATCTGCAGCTATCTGTTCGGTTGCCATGGCGCCGCCACACGTCACATCTTTGAGGAGTTTGACGTATCCGGCGACGATGTAATGCAATTAATATTTCTCTTGACTGAATCCCTATAATTGGTTTTACCAGTAATCTGTTCTGGCTTGCTGTGTTGTTGCTTAAGAATAGCCTATTATATGTAGCCAGCCGACATGTTAGACGAAATAGAAGCTGGCGGCGTCCACAGATTAGGTAAGGTAACCTATCTTGTAATTAATTATTAGGCTACTTATTATTACTGGCCCGCCTACACATAGTGCATGTAAGGGGGCCGTAGTGGTTTGCTCTCTGGCGTCTGTTGTCGTCTGTCGTCGTCTGTAACACTCGACGGCGGGCCTGCAGGCGGCTTCACCCGCGCAGGCCACTGAGGCCAGGCGATGACGTCAATGCCGCCTCCAGTCTATTTTAGCTCCACGGTAACACTACACGGTGGGCCATTAGTGTTACGTCCCGTTAGGACTACACCTTGTATTTTATTACTTATTTTAAGCTACGCCGGTAAAGTTTCTGGACAAACAAAGAAACCGTCAACGTCAAGCGCTGTTTCTAAAGGCACGTTCACACTGCAGCGACCCATGCAACTGAACTGAACTGCAAGGCAGTTTGCATTTCTAAACATTTTCAAAACTAATTCAGTTCACTTCAATCGCAGCGATGTAAACGGACCTCAAGTTATGAGTTAGAACAGTGCATGCTCCAGAGCGCAGAGGGAGACGGCAGGTCGTAGAATAGTCAGAAATACAAGTAAATAGCGACAGCTGGCATCTCGCAGGACAGATTTAGTGACATTTTTATGTCGTTTAAAGCGGCCCTACACTACAGCTTGATGGCGTTAGTGCTTTCTGGGAGCCTATCGGTTGTGTCATTTAACAACTGATATGATTTTCTGTTGCGGTTCAACTGGTGATGATAATAAGAAAACCAAGACTGTTTATGTGACATCTTTTGCATCTCGTCATAAAATGATTGCATCTTCTATTGTCGACTGGTGTGTAGAGTAGTTTACGTGGTGGCCACGGTTGTTTTAAACTTGTTTTAAGTCGCAGACGATACGGCGAGTAAGAAGATGCTCAGCTGTCGCAGAGAGAGACGCGCGCGACGCTGTGTCAGTCATAGTTGTTCCGCACGTATTAAACGTACCATACGTTTGTTCCGTACGTTCATACCCATTATACACGTACATGTATTTTATAATGTGAACGAATTTTACATTGGCGGTTTTTAATTTAAAACTTTGTTCCTTTTGGTTGTCGTCAATATGCTATCGTTGTGAAATTTTATAAATGCATTTTTGTGTGTTTACACCAGGCCTTGTGGACATTATTAAATTAAATTAAATAAGCAGCTGCAAAAAAGTAGTTTTGTGCGAGTGGAACTAACTAATACCGAGCAAACTAAGGAGGACCACTGGTACACTAAACAGCAGGCCCCATAGACGCGCGATGACGTCTGATAACGAAATTTATAGTGAAGTATAACGTATTTCAACGTATTTTACGTTATTTTACGCTTCAGCCGTTCAAGGGATATGGCTGGTGCCCACAAGTGGTTTACGTGACCTAACCACGCCCATTTAGGGATGTATTGTCATCCGCTGGTTATAACACTTGCTACGATCAACCCACCTACCAAATTTGAAGTCTCTATCTCCATCCGCTAAGAAGATATGAAAAGCGATTCATAATGTCGAAAATGGGTTGGTTTGGGATAGTTGAGGATTACTCAAGGTCACTGGAAATAGCGCCATTCGATAGAACGCATACGAGTTCCTATTAGCTTTCAATCGTAACTATGTCCCTATCTCGCACCGTTTCTGAGATATAGCGAGATACCGGTCAAAAATCGCCGATTTTACCTACCCCTGGTACCCCACCGGCGCCCCCGTCAGGCCCGTTGGGGGTGACCCCGTTGTAATTTCGCCGAGATCTTTGGCATCGAAAAACTAGAGTCCCTGGCTACTGGCTATCTAAGGCAGTGTTGGCGTGATCCTATACGTTTTGCCGTTTTGGTAGGCCTGCAGTGCCGGCTTGTGACGGACGGACAGACAGACACACAACGACAGCATATACCGCGCTATAGCATAGCGTCGCGCGGTAAAAATCAGTGTAAATGGAATTATTCCATCTCTGCGACGCCTGAGAGAAGTTATAAGAGACGTTATCAGCTTCAGGGGGCTTGTTGTCCACAAGTCCATCCACTACACCGTTATAGACTCGCATTCAGTGCGCTTGTCACCCAACTATATAGTGGCTGGATAAAATCCTGTGTCCGTTGAGTAAGTTCATGATGTCCTTAACAAGAGTGCACGCGTAGTCAGCGTAAAGGAAGCGTGCCAATGTGGTAGTGGTTGAAGAAACAGAGCAATGGTTGTCGTCAGTGTTTTGAGTTCCTTCAGTGCTCTGACATTGCGGGTCGATGATGAGAAGCCTGGAAGGACATGCAGCCAGAAAAACTGTGTACCACATATCTCCAAACGTTCTCTTCCGCAACACGTGGACGAAAAAAACCAAGAGAGGAATCGGCGAACTGAGGATTCACCTAGAAGACGGACGTTAAAACGGAAGTAGGTACTATAGTTAGGTAGTAGGCTAAAGTGCCCGATACCGGGCAGATTGGCACCCGGCGGTTTGACGTCAGTGACAGGGTTGCTATGACGACTGTTGTCAGCTGCTGGACTACCGCGAGTTCCGCTTGTTCACGATGGCGTGCATCGACAAACAGCGCGAGCTGGACGATGAAAGGCGCCGCAAGTGGGAGGAGCGACGCAGCACGATCCAACAGCGCCAGTTGCTGCGACAGCAGAAAAGGCACTCAGCTGCAGCGAAATAAGGAAAGCTAGACAGACGCTACCGTCGAGCGAATTGCATTCATCGCACTATCACCTTAGCGGACGCCAAGCTGTCCATGCATAAACAACATTCTAAGTAGTTTCGTTGAGTCGTTTTGTTTTTGTCGTTCGAACAGATACGAGACGCGTGCCGTGTGTGTGACGTGCGCATATAACATTAATATAGGCCTAGATCACTTGCCTCATTGCCTGTCCTGTTTTAAGCACTGCACATATGGGCGCCCATAGGCAACGGCAAGAGGGGGCACTTGCCCCTCCATGGAGGCTGAAAATATGAGAGGCATCCGCCTGGGACTGCTGCTCGGACTCATCGGTCTTTACGTATTGACAGCAAAGTTTTGGGCCTTCCCTTAGGCGTACAAATGCTTCAAAGCTTTTCAGCTTTAGGCCTAGTGGTCTTCGCCCACTGACCGTCTGACCAGGGGCTCTGCACTGAACCCCGCTGGGGCTATGCCCCAGACCCGCGTTATAGGCTCACGCTCCGCACTCGATCGCCATGTCCCCTAACCCCTGCCCCTTCCTGGAAAAATTCCTATGGGCGCCCACGGCTCTGCATATAGACCTGTGGGAATATGATTCCCCCATCTTGTTGCTGCTGTGCTGCGCATCGCGTCATCCTTCCATTGGCCATTCTGGTCCTTGTTCTATTAATAGTCCCTATTTATTCTAGTGTAATACGACCCGCCTTTCAGTTAAGAGTCTGAGCCACAGTTAGATTTTAGAGTTATAGTAAGACAAGCTGACAGACGGACAGACAGTTGACGAGTTTCTGCTACAGAATCTCGCTTCTATTATTTGTCATATTGTCTCGTATTATGTTATTCTAATAATAATATGGCATTTCTTGCCCTACAACATGGTGACCACAACAGCTGGCATAGATATGATGTCAAAATGACGTCACTGTCAACCTTGAACCTATCCAAGCTTATACAATGCCAAATTTTGCGGGACTATTCTTATAGGCATATAAATATGAGAAAACAGATGGTATACGTCCGCAGAACGTGATATAGGGAACGCAGTGTCTGCAAGATTTCTAAATATTCTCCACCACCATTTACTAATAATCTTATCTATACGTCATCAATGTGTTCATCAATTTCGCGTTCGCATGAATGAAATAATGAAATTTAGTCTGAAACTAGAGGAAAGATAATAAGAACTGCTCTGTGCTGTGTTATGTACGACAGTTGTGCACAATCATACACACGTCATGTTAGCAGTTGTTACATTTTTGCACGTTAGGTTTAGATTTCTTTTTGTGTGTTTATTTAGGTTTCGTCTTTTGTTTTTTTTCATGTTAGCGAAGGTCATTTTGTTCTTTTAGTGCTTGCTTTTGTTGTGTTGGGTTTAGTGTCTTCAGTACCAAGCCAAGAGATTGGCTGTGAAGAACGTCTCCGAAATGACCTATTTTGTGTTGAGTAAACCTTAACTCTATCAATCGCGCCTATGGCGCTTGGTCACAGCTTGACTGCAATGACGAGGATGTGGTTCAAGCCAGTCATCACATTTAGGGCCGTTTTTTCCACTGCAAATTCATCTTCCATTAATGTTATCGGGAGATTAACTCCCACTAACTAATAATGGGAGTTAATCTCCCGTTAACGTTAATGGAATATTAATTTGCAGTGGAAAAACCGGCCCTTAGTCTTTCTTTGTCACAAGTCAGCATGACGTTGGCAAGTGGTGGAAAATTTCAACATGATTTACATTTCGAGGTGCAAAACATTGCTTAAAATTGAACAAATATCACTGTATGTACATCATGTAAAACTGACTATTATAATCGGCTAAACTTTTAAGATGAATCCATTCGAAAGTCATTTGTCATCGCTGAGATTTATCATAATACACGTGTCTGATCAACTAAACCGACGAGATCCCTATCAGCTGCTAATCGTTCTGCGATGAAGCACTGTCCGACTGTGTATGAATTTGACTGTCACTGACAGCACTGTCAGCTAAACAAGGCTTGCTCCCATTTACTGTCAATGTTGCCATTGCATCCGCAGCCTGACTAGTTGCCGTCATCGTCTTCTTTGCGAATACTTTGTCAAGTCGTCGTATGAAGTTGTCGACATCTGAGTTTGTGATGCCAAGTGCGGCAGCGGCTGTCAGGTAGGTGCATGGATAGTTCGAATGGTGAGCACCAAACCCTGTGAAATGCTGTCCAGCAATTTCTTGCTCTGTACCACGAGTAACAACTCTGCAGCACCAAAACAACGACCGTAACTATTAAAAAAAATTTGCTGTAGACAATCAGAATCAAAAGATGCAGTTCATTTAAAAATTAAAGGTTAGTTACTAGTTAATTTTACTTATGTACATAACTTTCAAATTTGTAAAAAGGAACTGTAAACCGCCATAGGTGGCGGAGCCTATGAGGTTCGGAGGCTCGTGCCGCCTCAGAATTTAGGACCAGGAGATGGAGCGTACCTCCCCAGAATTTTTGCAGTCAAATGCTGTTAGATCCCCTAATTGTTGTACTAGATGCTTTCTATGGGATTAAAAACACACAAAAATCGATTTCGGCCAGGGATTTGCCCCGGACCCCACTGGGGGAGCTTACAC
>Ga0209780_1003403_pt1 | contig 11844 bp, 10 predicted proteins | sample WorMetexBAHAMAS2_FD_187384 | JGI IMG/M metagenome (GOLD analysis project Ga0209780, IMG submission 187384) | Marine gutless worms symbiont microbial communities from Max Planck institute for Marine Microbiology, Germany - Inanidrilus exumae... | ecosystem: Host-associated > Annelida > Digestive... | reverse complement strand
CTATTTATTTAAATCTGCTATTTTTTGCTATATATATTTTTTTCTTATTTTTTTCTTTTTACAATTATCTTTCCTCAAGAATTAATACTCATTAAATGCTAATATTTCTAATATAATCTTACCTTTAAGGCGCGATATGACCTACATTGTGTTGAAAGCGCCGTTAAACTCCAACCAACCTTGTGATGTACGGCGACAAAACTCGTGCAATACGTTTTACTAGGTAGTGTAGACACGTTAATTAGGTGAGGTGGACAACTAAGCTGTCTTGCGATGTCAAATTATGTGAGGAATTTTGGTGTCAAAAATTATTAAAATCAGACAACTATTCCTCAACTTAGCCAATAATATGAGTGGATGTTTTTTTTTCTGAAACACGGTGTAGTACTAACAGTGTTAACCAATGACAAACTGCTAACATTATCATTATAATTACTGTTATTACCTGTACATATTTTGTTAATGCGGTGTGGTACTATATTTAATGTATCATGTACTGTATGTATTCTGTTGCCTGTTATAATCTAGCCACGGGCTGCTGTATGATAATAAACAATTCAATAGATTGTATTGTACTGTATTGTATTAAAATTTACACATCACACAGAACATAGCACATGCAATATGTAACAAACAGTAAAAGTAAGTGCATGTAAAGGTATAAACAGGTACGCGTACACTTAAGTCTATACCTTTAGATAGGCATCTACATCGTTTCCTATGTTGACTTCCGTGATGTCTGGGTCGTAATTCTGCATCACCAGTGAGCGGGAAGCGACCCGATTTACTCTGGCGCATTGCGAGAGACTGTCGTTCTGCTTAGTCCAAGTCCCTTAGAAAGCCGAGTATGACTTTAAATTACTTTGTTCTCCACGCTACAATCAATCAATCAATCAATCAACGTAAAATTTGTAGGGCGCCGCTATACGACACGTCGAGGAGCGCCACAGTATCACTTAAATTCGTATCCTTGAACTGATCCATTTTGTCACATTTTACCCAAATTTCAACTTTCGCCTGCTCACAGCTGGAAGCTAACAACCACATCATTCGACCAATGACGCCACCACTCCCACACACAAGTCAATATAGCGTCGGTCGCAGCATCAAAGACTGTGCTAACAGGGTGTGGCGTCATGCAATCGCATGTGATGTAGGCAGCACGCAAGGCGTCAACTGAAAGCGCTCATCTCTGCGCAGCGGTGTATTCAGATTATTGTTGCGACTGTTATGGGTTCCTCTTTGAATGGCTCTGAAGAACTGTTCGATGAAAAATCATTGATAAATTCATACACATAACTCACTTTCAGTAGACAGAGACGAGTGAACTGCGACGTTTCAGTTTTAGAAGAGAGAAAACCACCTTCTGAAATTCTAAGTGCACCACTGTTTCTTTCTGCTACTTGGATGCATTATTTCCTGCCTCTCGAGTGAGCAGTCTATTCCGTCGTGCGCATGGTGGGACAATTGGTCAATTACTGAACCTTTTGCGCGGCAACGTGGGAATCCCCATCCCCTACTGCTTTCAGCCGGTTCCATACGTGTCTGGCCTAGAGAATCCCACCAGTGCCGAATAAACGGCTGCAACTCGACAACCTTCTGTTGCGGTGCGCTTCGTGCTGCATGATTAACGAAATCGATTTTCGCCTGTTTTTCACGTAATCACGTTAGCTGCGTAGCAGACGACAGTGTTAGCAATTTGTCGAGTCGTTGCTTTCCTAAGCTAATCTATATTTTAAAATCCGTCGGTCACGTGGTCATGTCGGTGAATTTGTTTGTCCAGGGGCGTGTGGCACGAGCGCGATTCTGGCTCGTGATGCTAATAAAACACCCTGAGCGCTGTCGTATAATTAATTGTCCCGTCGTTGGCAATCAGTCAAAAAGGACAAAGTTGGGTCAGGTCAGAATCAGTTAGTTTCTCTAGCGTTTGCCGTGAACAAAACCAGATTAGCTCCGTTTTAGCAGAGTAGAGCTGAAAACGACTCGATCCGACCACGAGCTGATGTGACTAAGACAAAGATCACTAGATGACTGTATTGTGTGGAATGCCATAATACAGTATTCGGTTCGAAGGGGTCCGCTATCTGTGCACAAGCTGTTTACTTCCTGCATTTGAAGATGCCTATAGTCATGTGCCTACAACTAAATGATGCCAGCGTTATATGCCGTGTTATACTTATTTTCAGTTTCCAGTTCAGTCTGCTTTTCTTCCATGTCCGTCAGCCAGGCAGCACAGCGGCGTACGTAGTTTACCCAATATCAGACGTGGGACGTTGCCGAAACTTTGGGTAGGTACCTTTCTTGTACGGCGCGTACATCAAAGGGGAAAGATTTTGATTAATTTTAACGGAAAAAAATGGAAAGCAGACATCCAGTAGACGGATCATTTGGTAGTAAATTTCCGGCGATCTGTAATCATTGCGAAGTTATGGCGGCCTGAAGTCACAAGACGTTGATTTTTTAGACATTTTGCGTTTTGGGGAAAAAACGACCCCTTCCTCAAAATTTTTCAAAATTCGGCTCCGAAAGTTTTCATCGCGACACCGTTCGACGTTGTTGTGTTAAAATTTCGTGAAATTTGGCCGACTGGAAATCAGCGAAATAGTTTGTTATTTAGTGGACCAGAAATAAAAACAAAATTTCGCCCGTCTATCAAACTGTCGTTACTGTCCGGATTGCGCCCAAAATCTGACGATATTGTGGAGTCATTCACTTATTCATATTTCTGTTTTGTTGTAGCTTTGCAGCTTTGATTGCTGTTTTAGTTTGATCTGTTACTTTTCTTATACACTGGTGTATTGCGCTTGCAGCCCGTTACTGGTGTATACTGTCTTGCACAGCCGTTTGCATACTGAAATGCAATAAAACGGCATACTTACTAACCACAATCACGGTTGTCCCTTTGTTCTCATCATCATCAATAAAACCTAGGTTGCAGGTACATAAAAACACTAACAGCACAAAAAGGTTGCAAAACACAGTTGCCTGCTTAAAACATAAAACAGTAAACTAAACAATTAGCCAATGTTCTAAGCAGCCGAAATACTAAATGATGAATTATTACGAAACAAATGCGATAACAAATTTTATCTGTCAACCACCAGCTTATAGTACGTATAGACACACTAATGACAGTGTAACATAGTGATGCACGACGCGATTTGTAACAACAATACATCAATGTCAGCGGATAATGGCAGAATTGGAGACGTCAGAAGTCCGTAATCCTTGGACCAACTGAGACAAAATGTGGCATGAGTGATTGATTACTACAGCGACATCACGTTACGCGCTATGTTCAAAACGATCGCTCTGGTAGAAGCTTCCGTCAAATAGGTTACATATAACTTTGGGTAACATTTCACCTATTTGTCCGGAAGTGATAGCCTTGAATTTTGTTTCGCTGCGTCACGACGCAGACGTAATCACTGAAGTTAGACGTTGTACTGAAACATATATGCAAATCAGACAGCAGAGTCCAAATGTACGTTAACTTTACCTGTCACGTGATGTCACATGTGCGCAATGGCCATTTTTACCGCGCGACGCTCATGACAAAGCTGCGACGTGGCGAGCGCATAGGCCGCCACAAAATAAGCCTACAGGGCGCGTTGGAGCACCTTAAAGGCGGTCCAGGTTAATTGTTTTCCGGTTTCCGGCTATCCAACTTACCCGCGTTTGCCCAGCGAGCTACCGGAGCTGACGAGAGTATGTCTTCTAGCACTGTTGTATGAACAGCAACGTCCGCCATTGGACAAGCCATATAATGATGATGATGATGATGCTATGCTAGAACACTATGCTGTGCCCGACTATCTGTCTGTCTGTCTGTCTGTGCCTCAGTCCGTCCGTCACAACTTACACCGACTTGTGAGTCGCAAGTCGGGGTTTTATCGAAACGGCTAATCTTAGTATCACGCAAGCAACACCGTACGATATCTCAGGGACGGTAGTGTTCTGACTCCAAAGATCTTTATGAAATTCGAATGGGGTCACCCTCAACAAGTTGAATGGGTTAAAATCGGCAATTTTCGACCAATATAGCTATATCTCATAAATGATGCAAGATAGGAACATAGTTACTATGGAAGACTAATAGGAACTCGTATGCTCTCTATCGAATAGTATTATTTCCATTGACCTTGAGTGGCTCTCCTAACTACTCCAAACCACCCCATTTACCACATTTTGCATCATTATCTCTGAAAGAAGCGTTGTTTAGAGTCGTATGACCCATTTTTGACTTTATGGGCCGCCATCATATCTGGAGTGGCTGAAGTTAGATTTATCGAATTTTTTACACAGGTATAGGTTACATCAAGTGTTAGCCTTGGGTTGACAAACTGCCTCATAATGGGCGTGGTCAGGATCATGTGACCCATTTTTTAAAATTCTGAGGCCCCAATCATATCTCTGGATTGGGTGAGCTAGGCATGTAGGCCTAGATTGATATTGTGAGCACTAACGCATGCTTGATAGATTTGTTCAGAGTCATGTGACCAGTTTAAATTTTGGGAATCACTAATAATACCTGGGAAACGGTACAATACAGAGACATATTTACAATGGAAGCCCGATAAAAAATCATTTTTATCCTGTCGTATGGCACAAACAGCAATGACCTTGAGTAATATTCAAGGTCATTTTTGCTGTTCGAGAGTTCCAAAACTCGTAAAATACAGAACAATTTAACTGCGATACGCTTACACATGAACTGGAAAGCACATGCGTTGTCTATAAAATGACAGTAGTTTCCAAACCGACGAATATCTGACGGCCACATGCAGTCACGTGCACTGTAATAGTGATAATGTCACTATTACTACAACTACTACTGCTACTACTACTACTAGGCCTATACTTCCGTTTATTAGACCGTTGACAAAACTCAACAGCATACATGCAATTAGCCAGGCCTAGAGTAAATAATAAGCTCGGAAATTGTAAAAGACTGAGACGATGCCTCTGACACGTTATTACTACAGACGACTAATGAAGAAGATTTTCGCATCGACTGAAGTCCGTGGCGGGAAGCTTATCCCCATTTGCGGTTCTTTGAACCAGCGACGGTTGTTAGACCCAATTACGCCAGCAAGACCGACATCGGCCGGATGGATCAGCAGCCAGCGCCTTTAACCGATTATACCTGTAGATCAGTATGCCAGCAGTTTTGGTGACAGGAAGCCTACTATTACACAGAACTCGCGGTTTCTTCACTGAGCAGTGGCCGAAACCATCGCCCGTACTCATTGCGCATACCCACAGAGGGATGGTTAGGCTGAGTTAGCCTGGGTGGCTGGAAGACGGTCACCCATCCTAGTACTGACCGGGCTCAACGACGTACGTAGAGTAACTTCGCCGATACGCCCAACCAGTCTTACCACTGTGCCCTGCAAACCGCCAACCAGCAACATTCTCGTATTGGATCTCATTTTATATGCAATTTTTCGTAGAGCTGTTTGGCACTTTTTGTAGTGATATAAGCTGGAAGAAAAAAGAACTTTAGTGATTGCATCAATGATCATAACCATTATCATACCATCATCGCTATTTGTTTCAACCTGCTTACTTGCTGTCTCACTTAACGTCGGTATTACTACTACTATTATTATTATTATCACTATTATTTAAAATGTACTGATTACAGTGACACTGTCGCGCTAACGCCACAGGGCACTTTACACAGTCAGATCGGTATTGCAGGAGACAGCGTGGTGGGCTAAGTCGACTCAGCCGTCGACAAAGCTCAAACAATGCAGAAATATCTAGAGTTCTCGTCGGAAGTTAATGAGTGACGGTGCAGCTCGAACGGCTGACGGCCGACTGTTCTCCACGCCCGCTGAGCGTCGACAGGGTATGCCCGGTCGCCAATTAGAGCTATTGTGGTCGAGGATAATGGCCAATTATGATAGGGTATGCAATGCAGTTACGGACTGCAGCTTTAGTCCAACCAAAAATATCGGCGTGGCGCCCCCTATGTGATGTATCGCGAGACGTCGCGGTCGCCATGACGATGATCAGTGATCCCAGCACTCAATGCATATCACTTACCCGCAGAAGTTGGTCACGCAATTATAATTCAGCGTAGACCTATAATGTGTCCGTATAAGTTCGCTGTGGAGAAACACGGAAATGATGGACGTCATTGGAACCATGGTGGCCGCAATTCGGTAGGTTCGTCACGTGATCCATGGCGTAAATACACAAAGGCTGTAGGTCTATTCCCCAGAATTCAGTTAAATCTGATAAAATGTTACCGAAACGCTAAGGTCATTTTATGCGACAACGCGTTTTGTGTGAGTACACTAATAACGTAAAATGTTGGTGGTTGGTCTCAATCTCTCTGCCTCGGGCGTTTCGTCTTGTTTAACGTCTCCGGGTATGGTATTTTGTCAATATGCCTAGATTTATTTCAGAGTTATTTCATTGCTTCACCGTGTCTCTGGAATCAACTCCCTTTATATCGTCAACCTCATTCTGGTGCCAGTTCCTTCAGTTCCGACTCACCTACTACTTCACCTATCACGTCTTCCTCTTCTGTTTTACCACTCTGCTCATCCATAACTCCCTCTCTCTTTCACTCCCGGTTTAAAAGCTACCTGTTTCACAAATCCTACCCCCTTAGTATCACTTATTCCTCCTGGACTGCCTCCACGGACTTTTGCCTACACCGTTTCTTCTAAGCTAATCGGTTTTTGTTTTTAGTTTTCCTTAATTTTTTGTTTCTGTGCCGTGCGCTAGACTTAGCTGGCCATTTTGTCAGCTTTTGAGCGCACGTAAATATATCGTATCGTATTGCCTAGGCTAGTAAGCCGATCGCTGAGTTTTTTGGGCGACTGAAAACGACCGACCTGAAAATGACGTATTACAATGAATATATAGGGTCTAGGTAGAATACATATTCGAGTCGGTTGAAAACGCTTGTCAGTTATTATTGGTGTATAGTTCGGTCATCGCTTAGCCTATTTATTGCCGTATTTTAACGGAAAACATGAACATGAGGTGCTTACTTAATCGCTAACCACTGTGCATATTGCAAACTTGATACAAATAGCGACAACAGAAAGAAATCGTAATGAATAATTGTAAAACGACACATAAAACAAACATAGGCTAGCTCGTCACAATGTAGTCTTACAGTCAATCAATTAATTAATACTTCAATGAGACGCCATTATTATGTACAAATAGCGACAATAAAAAGTACAATAAACAAAACGCAGGTACAATTGTAAAAAGTTATGAGGATGTTTTGAACTATCAGCTGTACATGGTATACCTAGTGTAAGTACAGTGGCGTTTCTAGCACTCAAAAAGTGGGGAGCCATTTTGGGGCCAACATAAATATGGGGGAGCAGAGACTCGCGATGTTTGTAAGCAGCAATTTTACTGTAGTTAATTTACACAACTTGTGGATGAACTACCCCCGTAGTATATGTCACTTTATAGGCCGAGTGTACGAAAAGCATGGGGAAACCTGGGGGCAAGCCCAAATTCTGTTCCATTCCATTCCATTTGGTCCGTCATTTTCAGGTCTGTCATTTTTAGCGCCCCGATCTTTTCTCATATCTTTAAAATATTGTTACGAAATTCTGACAGCCACTCGACAGTGCATAGAATTGTTTCGCAGTGGCGTAACAACCGCCCCTGTAGACACTGCAACGCAGGGGGCCCGCGAGGGTCGGGGCCCTTGTACTATACGTTATGCGTAAGCACACGAGAGGACTAGGCTGTATCTTGTCCCTTTTAGTTGTGTTGTTCATGTTCTTGCTAGCACCGGCGACAACGTGTCAATAGCCTATAAGCAATTTGGGGACATAGCTCTGCACGGACCCGCTGAAGGGACGTCCGGGACATCCCTTCTGCGTGTCCGGGCAGAGCTCAGCGGCCCATTTTGTGTTAATGCAACAAATGTGGTTAGCAGTTAACAAGACTATCCGTTAACATTTGATTTGATTAAACTTTAACTTTCGTGAAGTTCGGTCGCTGGGAGGGGGCTGTTTAAAGCTTACAGCCTTTGCAGGGGGCCCCGAATTTGTAGTTACGCCACTGTTGGGGCGTGAATATTCGTGATCTTCCACAACAGTGGCTTCATCTCGGCTGTTATTTTCTGAAACGATACAAGATACGCTACAAAGTTACAAACCGCTAAACTGACTTAAAAGCTATATCTACATTGCTCTTCGGCAGAAGGTCAAAAGGGCACGTGGTCAATCACAGCTACTAGTCCTAGCATCGTCACTTGAAGCTTTAAAATGAAACTACAAAGAACGGTTGTCCATGCGTGGCAAATCTGATTAGGTCAAGGTCATCTGGCCGCATAAAGCCCAAGCACAAAATACGACGTCCATACTGACGCACTGTGTTCAAACCTAGTAATAGGACTAATAAAATGTACACGCGAAATAGTTTGTTCAAACTGCGCGCAGTATACAAGAGAAGAAAACATCAACGGCCGCATAGCCTATAGACCTAACAACTTACTGTGCTTCATTTCAATTCAAGTTAACAATTTCTTTCTTAAAACGAGCGTATCAATTGACTTTAATTACTGGAATCTTAATGTGTCTGTTCAGACGATGAACATTCTGATCATGAACCAGAGCGTCATAGACCTGTGTGCGTCTTTCTTCACGCTGTTGACGGCTGCTGTCGAGGTGGACGGTACTCATATGTCGCCAGACAACATCTACGATCGGTTCGTTTGTCGTATGTGGCTCACAAGAACTCCACTGTGGGCTCCTTTATTTACGTCAACGTACAACATTCTACTCATGACGCTGGAACGCTACGCCGCCGTTATCTATCCCGTCTGGTATATCAGCAACGTAAGTCGACGTATTTTATGTTTCAATTACGATTTTAAGAGACTCAAACATTTGAGGAATTCCATGTTTTAGCTACGGCATGAAGCCTCGTTTACACTACGTGAACTAAATTATCGTCGAACGTTGCACATCGTGCCTTACGTTACATGCACCGTTGCCAATGACCTTGAATGATCTTGAAGGTCACTTTTACTCTCTAAAACCTTTCTAAATCTTGTCTCGTGAAACATAGCACGAATTTACTAACATAGCGCGTCGCGCGGTCCCTCTGCAGAAGCATGTATCCGTTGACACCGTTTCAAGATGCGTCTCTAAAACCAACCACATCCATGGTCTTTAATTCAAATTTTTGACACATTTAAACTACAACAGTCGTGGTCTATAATTCGAGTTAAATTCCGAGTTGGTGGGATCTGAACTCTGCGGTCGGGCGTAGGTCAGAAATGTGTCTCCACGAATGAAAACTAACTCGCTAACTGAACGAAGCGTTTTGCAGGTCAAAGTTAAGAAGCATCTGGTGTATGGTTCAATCGCAGCAGTGTGGATCGCCTTGCCAGCGTATGTGACAACGATGGGGGTTTTGAGCACAGACATCATCAAGGGAACATGCATTCCGTGGGGCATCTACAGCAGCTTTGTCGCAAAGAAGACGATCACTTCGTCGATCTTTTTCATCGCACAACTGTTACCGTTAACGCTGATGGTGTTCTCCTACTCCAGAATTGTCTACGCGTTGAGACGTAAGGTAAGCGTCGTCAAACGTCGATCGTGTTACGATAATATGCGACAACTTAATCTACCGCACGTAACCATAAATAGAAAATGTAACTAAAACTAGAGAAATGTGGAGTCGTATCCACATGCAGGCCCGCGTCGGGCGGTTAGGGTTAGGTATTCACCTTTGAGCTTTTGACCTCAGGGTCAGCGCATGCCGAGGTCCTGCTATGGACTAACGACTTTGATGCTGATAGCTCAAGCCGTTTTCCTGTCAGAGCGCGGACAAACAGACAGACAAACAGACAGACGCGACTGAACGCCCTACCCCACGCCGGTGGCTATAAAGCCGGCGTGAGTAACTAGAAGATGGACATCAACGCCCAGCGTCGACGTGGATGCTTTCGCCACCTCGACGGCTTACTGTGACCTTGACCTTTGACCCAAAAAAATCAAACCGAGTCATCAGTAGGGGCAAGAGAATATTCCCTTTCATGAGATATCGTGGTAACAAGATCTGTCCAGACGAACGAATGAACGCAGCGGACGGACAGCCTAAAAACATGCCTTCGCCGATATTTTACAATAAACGATATATTCACACCTTGCCTATCGGCATGTGTGGATAACAAACCAACCTAACCGCATTACCTCTTGGGTTGACCGAATGCATGCCCATCTCTGCCTGAGTCATGCTACGGATGTGTCGACACCATAAGTACTGGAAAAGAGGCGTGTCTTCAGTGGCGACCGAAAAACGTTCAGCGAAAATGAAGAATGCGCACATTCCGGCATGTTATTCCACGGAGATGTGGCATCAGAGACGAATGGTATCGTGATCCTATATTGACTCTTTTGACGTCTGATTTGTGATTCTACACACCCCAGTGAGCAGGACGCGACAGGATTTCCTCATGCACATTCCGAGAGACCGTCGTTTAGCTTTGTCCAAGTCTCTTGGAAAGTCGATTATAACTTTTAAATTACTTTATTCTCCACGCTGTTAAACTATATTACTAAAATTCGTATGTTTGAAGTTTGCAATTAAATTGGTCCATTTTACCACATTTTCAAATTTTAACTGTCATTAAACCACCAACCGCAATGACCAATGACGCCATCACTCTCTCACACAAGTCACTAGATCCATGGCAAAGCCTAGCGTGAGCCCGCCCGGCATTCTGTTGTTCTAGACTGTTAGCTCGCGCCAGTACATCACACGCTGTCTGTCTGTTATTTTATAACGCCCATGCGGTAAGGCTGACAGTATCTCCCAATGCGAAAATTTAGGGGTGGGCAAAAACTCGCCAACCGTTTTTAGCCGTATCTGGACGAAATTTCACCAAATTCGGGGTATGTAGGGGAGTCTATAGATTGACAAGTTTTCTTTGATTGTTGATATTAAGTTCCGTTGCAGAGATATGTTCGGTCAAAGTTCACAGTCCGTCCCAAAAACGGTTTTACCCTTCACAGCCTGTGGGATTAAATGCTCGGGGAGTTCGGACCAAATTTTTCAAACAACAGTTATAAGTAAATATGTGTCCAAGTTTGGTTGAGATCCGTTCAGTGACCTCGGAGATTATAGGCGTTGAAAAATAGAAAGAAAGAAGAAAGGAGAAACCACAGCGGGAAAATTATAAGCCACTCGGCATCGCGATGCCGTGCGGGCTAATTATGGCGTCAATCGCAGCATCAAACACTGTGCGAGACGATGACACGACGGGCTATCGTTGCGTGTCGTGTCATGCTGTATGACGAGGGTGGGCGCAGTCCCCGTCGTCCGTCAACGCTGCGTGGATTCCAGAAGCAGAACTCATAATCCGATAGCCGTGTCACGGACGCATCTGCAGGCGACAACTGCAAGACCGGTCTACTAGTGCACTCATAACCGATGAAGGCTTCGGAAAAGTGGCGTGACATTAAAGTGGATTTGCTGATCACTCTGCAACGGCCATGAACAACTGAATACCGATGGAAAGTGGGAACGCGCTACGCTATTAACCCAAATAAGACTTATAAAACAAGTCTCAGCCGTCACAGATAGTGGCGTATCCACCGGGGGATAGGGAGACGTGCCCCCCAGATTTCAGGCCGAGGGAGACAGTCATGCAAAAGTTCCCACTTTTTCGACACACAATGATGCAATAGCAGGTTATACAAGCCGAAGTCTAGGCCTATCGGCTTTTGCGTGTCAGATAGACAGTTCAACTGCAATAATATCAGTTCCCAGAATGCACCAAAGCTTGTTTTTTTGAGCTCAAAAATCGAAAACAAATTGAGTGGAGGGGGCATACCCCTCCCC
>Ga0209780_1003402_pt1 | contig 11845 bp, 10 predicted proteins | sample WorMetexBAHAMAS2_FD_187384 | JGI IMG/M metagenome (GOLD analysis project Ga0209780, IMG submission 187384) | Marine gutless worms symbiont microbial communities from Max Planck institute for Marine Microbiology, Germany - Inanidrilus exumae... | ecosystem: Host-associated > Annelida > Digestive... | reverse complement strand
CTCCGGAGTTGGGAACACATGAAGATTAGCGGTACTCATAGGAAATGCACAGTATTGGTATTTTCGTTTTTTTTACTTTTTTAGACATTTATTTCAGCAAATGTAATGTTTATTTGCTGGGGAGGGGGCAAAGCCCCCTCCCCCTTTTGTAATGACACAAATTAACGAAATAAAGCGAAATACATTGCCGAATTTTATCTGTGCATTTCCTATGAGTACCGCTAATCTTCACTCTAGCCCCGGAGTCTTCACCTGATTGAAGTTGAGAGCATTATTGCCAAGAAGAAGAGAAGAGCATCACAAGCAACCTTGTTGTGTGAATCTATATATAGTAATTGTATTGTGAGTCTATTTGGCCAGCTGCATGGCTTACGTGGGCGGTCACACAGTGTGGACAGGCTAGGGCCGGGCGCAGGCGGCGGGCGGAGGACGGGCGCAGACCGGCTGCAGGCGGGGGGAGGGGGCGGCAGCAAGGAATGGCTGCCATTACTTTCCGCTAGGCCTGCCTTCCCAGCCGCAAAGCATCACCGTCCTTTGGCTGATACTCGTTTTACCGTCCCACGGAGGGTAGAAGGCTGAATCGACCTGGGTGGCTTGTTACATACGAAAATAGTGCTGCCACTGGGAGTCGAACCCGGACAAGGTCACCCACCCCTGGCTCAGCGTAGGTTAACCTCATTGATCGAGACCAAAGCGATACCACTATGCCACTTTAATTACTGTATTGTATATATTGCTATTCCTGTTATATTGTACTGCGCTATACTCTGTACAATTACCATAGAGATGTGTGTTTTGAAGGTTGTTGCAGTGCTACAATTAACAATACTGTCATCTAGACCGTTTTGTATCAATCACTCTCTGACTGAAACTATTCTTCCTGAGTCTCGATCATATCAGTTCATGTTCTTCTCTTTTCTAACCTTAGTAGTCCGAGATGTTTTAGTCTGTCATCATCACTTATATTTGTATGTAAATGATGTACGCTGAAATGATTTGTGTTACAGGTGTGAGGACATCAAATTGTCGATGAGTGGCAACACTGTAACCCTAACACTGGGAACTTCCGGCGAACATTACCGCTTGCAAAAAGTTGGCACTGCTGATCGTTCAACGGGGTTATCAACTTTGCTGTTTTCTGTTACCGAAAGATGTACAAAACTTGAAGAAAGACTTGCAGATGCGGAAAGGACAGTGGAGTCGCTAAAACGCTCGGCAGCTAGTAGCACGAATGCACATGTAAGTGTGTTTGACATGACTTTAGATAGTAAGAAGAAGAAAACAGAAGCAAAGATGCAGCCGAAGCAGGCCGGAATGAGTATTGTAAATCCCGGGAGTAGAAAGCGAACCCAGGCCAAGGGTGTTCAATTCGACTAGTCACCTTGATGTTTTGGTACTGTTCTGAAACGTGATTATCTACTGGATCTGCTCGTGTTCTTTTTTGTATTATCGTTCTGATCCAATAGATCTGGGTCACGTAACATGCTACGCCCACATTGTAGAAGTTCATTTCATGAACAATAGCATTTGTAAAATAACAGTGTATTTATTTAGTGCAAAGTCGCTTGACTTCGTCAGATTGTGGAAAAGGTGGATACTGGATCGACAGATCAGAAGTGCTCGATTATTTTGATTATATTGATTGATCGTGAAATGCACTCAAAAATGTTCTGCTATAATACGCACATGTAAAATCTGTTGCCAAAAGTTTGCATGATGATAAATAAAACAAAAAATAGCCCAATAAGGGACTGACGGTCGACTCCTACTTACTGCCAACTTCAAATTCACGTGACACAAAAACTAGGACAAAAATAAAAAATCTGGACCAATGAGCTGTACGTATTGTGCCCTAATGTAAGAATCCATGGTCATTTGCCAGCCCCCATTATAAATGGGGGAGAAGATAGCCTTTGAAAATGGTCGAATTTCCGACTTTTGAGGGCTCGTGACCTTGACCTAGGATCGGGTCACACTGCATACCGTCATGCATCACTCGTCGACCTCTACCTACGTACCAGATTTCATTGAAATCGAAGAAACTTTTTTAGATGGACGGAGGACTCAGAAGTACTACTTACTGCCAACTTCGAAGTCACTGACACAAAAGTAGGAAAAAATCCGGTCCCATTATAAATGGGGGAGGAGATGGCCTTTGAAAATGGTCAAATTTCCGACTTCTGAGGGCTCGTGACCTTGACCTTGGATCGGGTCATGTTGCATACTGTCATGCGTCGTGCATCACTCGTCGACCTCTACCTACATACCAAATTTCATTGAAATCGAAGAAACTTTTTGTGGACGGACGGACATTTGAGACTGGCTTTATTAGGTTGACTCGGAGGAGTCGACCTAAAGATCACCTGGATAGAGGTTGAAGTTTCACTTAGTTAACAGTGTTACATTATGCAATCCAGCCGGTTATCAGAAAATAATGCTGATAACCACGTTATGCAGGTTTATGCCATATACTAGAATAACGTTTGCAGGCAGTCTAGCTGTAGAATCACTTTGGAGGAGTTAAACGTAGTACGACTCCGTTCCAGTGTTTAAAAAAAGAGAGAAAGAAGTGCTTGAATGTCAAAATCTTTTCTGCACTAAATCACAAGTATTGGCGGCAACGAATAGAGCACAGCTGATAATTTCAGTTTCTGTACATTTATTTCTAATTCAAATTTTAAACTGAAATACAGACATAAGGCACATTTGGAGTGTACACAAAATGACAAGACAGATACTAACTTTTTACAGCACTAAGTACACACGGCAGAATTTAATTACATAAACCATAACATAACGAATGCTTTACATTATGAAACTGTCCACTGCACTGGTGACATTAATGATTAGATGATGAAGAAACAGTTGCTGAATGCAGCAGCTCGGATTTCCTTAACGTGCATAATACTGCATCAGATTATCACAATTAAATATCATGTGAAACGCAGTGCCAACAGACATGAGCTGAAATCAGTGGCTGTCACGAAAGCCCGTCTGGTGGCCTGCCCACACTTTATGATTACTGACGTCTGTTGTCTGTTTATCCAGCCAAATGTTCCAAAGATACTCTGAAATTCCTGTTGGAGATTGCTGAAGGCTGAAGCAGTTAGTCAGAGGTTGGTGATCTCCCGTCGTTCAAACCGTGCTGTCTAAGTACCGGTATCCTGGTGTACCGAATACTGCCACAAATCTGAGTGGTATTAATACCAGTATTGAAGTCACTCAATACCGGCATGGTCAGTATTGACGTTGAGCTCACAGGCAGTGCATCATTCCGTGTGTCGATTCGGGACAAGGGGCCATGGTATATTACAGGTTCATCTGGGAAAACTGTTGTGTGTATGCGTGTTAATTGCCTTTTAGGACATGTGGGTAAGAAAAGGATGGGTCTACATGCAAAACAGCTTCCAAAGCCTGCAGAGCAATAATCCATGAGCATGGAAAAAGAGACCAGACAAACTAAAGCCAAGTGTGTGTGCACATATGTGTAACAGAATGGAACTATCATCCTGCAGCGGAACAATCACTGTTCAGTTACATATTACAAATACACTAACGCAGTACAAGACAAACAAAAAAGCATCATGCCAGAATTTCTAATGACTTATCACAAGTGAAACGGCGCTATTGTGAAGCTAAGAACTACATCTACAGCCAGTCAATTATGCTGACAACATGCACGGGCATCAGAAAGGCTGAAAACTGGGGCAGATCTGTTGGTTGGTTCGGAGATTAACATCCCCTTTCAGCACAAAAATAGGCTATATTGCGGACAAAGGGTGGAGATTTTCGCCAGATTAAGGATGGCCAACAATACAGTAACCTCCTGACCTCGTTGCCTTTTTGTTCAGCGATGACCCAAAATTGGAAAGGATAGGGGAGGCTCATTTAAGTTATTATGCTAGCGTCTACAATAGGGCAGTAAGTAACCAACCACCATAAGACATATTTATTAGTTCAATGTGATATCTTGTGCAATTGCTGTTCTTCACTTCCTACAACATGCCAGTAAAACCCCGGGGACCTACCACCCACTGTGTCAGACCTGCCCCCGCCACCTCTGGCAGAACTGATGGCAGATGATCACAAAATTAATGGGTCAGATATGGGGGAGCTCTCACTACGGAGGAGCTGCGCTGGATATGGTACATTTTGCAGTGTTTTTAAAACTCATGCATTAATGCAGTGTGCAAAAAGTAAACAAAGACGCTTTTGAACACTGTCAGAAGACGATGACAAGACGATATGCAAACTGGAATGCAACCAGTTCTGTCCACTGTCAACATTACTTCCACCACTGACATGGCCCAGCACCATGCTTACAAGAGGCACACACAAATGTCGAAAATACTGTGCAACCTGAGAGATATCCAAACAACATACAACTGAAAAAAACTAAATATTCACGCATAATGACGACCTGTACACTGCATTCAACATACAAGCATCACAAACTGACGTGACCATATTCAGGTCAACTACTCTCCACACATAGGAAATTCTACTACTGTCCAGTATCAAATTCCCTATTACTATTACTAGTTAGTTGCTTAACGCAACTCAGCATCTCAGCATCCGCTGCACTTGCTGATCAGTTAAACTTTGGAAATGTTTCAATAAGACACAGAGCTTTGGTTCTTTTATACGACTTTCATTCACCTGACAATCAATCCGACTTTTCCACAATTCTTCCCCCCTCGCCCCCAGTCTGACCAATTTTCCTTTTACCGACTTTTAATTTCCCGCCTTGTCCATAACAGTGACCACCTTGACTACACATGGAGATTCGGAGAAGGCCTTTAGAACATTCAGTTGTGGCACAGTTAAAGCACAGTAATTTAAGCCTGGAAACTAGCTGTAATTCTAATATTATTTCCGAGATATTTTCGTAACTTCCTGACCACACCTAAATCTTAGTAGTAGTTACTCAATTTACGACAATATAAGTATCACCAACAATGAAGTACATATCTGAACACACACTAATATTACAATTATCATGAACTGCAATTCAGTTTACATATCTGTTTGGATCAGATCTGTGGTGTTAGTTAATGCAGTATTGATATATGCAAATACTGATTAAGGTTTTACGTCCCACCGGACACATAATAGGTCATTTCGGAGACGTTCTTCTCAGCCAATCTCTTGGCTTAGTACTGAAAAACTGAAACAAACACAACAAAAGCGAACATGCATCCATAACAAAATATACTACAACATAAAATGAACCCAAAAACTAAAGCCAGGTTTGGTCGCCTCTGACAACCGAAGGCATGGGAATGGTACGGGTCTATTCTGGAAGGATTAGATAGATAAGCCAGGAAGTAAATAAGTAAGAAAGAAAGCATAAGGAAAGAAGAAAGGGAGGAAGGAAGTTAAGTAAATACACGAACAAACAATTTAGATAACTCCAAAATCACACATGAATCATGGCGCATTACTGCCCCGGAGCCTGTACGGGGCTATTAAGGCAAATAACAATGCTTTATGCGGCTTAACACGATGTGACGAATGCAGAACATCTCTGCAGCTGTCAAAATCACTGCATGTTCACGTGTGTTCTTATCTCCGGACTGTTTCATGATGCCAATCACAAATCAAACTGTGGAATTACATCGAGCATAAATGCACGTTTGGTCAGTGGCGTCGCCAGGATTTAGTGCCAGGAGGGGCACATTCAAAAGTTACTGGGTTTTTACAGGAGGCAACTGTCGACGTATAGTCGCTGTCAGACTTTGAACAGGTCAAAGTGCACTGAAAAATAAATTGCTGTAAGTCGAGGGGGGCACATGCCGCAGTGCCCCTTAGCTGGCGACGCCAATGCGTTCGGTTCACTGTTAAAACCAAGCTCAAGTTCACGTTAATTACCGACAGTCTACATTATAGCTAATCGAAGCACACAACAACATTAACTGCACAGCGATAGCTTGAGATATGTAAGGCATATGTTTGCCCATAACTCACTACATTTTTTAGCCCCCAACACAAAAATAAGTGAACAATGTCCAAATTATAATTATCCCCGATCCCCACGAAAGCGGGGGAATATGTTTTGACCGGCGTTGGTTTGTGTGTGTCTGTCTGTGACCACGATAACTAAAAAAATTGTGGACGGATTTGCACCAAATTTTACGCGAAGGTTCCTAGGGGGAAAGGGAAGACCAAGCTCGTGTTTCGTTACGATCGGTAGAGGGATGTGGAAGTAATGGTCAAAAAGCTCCGTACACCGGCGATTGTTTACAACATCAATCAATCAATCAACTATTTTTAAATGTAGCCTAAGTGGCACAGCCACTGCAAGGACCACTGATTGGGTGAAGTCAGTAAACTAAATCAGGATATGATTGCCGAAATAAAAGCGTTTTAACAGTCGACGAAAATAGCTCCATCAGGAAATTCGGAACTAGCGGGCTGCAAAATAGTAGGTGTGCCAAGTATTTGCGACAAAAACGCTTTCGCGGGGATTTGTACTCTCTCAAGAGTACTTTCCATCTAGTTACCTTCAGTTACAACACAAATGCACATGCATTACACATACGTGATCACAAGACGTCTATAAAAATAATCAGAACAACTTTACCAGGGGGCCCAAAATGTTTTATCGGGATTGACTAGGCCCCCATCCGGTGAATCTACGGTCGGCTACCATCTAGTTGGCAGCTTCTGTTGTTGCTGACGCGAGGTCAACCATCCTATCATAGTTCACTTTCCGGTGATCGAGTTCGCTCTGCATCCAGAGCAGCAGCTTGTAAAACGTCGCCAGTTTTGGTGTCGACGGTTGATCCTGTGAGGTCAGGATTGCTGCGTTCACGTCGCTTGCAAGCTATACAGTAAGAAAACTTCTTGTTATCCCACATGTAACAAAGCACATACATCACGGCCATTTCCTACAGTTAGCCATATACAGGGAGGCAAACAACAGAAGGCAAAAGCCGGGAAGATCCAGAAAGAACTGGCTTGTCATCATACGACGAGACCTGAAGGAAATCGGCCTGTCTTGGGAGAAAGCACAGTGTGTGGCCCGATGTGTCCTAGACACAGGATGACACAAGGGAGGCAAACAACAGAATGTGAAGGCTGGGAAGATCCAGAAAGAATTGGCTCGACATCGAACGACGAGACCTGAAGGAAATCGGCCTGTCTTGGGAGGAAGCACAAGAGTGCTCCCTTGACAGAGAAGATTGATGTCAATGTGTGGCCCGATGTGTCCCAGACACGGGATGACGCAAGGCAAGGCACGGCCAGTAATTCGGCAATGCCTCCTGCCCACTGTAGATTCACTTCTTCCCTCCCGACTGCCTCCACGGACTATTACCCGGACTGCTTCTTCTTTTGAGCAACTTTATTTTGTTTTTCTCCCTTTCCTTATTTTTTTCTGTTTTTGGTACTGTGCGATAGATCAAGCAGGCACTTTATTAGCTTTTGTTTGCACACAAACACATCGTCTCATATTGTGTCGTATCTCGTATTCTATTTATCTTTCAGTTACTTGTTGTAAGTACCACTGCAGTGAATATTCTCAGTGTAGTATCACTGCCATGTGTAATCATTGTTCCAGCTGTGAATGTTTTTAATGTTTCGAGTGTGCTCACTTGGAATATTTACCCTCTCTTCCTATATGCATCCAATATTTCCCATACCATCCCTCCCTGATCGATTATCACAAATGAATGGTCCTAACACTAACTGTATGACACTTTTGAGGCTGCCAATGCTGTAAAACACTATTTTGGCTGCATCTTCAATTCGTGATTTTCTTATTTTTCTTACACTTATTCTACGCAGATAAAATTATGGTAACGGGCAAATTACAGAAATTTGCGTGTGTTTAATTTCATGATTCTAATCTAATCGTGAAAATCTGTTGCATGTGAAATACAGGTGTTTTTCAGTAACTGAAAATTTGTTATTTTGTTATTTGATTAAGAGAAACAATTTTATTGCTACTTAATGGATTGATTATTGAACTCAATTAACCCTTTTACTGCCAGACCGGAAAAAATATAATACGTAGTCAGTGTATGGGTAACAGCCAATACCCAGACAGCATTATATCACATACCACGGTTATAAGTATAGCCTACCTAGCGTCGCCGGATTCATCCGGCAGTCTGGGGATTATTATTTATTTCCTCCGCCGGAAATATCTGGCGGGCAAGGCAGCGAAAGGGTTAAAGACAGAAAGTCAAAAATCCACAGTACATGCTTCCAGGTGAATCCAGGGCATATGTCTTCGTTGAAGTGTCACAGAAAAAATAGAGGAAATAGACTAGTTGTTGGAACAAACTAAGTACACAATAAGATGTCCAAATTTTAATTTGTTAAAACTTTAATGATTAATCGATTAATTAATCATTAGTTTCAATCTAATTCGATTTAATGTACACTGAATGAGCATGATAAATGTTCAACTAGAAGGGCGTTCAGTAGAGCACATATCTCCCCACCGACCTTGACCTTTGACCTTCCAAAAATTAATCACCTCGTCCCCTGTGGCCAAGGGTATGACTGACGAAGTTTGGTGACAATCGGACTTGAACTGGCGACAGGAATTTGTTCACAGACATATATCTGCCTATATACCGACGCCGGCAAAAACATAACCTACCATCACCTATGGACGGGGAGGTAATTAATATTCGTCAAGTGCAGAGAAGATAACGGTATGCTAATTACAAGTACAAAATATGTACATAATGAAACGGAAACTTCATCCTTTGTACACCAACGGACTCCTGACATCAGCATTAATTAATTATTATTAATAAATTAATACATAATGAATTATTAATTAACTGCCAGAAATCTCAGTATGAGATACCTTGTGTCGCTGTGATTCAAGCAGAAGATCGCTGAATGGTGACTCCGATGGGTCGTCAAATGCCAGCAGAGCCATTGCCCTTTCAAGTCGATCGAGCATCAGTCTGTCCTTGTCGGTCTCCATGGCAGCCGCAAGGTGCAGCTGGGCGTATTCCAACGCAGACTCGCATTGTCGACTCCGAATCAGCTCGATGAAGTGCTGCAACTGTAATGAATGACACAATAACATGAACAACAAGGTGTTGCCCTAATGGGACGTAACAGTACTGGCCCGCCATGCAGTGTTACTGTGGAGCTATAATTCTACAGCAGGCGGCATGATGTCATCGCCTGGCCTGCACACATGAAGCTGCCTGCAGGCCCACCGTGAATTGCTACAAACTCCGACAGACGTTAGTAAGTAAAAGTAAATAGTGTATAGCAGTGTAGCATCAACTTAGCTCTTCACTGCTACGGGAAACGCACATGCCATATGGGATCACACAGTGCTACCTGCCACCCGACAGAGGTGAGAATCCCGCCTTTACCCCCAGCCGAAGTAAGTTCTCGATTTAGCGACCCCGGAGGGATGCAAGGTTGAGTTGACCTATGTTACATGAAAGCAGACCAGCTGGGAATTGAACCCGCGACCTGTAAATCGCACGTCCAATGCCATGCCGCTAAGCCACCACACAACACAACTCAGGTAGTAGTAGTAGTAGTAAGTGACGATAGGGTCACGGTGCATACGTGCCTGCAGTTGAAAGCGAAGCTCGTCATTTGACAGGAGCACACCAGGAAAGTGTGAGTTAATCAGTTGAACTGCGTTCTCAATCTCGCCGCTCTGTACTGCTTCTCGGACTTGCATGCGTTCTTGCAGCGTGGATGCAGTCGCACCCGGTTCAACGTTAGCTTCGCTCTGAAAATGTTCCGCTGCTTCGTGATAACCTTCTGTTGCAGACATACAGCTCATGCTAGCATCCCATGTGACAATTACTCAGGTTTTTGGTACTGAGGAAACTAAACTAAAACAACAAAACCGAATATACACCAACAATTAACAAACCAAGAGATTGGATTCACAAACAGTAGTTAACATATATATTATAACATTGATGCCATGTCCATATGACATCTGGCTGGTCTGGAAAAATGGGACTGTTCTTACAACCATATGAACCACTTGAGGCCATAACCATTCTGATGACATCTGCCAGGTTTAACCAGGTTAGTTGGTGGTCCCACACCAGACCAAAATCACCGCCAGTATGGACAGCAGGAGTTCCCAAACAGGGAAATTCCCCACAAATGGGAACTTAAAACGTTTTTATGGGGGTAATTGGGCCAGAGATTGGCCGAACCAAGCTTTTTGAATATGAATATTTTAGCAGATGTAGCTGAAATAATTCCAATCTTTGTATAGCCAGGTCGAACTGTCAAAATGCACTATCCCATACAGCACATAACAGAGACTATCTACATGGCATGACTTTAAATAAAAATAAGACAATGTTACATTGCATAATGTGCCACTTTATTTAGAATGTGGACGTTGAGTCAGACAGCTTGGAGGCGGGGAATGGCATCTGGACATATGATAAAAGGATGCATAGAGTAAAACAACGACTGAGACGCACAGATCTAATGGACTGCTTCCTGTGTCAAGGCTACCATATCTAGAGATGCTTTAATGAAAATTCCTCAAACAACTTTTGGCACAATTCCAATGACGAGACACAATCAAATATAACAAAAGATGATCTGTTCAACACAGTGGTGCTATGTACAGTTGTGAGAAAAGTGACTGAAAAACTGTTGGATTCATAATCAAGTATAGTCAGTGGATACAAGGGCAAACTGGGACTAGCATCTACAATTCGTAAAAGTCTAAATACACCAGTAGTTTGTCTACAATGAACATGAACACCTGGCTGGTGTCTGCAACTACTACCTCCAATTCAACTGCAGTATGATGGAACCACAGCCTATCAGTCAGTGGTGCTAAAACTGAAAGTCTGTGGATGGACTCACAATCCAGCAACCAGGATTCGATATACCGCACCATTACTGGTGGCCGCTAATAAACTGCTTCCAACAGGTACATGTATATAATACAACGTGTCGCCCTAACGTGACGTAACGGTACTGGCCCGCCGTGGAGTGTCCGACTGCCTGACCACCCGTGCGGCCAGCCTGCCCACCGGCAGCATTACCGACGATGACAGACGCCAGCGAGCAAAACAATACTGGCCCATTAGGCTGGCCAGTAATGACATATTCTGCCACAAAGTATGGTCTTGCAATAACTGACAAGTATCAATGTGGCAAACAACAAACATACAAACGATGCTCCACATTATCAGCAGCTGCCTACAGACTAAGCTAAAGGATAATCTGCAGCAGCAACTTTACTCGGCTGATGATATTACTGTTCAACGGCTGACAGCAAATGGCTTGTGATGCACATGACAACAACATTACGACACTGTATAAGCCCTTCATTGCTGACCAAAACTACATACCTGTAACAAGGTAATTCATAATGACGTTGTTGATTTCAGCTCGTGTAAGTCCCGTCATATTCTCAAGTCCTGGAAAATTACTCATTGCTGCTTCTAATTTCTGTCAAAGTCAAATCACACACAGAGCATATCGACTGAATTCAATGATGACATGGCATAATACAGTTCTCTATCAACAAGCTAAAACTACTAAAACTATTGTATGCAGAAGACTGCAAAGATATTGCAATTGGGAAACTAGAAGGGCGTTCAGTAGAGTGCATACCTCCCCCACCGACCTTGACCTTTGACCTTCCATCACCTTTCGTGGGGGAGGTAATTACACGGACAAAAATGGCATATGCATGGAGAAGACAGCAGTTATGTCAGCAATATACCTAACGCGGTGACTATTGATCCGGTCACCGTAAAAATAGCCAACTGGCTATTGATCCGGCAACCGGAACAATAGCCATTCGGCTATTCATCCGGTTGATATAGTTCCTTTCTTTCTGTTATGCCCACAAAAGACCTAGCCCCTT